>Ga0208391_1000388_pt1 | contig 24419 bp, 21 predicted proteins | sample Knorr_S23_td_Bot_FD_185612 | JGI IMG/M metagenome (GOLD analysis project Ga0208391, IMG submission 185612) | Marine microbial communities from Southern Atlantic Ocean transect - Knorr_S23_td_Bottom_ad_3770_LV_A (SPAdes) (version 2) | ecosystem: Environmental > Aquatic > Marine > Oceanic | place... | reverse complement strand
AGTTGAAAAGAAGCACTTTGAAGAATTAGAAAAATATTTTTCTAAAGAAGCTATGATAGATATAGTTTCTGTAATTTCCCTTTTTGGTTGGTTGAATAGATGGAATGATACATTCGGTACAGTACTAGAAGATGTACCTAAAGAGTTTGTAGAACAGAAGCTTTTTCCTTTGGGATGGAATAATTAGGGGTTAAAAATGGAGATACCTTTTGAAAAAACTTTAGCTGAGATCATTAAATGGAGAGTTAATAAAGATCCTGACTCTATTGCGCATAAATTTGGTGATAGAGAAACCACCTACAGAGAATTTGATTCGTTCGCAAATAAGATTGCTCAAGGTTTAATAGCCTTAGAGTGTGGTCCTGACACAAGAGTAGCTTTCCTAGCAAAGAACTCAGATTACTTTTTTGAATTTTTATATGGAACATTAAAGTCAAGGACTGTTGCAGTAGGAGTTAATTGGAGATTAGCCCCTCCAGAGGTCGCTTTTATAGTTAACGACTCAAAGAGCGAAGTTCTTTTCGTTGGATCTGAATTTTTTGGATTGATAGAACAAATTAAAGATGAACTACCGTATGTTAAGAAAATCATTGCTGTAGGGGAGAATCATGAAGAATGGGAGAACTTTGTTGACTGGAGAGATCTTCAAAAGGATGAAGATCCTCTTATAGAAACCTTATCAGATGATGACGTCATCCAACTATATACTTCTGGTACAACGGGTCATCCAAAAGGGGTTCAATTGACAAACTCGAACTTTTCAAGCGCCAATATTATGGCTACTCATGGTTACTTTGAACATTTTGAAGAAGGTTCTGTAAATTTAGTTTGCATGCCTGTTTTTCATGTTGCTGGAACCAACATGGGCTTGGGAGGCTATGTTTTTGGTTGTAAAAGTATCATCATTCCTGAAGTAGACCCCACCTTAATTTTGGAATTGGTCGAGAGAGAAGGAATTGAAAATACCATTTTTGTGCCTGCTGTGATTCTTTTCTTAATTCAGCACCCAGAAGTTGAGAATACAGATTGGTCTTCGATGAAGACGGTTATATATGGAGCATCACCCATAGCGCAGGATACCCTTGAAAAGGCAATCAAAATTATGGATTGCAATTTTTGGCAAGTATATGGTCTGACCGAGACTAATGGAGCAGTCACATTTTTATCACCTGAAGATCACGAACCTTCAAAAGGAAAGCTTAGGTCATGTGGGAAGGCAGGGTATGGTGCGGAAATAAAGGTAGTTGATGAAGATGGAAAGGAATTACCTGTGAGGGAAGTAGGAGAGATAATTATAAAATGTGGCAACAATATGAAGGGTTATTGGAATAATCCTGAAGCCACTGAAGAATCTGTCGTAGATGGCTGGCTCTACTCAGGGGATGCAGGCTATTTTGATAAAGACGGTTTTTTATTTATACACGATAGAGTAAAAGATATGATCGTCTCTGGCGGAGAGAATATTTATCCCGCTGAAGTAGAAAATGCTTTAATGAATCATGAAGATATTCTTGATGCAGCTGTAGTTGGAATACCAGATGATAAATGGGGCGAAGCAGTTAAGGCGTTTGTTGTATTAAAAGAGGGAGCTGATTTGAAAGATGATGAAATTATTTCATACGTTAGAACACAAATAGCTGGATATAAATGTCCTAAATCAATTAATTATGTTGAAGAACTCCCACGGAATCCCTCAGGTAAGATTCTCAGGAGAGAAATAAGGGCTCCTTTCTGGGAAGGTAAAGACAGAAATATTTCTGGGAACTAGCATGGTAAAAGATTTTGAACCAAACGAATTTGAACAAAAACAACATCCTTATTCAATTAATCGTCTGAGTCCTACTATAGGCGCTGAACTTCTTGATATAGATTTAAAAAAACCCTTAACAAAAGAATTAAGTGATGAGGTATATCAAGCTCTTCTAGTTTACAAAGTCGTTTTTTTTAGAGATCAGGATTTAACCATTGAAGAGCATTTAGATTTTGGCAGGAATTTTGGAGATCTAGAAATCCATCCTTTTACATACAATGACAAAAAATATCCTGAGGTATTAAAGATTACTCATGATGAAAATAACAAAGGAAGAGAAAACGCCTGGCATTCTGATGTAACTTGGAGATTAGAACCTTCTTTGGGTTCTATACTGAGAATGAAACAAGCACCAAAATTTGGTGGAGATACCTTATTTTCTGATATGTATGCTGCGTACGATGATTTGCCTGAAGAAGTAAAAAAAAGGCTTGAAGGAGCAATAGCTATCCATGACTTTGCTAATTTTAGGAAAGGACTCGAAAAACGGGGTGCAAGCAAAGAAGAAATTGAAGCCTACAATAAAAAATATCCAATGCCAGAACACCCGGTCATAAGAACACATCCTGATACAGGTAAAAAATTGATTTATGTCAACGTGGCTTTTACTCAATACATCAAAGACTGGAAGCCCGATGAATCAGCTAAAATGTTGAAATTTTTATACTCCAGAGCGGCTACTCCTGAGTATCAATGTAGGTTTGCTTGGGAAGATAATTCAATGGCTTTTTGGGATAATAGGTCTTGTCAACATTACGCGGCTTCTGACTATTGGCCCCAAGTTAGGAAAGTTGAAAGAGTAACCATTATTGGGGATCGTCCTAGATAATTAGTTCACAATCTATATCATGCGCCACATTAGGCGTTTAAATGAAAACCGGTAAGTTTTTTGTAAACTTTCTTCTAATTATCTCTATTGGAGTAACCTGGGGAGCTTCTTTTCTTTTTACCAGAATTGCTGCTCCCGTGGTGGGGCCAGTCGATCTAGTAACCTCACGTTTATTGATTGCTTCGGTTTTAATAGCTCCTTTATTTTTAAGAAAACATCACTTTAAGGGAATTCGGAGTCACTTGGGACCGTTAATTTTTTTCGGAATATTTAATGCCACTTTACCTTTCTTTCTTTTTGCCTATGCAGCCCTCTCAATCAATGCTGGAACACTTTCAGTCCTAAATGCTACTTCTCCTCTTTTTGCATTTGTTATCTCAATTTTATGGTTGAGATTTGCTTTTAGTTGGACACAACTAAGTGGATTAATTGTCGGGGTGGCGGGATTGATAGTGTTTATAGGGTATGAGTCTTTCCAATTTTCATGGATTCCTATTATCTGCTGTCTCTTAGGCGCCTTTATGTATGCTGTTTGTTCAAATTATTTGTATAAATTGTCACACATAGAGCCTACTTATCTAGCTTCTATGACATTGATTGTAGGGTCTATTATGTTCTTACCAATTTCTTATTACGAAGGAGGTATGAGTTTTGATTTATCCCAAGAAGTCTTGATAAGCATTCTTTTGCTCGGTTTCCTTTGCACAGGATTAGCTTATGTAGCTTTTGTTATCTTAATCAGGAGACTGGGTCCAGTGGGAGCATCTTCAGTTTTATTTATCGTTCCTGTTGCAGGAATGATTTGGGGTTACATATTTCTTAATGAAGCTATAACTTTAACGATGATTGCAGGCTGTTCTTTGTTACTTATTGGAGTGGGAATGACTAATTTCTTCAGCCCAGAATTACCTGAAGATAAATTGTAAATCTGCAAGAATTTAGATACATTGATGCAATCAATTTTGAGGAGAATTAATATGAGTAAGGACAGAGATTGGCGGCAAGTCAGATCAGAAGTAAAAGACTTTGTTGAGAATGAGGTTTATCCAGCTGAGTCTATTTTGAATGAGAAGAATGATGCTTCCAAAAACAAGATGAAGGAGTTGATGGATAAGGCCAAAAAGAAGAATCTTTGGGCACTTGGACATCCTAAAGATATAGGTGGGCAGGGAATGCCTTTTATGGAATACGTTTACGTGAACGAAGTGGTGGGGAGGTCTTCTGGTGCTACGGTGGCTCTAGGAACCCATTCATTACAAGACTCAATCATGCTAAGAGAATTCGCTTCTGATAGATGGAGAGATGCTTATTTAGAACCTTTAGTGGCAGGAGAAATCTTCCCCAGTTTTGGGATGACTGAACCTGACATTGCTAGTTCTGATCCCACGCAACTTCAAACAGCAGCTGTTCTTGAAGATGGAGAGTGGGTAATAAATGGAAGAAAGTGGTTTACTAGTGGTGCAGCAAATGCAACTTATACGACAGTAATGTGCCGAACTGAATTGGACGTTCAAGGGCATGGAGCATTCAGTATGATTATTGTTCCCACAGACAATCCTGGTTACAAGATTATTAGGGAAACGCCGGTTTTAGGAATACATGGTGGGCACTATGAAGTTGAATATGACAATGTCAGGGTGCCAGAAGAAAACCTATTAGGTCCACGCGGTCATGGTTTTATTATTGCCCAAAGAAGACTTGGACCTGGGAGAATTTTTCATTGCATGAGATGGCTAGGTCAAGCTCAAAGAGCCTTTGACTTAATGTGCAGACGTTTGCATGAAAGAGAAACTTTTGGGTCATCTCTGGCTAAAAAACAACTCATGCAAAAATTTGTTTTTGATAGCGCTTGTGAAATTCAAGCCAGTAGACAACTTACTTTAGATGCTGCAAAACGAATTGATCAAGGGGATGATGCCAGGATTGAGATTGGTATGATTAAGGTGGTAGGTGCACAGATGGTCCATAATGTCATTGATCGTGCTATTCAGGTTCACGGAGCAAAAGGGCTTACAGATGACACACCTTTAAGCTTAATGTATAGGCACGCCAGGGAAGCAAGAATTTATGATGGACCCGACGAAGTTCATATCCAGTCTGTAGCCAAAAGAATTCTAAGAAACTATGAAAATAATGGTGCTGGTTGGGATTTTGGTGAACGTGACGCTACCTTGGATTCAAAATAAGGGAGAGAAATGGAATGAGTGAAAATAAAGACCCTTTAGCAAATATTTTTAATGTCAGAAGTCCTAAAAACGTACATGATTTTAGAAATATCTTAGAGGAAGCTGTTGAGGTAACAGGAGCTAACAAAAACCTTCCTGAGATAGGAAACTTTCTTACCGAAGTAGAAATTTCCAAAAAGGATGACCACAGTTTAACAACTGACATTCACGTTCCTAAAGGCGAAGGACCTTTTCCTATACTTGTTTATATGCACGGAGGAGGTTGGATTTCTGGAAGTCCAAAAACCCACAGGAAAATTTGTCATAGGTTCGCTGAGGCTGGTCACTTGGTTTTTAACGTTGATTACGCTTTAGCTCCTGAAAACCCTTTTCCTGAGGGGTTTGATGAATGTTTAGAGGCTATTAGATGGGTTGTAGACAACGCTTTAGAATATGAAGGTGATGTAGATAGACTATCAGTAGGAGGCGATTCAGCTGGAGGAAATCTAGCCGCCGCCTGTGCTGCTACCTTAACTGGTGATATTAAGGTTGATATAAAGAAAATCCTTCTTATTTATGGAGTTTTTGATTTTGCTACCATGGCTGAATCTATAGAGGGGGACGGTAAAATGCAAGAAGCGGATTTAATGGTGGAAATGATGGTTGGCTCATACTTAGGAGCTGATCGTGATGAGAATACTCTTTCTGATTCTAGAATAAGTCCTATACATGTAGCGGAAAAACTTCCACCTGCACATATACTTTGTGGAACTCTAGATGGACTTATCACTGGCTCCAAATTACTTGCCAAGAAATTATCGGAACATGGAATACAAAATGAGGAGTTTTACTATGAGAATATGCCTCACGGGTTCTTACACTTTGAAGAGTTTTTTCCTGAGGCAAGGCAGGCTATCGATCGGATGGTTAAATTCTTAAGCAACTAGTTTGGTAAATATCCATGGATAATAATTCTTTACTTGATACTAGTCCCAAACCCACTAGAGACCTTGAATTAGCAAAAAAAGACCTAGACAAATTTGGCTTCTGTTTTATTCCGAATGTATTGATAGAAAAAGATTTAGAACAGGCTAAGAAAAGGTTGGTCGATCAAGCAGAAGCCGAAGAAGAGCAGGGGGTTTCTTTTCGAGATGGGGGGGTTAACCAAAACATTTATCTTTCAGGAAATAAAGTTAATAAAGGTGCATTTACTCTTTCAAACGGTGGTATTAATCAACGTTTATGGATGTTAGCTAATAAGGGTCAATGCTTTAGGGATATGGTAGTCCATCCTTATGTTGATGAGTTGGTTGGTCATATATTAGGAAAAGATTTTATTTTATCTACCCATTCAGCAAACATTACTAAACCGGGTGGAGTCAGGATGGGGCTGCATACTGATCAATGGTGGATGCCTCAACCTATAAAACCGGGAGACGATTTCATTCGAGCTTCAGAAATTTCCAGGAAAGCTTCTGATTCTTTTTTAAAACCTGATACTGATTTAGGTATTTCTCCTCCCGTAGTAGCTAATTGCATGTGGATGCTCTCAGATTTTACCGAAACAAATGGTGCCACTGAGGTGGTTCCAGGTTCTCATTTAACCGGGGCTCACCCAAATCAAGAAGATCAGAGCATATATCCTGTCAAACAAGCTGTTTCTAAGGAGGGTACATTGATGGTTCTTGATGGAAGGTTGTGGCATGGCACAGGAGCAAATACAGGCAATACAGATAGATTAGGAGTCTTAACTACTTTTTGTGCTCCTCAATTCCGACAACAGGAAAACCAGACTATTGGCCTAGATAGGAAGTTGTGGGATTCTTGTTCCAACAAATTGAGATCCAGACTAGGTTTTAAAGTCTGGAATGCTTATGGAAGGATAGAAAGTAGTGTTGAAGAAATGATAGAACCGGAACCAAAAAGAATAGGGGAGCTCTTTCCAAAAAAATTAAAACACTAATTAAGTTTCTTTTCTTAAATACATCACACTATTTTTTTCGAAGTCATTTGTTCCTATCTCTTCAAACCCCATTTTTTCATGAAATAATAAAGAGGCATCATTTCTTGGCCTAGTGTTAACTTCACATAGAATATCTAATCCTAATTTTTCAGCTATAGACACAAGTTCTAGATATATTTTTTCACCTAACCCTCTTCTCCTGTACTCTTTTTTAATAGCTATTCGATCTATGTATAGAAAATTAGAAAATCTAGATGTGAGATATTTGTAGTTCTCTGATTGGTAAGATTGACCCTCTCTCATGCATAAGACAAAACCTATTACAACACCTTTATCTTTGAAGCAAAGTATGTGTTCCGAAAAATCTAAAAGTAATTGAAAATCAACTAAATCAGAAACATCACCAACTTCGGGAATGTTTTCCTGATTGAGAGAGTGCATACCATTAACTTGATCTTCCTTTAAAGGTTTTTTTAGAGAGATAAGATCCAAAGAAGAATAATGAGTTATTTATTTGACAACTCTAATCCTTTCAGATTCCCATCTGATCTCCACCGATCCATGAGGCCAAAGAATTCAATAGGGCCACCACCATAAAATGTATTTTGAGCCAATACATTTGGATGACCTTCGTTATTGTAATAACCAGGAGTACATTTTTCTTGAAAGTCTTGAGTTAATCTTGCTTTTTCAACTATTGTTTCAATCCATCCTTCCTCGGCTTCTTGAGAAGCTTCAATTAGGTTAATACCCTTAGCTAAAGCAGTTTTTAGAATGTAAGCTAGATGTATACTTTGTTCATCAAGAGAATAAGTAAAATTAGCAGTAAAAGCTGAGTGTTGAGGACCAAAGAAAAAACAATTAGGAAAGCCCCTGGAATGCATTCCGTGAAAAGTTGACAGGCCATCTTTCCACTTATCAGTTAAAGATATTCCATCCCTCCCGTAAATTTCGTAACCAGATCTTCTGGTATAAGCAGTTCCAACCTCAAATCCGGTGGCAAAAATGATGCAATCAACTTCATATTCTTTGCCATCGAACATTATTCCCTTATCAGTAATTTGATCTATTCCTTTGCCTTCAGTGTTCACTAGAGTTACGTTAGGCTTATTGAATGTTTGTAAGTACTCGTCATGGAAACATGGTCTCTTACAAAATTGACGATAATAAGGCTTAAGTGATTCAGCCGTTTTTGGATCCTCAACAACCGCATCTGCTCTAGCTCTTACTTGTTCCATTTTTTCAAAATCAGCCATTTCCATTTCTTGCATGAGATTGTCCATCCCCACGAAATTGAGAAATTTTTCTCTCATATAACTTTCAAAACCCAATTTATAAAGTTTAGGTGAAAAAACAGATGAAACAGCCCAGGTTGCTATTTTGTATTTTGGTGGTCTTCTCTTTCTAAAGGCACTGAACAAATTCCTAAATAATTCAGTCCATCCATCATTCACAAGATCTTCCTTTTGGTAAACTCCGGCCAAAAAAGATTCAAAATTGTTTCTCCTTTTTGCATGCCATCCAGATTCTAGACTCGAAGCCCACTCAGGGTCAGTTTTTGTGTTATTTCTTACATCTATTGAAGAAGGAGTTCGTTGAAAGACGTATAAATGCTCTGCGGTTTCTCCCAAGTGAGGAACACACTGAACAGCCGTTGCACCTGTTCCAATAACGGCAACTTTTTTGTCTTTTAACTTTGTTAAATTTCCTGCAGAAGATCCTCCTGTGTAACTGTAATCCCATCTGCTTGTATGAAAAGTATGGCCTTTGTAGTCATTTATTCCAGTAATATCTGGCAATTTAGGTCTATTAAGGGGCCCATTAGAATTAACTATAAATCGAGCTTTGATTCTGTCTTTTCTATCCGTACAGATAATCCATCTACCAATAGACTCATCCCATTCAGCCGAGATAACTTCTGTTTGCATACAGGACCTTTCATGGAGTTTGTATTTTTTAGCCATTAATTGGCAGTATTCTAGGGTCTCAGGAGCATTAGTGTATTTTTCCTTGGGTATAAAATTTAATTCTTCCAATAAAGGAAAATAAATATAAGACTCTATATCACAAGATGCTCCTGGGTATCTATTCCAATACCAAGTACCTCCAAAGTCTCCTGCTTTTTCAATGATTCTAAAATCATCTACACCAGCTTCTCTTAATCTTGCTCCTGCAAGCATTCCGCCAAATCCCCCACCTACGATGACTACTTCAACTTCATCTTCTATTGGATCTCTCTTTATCTCATTTTCAATGTAAGGATCTTGTACAAAATAAGAGAATTCTCCTTTAACTTCCTGATATTGAGCATTACCGTCGGGTCTTACTCTCTTATCTCTTTCTTCAGAGTACTTGGCTCTTAGTGCGTCAGGATCAAAAGCGTTAGATTTTTCTTGATTGTGCTTAGAATCGAATGCCATTTTTCCCCCAGTAGATTATTAGTTAACTTTATATAAAGAAATTATATTTAAATAATAGATCATTTGCATTTAGAATTAACTAAATAAATATGTTTGAAAAATTTTTAGAAAACAAATACAAAGATCTCTTGGCTTCGGTTGATATAGAAATAGATGGAAATCGACCTTGGGATATCAAAATCCATAACTCAGAGTTATACAAAAGTATTTTATTTAATGGCAGTTTAGGCTTTGGGGAAAGTTATATGAAAGGGTGGTTTGATTGCGATCGCTTAGATATATTTTTTGACAAAATTCTTAGTAGTGGTATTTATAAGGAAGTAGGGGGGGTACCCAGAATTCTGGGCAATATTAAAAGCAAAATAAAAAATTTACAGTCCGTGTCACGAGCTTTTCAAGTCGCAGAACGCCATTATGATATTGGTAATGACCTTTTTTCCTTAATGCTAGATAAAACCATGACTTACACCTGTGGGTATTGGACCAAAAATGTTTCTACTCTAGAACAGTCTCAGATTGCAAAACTAGATTTGGTTGCGAAGAAATTAGATCTGAAACCTGGAATGAAAGTTTTGGATATTGGGTGTGGATGGGGAGGAGCAGCTAAATATTTTGCAAAGGAATATGGAGTCAGTGTTGTAGGAATAACTATTTCTAATGAACAATTAAATTACGCGAAAGAAGATCTCAAGGGATTGAAGGTAGAGTTTAGGTTAGTGGATTATAGAGATTTAGACGAAAAATTTGATTCCATTTACTCGATTGGAATGTTTGAAGCTGTTGGGTATAAAAACTACCGAGAATTTTTCCAAGTTGTAAGAAGGTGTTTAAAACAAGGTGGGGCCTTCCTTCTTCACACGATTGGAGGTAATGAATCTGAAAGTGTTGCAGACCCTTGGGTCGAAAAATATATTTTTCCAAATGGAATGATGCCTTCAGCAGAACAAATCGCTGAGGCCAGTGAAGGTATTTTTATTTTTGATGATTGGCAAAACATTGGGCCTCATTACGACAAAACTTTAATGTGTTGGTATGAGAATTTTGTAAATAACTATGAAGTTTTGAAAGATACATACGATAAACAGTTTTACAGGATGTGGACTTATTGGTTATTAACAAGCGCTGCTAATTTTCGTTCTAGGAGTTTGCAACTTTGGCAAGTACTTTTTTCCTTGGAAGGATCTAAAAGGCCAATTTCATCTTTTCGATGAAACACAGCTTAGGGAATAGTTCCAAGTTCTCTTAGAGCTTTCAGAAGTGGCGTGAGAACCAATCCCTGAATGGTTTCACTAGAGCCTTCAACTTTTGAAAAAAGGTTTACTCCCAAGGATTCATATTTATAAGAGCCCGAGCACTGATAAGGCTCATCAGCTTTTACGTATGAAACTATCTCTTCTTCAGAAAGATTATGCATGGTTAGAGAGGCTTTATCAGAGAAGGACCAAACGGATTCTCCGTTAAGAGATATGCATACACCACTGTATTGATAATGGGTATTACCGGAAAGCAAGGATAAGTGTTTTACTGCATTTTCAAAGTTACCAGGTTTATTAAGTAACTTATCTTTATAAACGCACATTTGGTCAGATCCTATTACATAACAATCTTTATTTTTTTTGCTTATCACTTTGGCCTTTGCAGAAGCCAACTTTATGACCCGATCTTGAAAAGGTTCTTCTTCAGAAATCTTCTTAAGCTTAGATTCGTTTAGCTCAGATGCTTGTACAGAAAAAACAATACCAGCATCCCCAAGCATCTGTTTCCTAATTTCAGAACCAGAAGCAAGGATAATTGGTCTTTGGGGAGTTACTTCAGGGGTAGACACCCGCTAGTGATAATTAATTATTGGCAGAATTTATAAGGTTCATAAATTCATTTCTTGTATTGGAGTTAGTTCTAAATAGACCAAGCATTCTGCTAGTTATAGTGCTGCTTTCTGACTTATGAATTCCTCTAGTCGTCATACATTGATGCTGGGCATCAATAACAACTGCTACTCCCCTGGGCTTCAGAACTTCGTTAATGGTATCTGCAATTTGTGCGGTCATTGTTTCTTGAGTTTGGAGGCGTTTAGCAAAAACGTCCGCTATCCTGGCTAACTTACTTATTCCAACAACTCTTTTATCTGGTATATATCCAATGTGAGCTATACCAATAAATGGAACCATGTGATGCTCACAATGCGACTCTATTGCAATATCTCTGACAATTATCATCTCGTCATAACCTTTAACTTCGTCAAAGGTTTTAGAAAGAACCTCTTCAGGCTTAATGTGATAACCGTGAAAGAATTCTTCATAAGCATTTACCACTCTTTTGGGAGTTTCCTTTAAGCCTTCTCTGTTGGGATTATCTCCCGCCCACTTTATAAGTGTTTTAACTGCTTTTTCAGCCTCTCTTCTTGATGGCTTGGATCTTATTTTTGTAATTTTTTTAGGCAAACCTTTTGTCATCTCTATGTTCTTGTGTTTAATTCAGCTCGCATTATACAGATTCAACCTTATCTGAAGAGCTTCTAGCTTCTTTTTTAAGTTTTAATTGTTCTTGTATGTGAGCATGATATTTTCTATTAATTCGATATCTGTAGTAAAAAAAGATTGCTATGAAACCCCAAATCATAGCAAAGGGTCCGTCAACTAGTCCTAGACTAAATATCATATCGCTAGGTAATTCTCCCGGTATCGCCTTGTCTGGGAATTCAATAAATTTTAGAGCTAAGCCCGCTACCGTATGGCCGAAAGCATTAGAAGCTTTACCAAAAAAAGCACGTGCAGAATAGAAAATTCCTTCTTGTCTCATACCAGTTTTCAATTCATTCTCATCTGCCACATCAGCAAGAGCTGACATAACACTTATGTGTAAGATAGCACCACTTGCAGATGAGATGGATCCCAAACAAATTATAAAGACTACTAACTCCCAAGTAGTGTTCCCAGGAGCAAGATCGAATAATCTTAGTGTGACAGCTGAAGACCAAAAGATAGTAAGTAATAAACAGGTGGTAACAATCGTAGCTTTTTTATCAAATCTTCTATGTAATCTAGCTGCCAGAATAAACCCTAAGACATAACCAATAATATTATTGATAATTAAAAACCCTATTTGGTAAGGAGTTAATTCCCAAAAAAAGGTAACCATGTATATACCTAGAGTTTCGTGAGTGCCAATACATACAGAAAGGAAAAAAAGTCCCATCAGCAAATTTAAATAATTGCGGTTGGTTATGGCTCCTCGTATATCTTTAATTAATCTAATAAAACTTATTTTTTCTCCATCATCCGGCGGACTTTTGAGATATGGAATTCGGTCTTTGGTAAACCAGGAAGAAGCTAAAATGCAGCCAGCTATTAGAACAGAAGCATAAATAACAATTGGGGTATAGGCTTCTATATTTCTCTGACCATCTTCAAAGTTATCAAAAATAATGAACCAAACGAACACATGCATAAAAACAACACCCACGTAACCAAATAGAGTGTTGTAACTCATCACCTTAGAACGCTCATCGTAATCGTCTGAGAGTTCTGCTCCTAGTGCTAAATGAGGTACCGTAAATAAAGTGAGGCTTACCCTTATAAGTATTGTAAAAATGGTATACCAGGCAAACAAAGATAAATCGGTATTTATAGAATCCGGAGGATTAAAAATAAAAAATAGAGCTATTAGTATCGGTCCTGGTGCTGCGAACATAAAAGGATGTCGTCTCCCATATTTTGATCTGAACCGATCTGAAATAGAACCCATTACAGGGTCTGTGATAGCATCGAAGATAATCGCGATGGTAACCGCATAACCTGACAAATCTGGAGGAAGACCTAAGACTTGGTTATAAAAGAAAAAAGTGAGAGCGTTGAACATCCATAGGGTTCCTGCTTCTCCCGATGCTCCAACTCCAAAGGCTAACTTAGTTCGCATTGAAACTGGACTGAGTTCTTGCATAAAATTAATTACTCTTTAAACAAACCTTTTTACGATGATTAGTCTTTGTTGTCTAGTAAATAGCTATGAGCGACCAGGTGACAAGCCAAAGTAAAAGAGAAATAAGTACCGCTCCTGAGCCCATATCTTTGGCGTATCTTGTGAGATCATGCTCTTCTAAGCTTACCCTGTTCAAAGTGGTTTCTATGGCGGTATTAAGCAACTCGACGATGAGTATTAAAAGGGTGCTTGCAGATAACAAGATTATTTCTAGAGCATTTTCTCCAATAAAAAAGGAGGCAGGTATGAAGAAAAGGGAAAGAAAAAATTCAACCCGAAAGGCAAATTCTTTCTTCAAAGCTTGATAAATGCCTTTGAAAGAGTTGATAAAAGCTACATATATCTTTTTAAAGAACATCAATTTACATCTTATCTTATTTTGCAATATTATTTACTTGCCAATTATTTTTGAGTTTAAGATATGATAATTTAATTAAATAAACATGTTTAAACAAACAGTAAGGACTCAAATATATTTCTGGCTTTTGCTTCTCTTTTCATCATCTTCTTTTTCTGACTGGAATTTGGTTAATGAAGAATCAAAGCTAAATTTTGTCTCTATTAAAGCTTCTGACATTGGTGAGGTTCACACTTTTAAAACACTTTCTGGAAGCGTGACAGATAAAGGAAAAGCTCTCCTTAAGGTAAATCTAGGAAGTGTAGAAACACTAATACCTATTCGCAACGAAAGAATGAATAATCTTCTGTTTGAAACAGGTATTTACCCAACAGCATTTTTTAGACTGGAGGTGGAGTTAGAAAAAATTTTATTATTGGAAGAAGGAAATTCTTTTGTTAATAAATATAGAGGCGAACTTGAACTTAAGGGCAAACAATTTCCTATAGAAGTAAAAATTAAAACTACTAGATTGAATAACCAATCCTTCTCTGTAGCTAGTTCCGAACCTCTACTTATGAATGTTGAGAGGTTGGGGTTATCGGAAGGAATCGAATCCCTAAGAATAATTGCAGGTCTGCCCAGTATAAGTAAATCAGTTCCAGTAACCTTTTCTTTAACATTTCGTAAATAGGAAAAATTCATATGACAAATTTTTCAAATCCTAATTTTTCTCTTGACCTAAGTAACCAAGTGGCACTAGTTACTGGAGCCTCATCAGGTTTGGGTTATCGTTTTGCTAAGGTATTAGCGAAATGTGGTGCCAAGGTAGCTATCTCAGCAAGGAGAGTTGAAAGATTAGAAGCACTTGCAAAAGAAATTAGAGAGGATGGCGGAATTTGTGAACCGATTCCTGTAGATATGGTAGATCGACAAAGCATTAGAAATGCAGTCCAAAAGGCTGAAGATAGTTTGGGTACTGTTAACACTTTGATTAACAACGCGGGCATACCAGATGCTCAATGGGCGATCAAACAGTCTGATGAACTGATTGATAGCGTTGTGGACACAAATTTAGTAGGTCCATATCTTCTTTCAAATGAAGTAGCAAGAAGGCTCATTGAAAAAAAAATGCCTGGAAGAATGGTTAATATAGCTTCGATGGCTGCTTTTAATACTACACCTAATTCAGCTGCTTCTCTTTATTCAATTACTAAAGCTAGTATTGTTAGGTTAACTGAAGCCTTAGCAACCGAATGGGCCAGTTACAATATTAATGTTAATTGCATTGCCCCTGGCTGTTTTTCTTCAGAGATGCTTGATGGAATGATTGAAAGGATAGGAGATATAAGTCAGGGATTTCCCAGAAAGCGTATATGCGATCCTGCACAAATGGACTCGACCCTATTATTTCTTGTGTCCCCTTCCTCAGAATGTGTAACTGGAACTTTTATTAAGATTGATGATGGCCAGGGATCAAGATAAGGGAATTGATAAAATTTAAAAATTTCTTCCTTTAAAAAAAATTAAGGCAATGTTTGGAAAGAGGATATAAGTTAATAAGCTTTCTAAGTCTTCTGATAAATCTGGTAAATCACTTTCTTGGCAAAGACTTTTAAATTCTTCTTTCATCTCTCTTATATTTTTTTCTATTTCCTCTTCTGGAGGACTATTAGAAGCTTTGTCTAAAATTTCTTTATTGATAGTGCCAGGTAATTTCCCATAAGCGCCAAGCAAAAGTTTCTTTGTCTCAGAAGTCAAGCTTGCATATCTGCTATTTTCAGTCACGTTCAGCAGAGACTGCGCGCCTATAATTTGAGAAACTGGAGTGACCAGAGGAGGGAAACCAAAATCTTCTCTCACTCTAGGGATCTCATTTTTGATCTCTTCTAATTTATCCTCTTGATTAATAGACTTTAATTGTGATTCTAAGTTAGAGAGCATTCCTCCGGGGACTTGCTTGACCAACATCGAAGAATCGATGCCCTTGAGGGTTCCTTCGAATTCTGAATATTTTTCCCTAATGGCTTTAAAATAATCTGAGATTTTTCCTAACAGGCTGATATCCAAGCCAAAATCTTGGTCTCTCCCTTGAAACATGCTGATGAGCGTTTCGGTGGCAGAATGTCCGTAGGTCATGCTCATGGAAGATATAGACGTATCAATGTTATCTATCCCCGCTTCAATTGCCTTTAAGTTTGAAGCAGTAGACATTCCAGTTGTTGCGTGACATTGCATATGTATGGGTATAGAAATATTTTGTTTTAGACTTGTAATCAACTCAAAGGCGTCATAAGGCTTAAGAATGCCCGCCATATCTTTTATAGCAAAGGAATCTGCTCCAGAATCTTCAACCTTTTTTGCGTAATCTAACCAAGTTGTTAAATTATGCACGGGGCTAGTGGTGTAAGCCATTGCTCCTTGCGCATGCTTTCCATTTTCCTTTACTTGTTTTATTGAAAATTCAATATTATTAAAATCATTCAGAGCATCAAAAATTCTAAAAACATCTATGCCATTTTCTGAGGCTTTTTGAATAAACAAAGCGACTACTTCATTAGAATAATGTTTATAGCCAACAAGATTTTGCCCTCTAAGAAGCATTTGTTGTTGAGTGTTGGGCATGGCTTTTTTTAAAGCTCTTAATCTCTCCCAAGGGTCTTCATCAAGATATCTAATACAAGAGTCAAAGGTAGCTCCACCCCAAGATTCAATTGACCAGTATCCAACCTGGTCAAGTTCTTTAGCGATGGGAAGCATGTCAGCAAGAGTGAATCTTGTTGCCAGTAGGGATTGATGACCGTCCCTGAGGACTACTTCAGTAATACCTACTTTTGGCATTTTTTTTCCGTCATAGCTTGATTTTGAAATACTAGGATATACTCTTTTAAGCTATAAAAAAATATGAAAATAGCAATCCATAGTTAATTAAAACAAGAAAACAATGACTGAAAGAATTCAGTACGGTGATTTGCAGGTAGCCAAGGTATTAGACAACCTTTTAGTCGATGAGATTTTACCTGGTCTAAATGTAACCCATGAAGAATTTTGGGCAACATTTAATAAAATTGTTGAGGACTTTTCTCAAAAAAATAGGTCGCTTCTTACTTTTAGGGAAAATCTCCAGAAAAAAATTGATAATTGGCATCTTAGTAAAAAAGGTCTAATACATGACCATCAAGAGTACAAATCTTTTCTAAGGGAAATTGGTTATTGGGTTGATGAAACGCATGACTTTCAAATAACAACTTCAGGAGTAGATCCGGAGATAAGCGAAATAGCAGGTCCACAATTGGTAGTGCCTGTTATGAATGCAAGATTTTCTTTAAATGCAGCTAATGCCAGATGGGGAAGCTTATATGATGCCCTGTATGGCACAGATATGATTTCTGAAGATGGGGGAGCTGAGAGAGGTGGGACTTACAACCCAGTCAGAGGAGATAAGGTAATAGAATTTTCGAAAACTTTTTTAAATGAAACAGTTCCTTTATCAGAAGGAAGTTACCAAGATGTTACCTCTTTCCAAATAATTGATAGGTCTTTAGAGATAACTCTTTCTAACCAATCAAAAGTGAAACTAAGAGAAAATGATAAATTTATTGGTTATAAAGGAGAGCCCGATAACCCTTCAGTTATACTATTAAAAAACAATAACTTACATTTAGAAATTCAAGTAGATAGAGAAGATTATGTGGGCAGAGATGATGCTGCTGGTATTAAAGATATCTTGCTTGAATCTGCCATTACTACCATTCAAGACTGTGAAGATTCAGTCGCAGCTGTTGATGCTGAAGACAAAGTAACTGTATACAGAAATTGGCTTGGACTTATGAAAGGAGATTTAAGGGAAACATTTGTTAAGGATGATTCTCAAATGACTCGAGAACTGAATCCTGATAGAAATTATAGCGACCCTTCTGGTAGCCAGTTTGAACTACCAGGGAGAAGCCTTCTTCTAGTCAGAAATGTTGGTCATCTCATGACCAATCTAGCAATTTTAGATAAAAATGGAAATGAAATACCAGAGGGAATTTTGGACGCTATGTTCACCATATGCATTGCTAAACATGATTTAGAAGGAAATAACTCTATGACTAATTCTCGTTCGGGTAGCGTTTATATAGTTAAGCCAAAAATGCATGGACCCGATGAGGTTCAGTTTACTTGCGACCTTTTTGAAGCTGTTGAAAAAGCATTAAAACTTAAACCTCTAACGGTAAAGATCGGCATCATGGATGAAGAGCGCAGAACAACCATAAATCTAAAAGAGTGCATTAAAGTGGCTAAGGACAGAGTAATATTTATTAATACAGGTTTCTTGGATAGAACTGGAGATGAGATTCATACCAGCATGGAGGCTGGTCCTATGATTCCTAAAGCTTTAATGAAACAACAACCTTGGATAAATGCTTATGAAGATTGGAATGTCGATAAAGGCCTTGAAGCCGGTTTTAAAGGTAAGGCACAAATAGGAAAAGGAATGTGGCCAATGCCAGACGAAATGTTAGGCATGTATAAAAGTAAAAGTGTTCACCCCGAAGCTGGCGCAAATTGCGCTTGGGTACCTTCTCCCACCGCAGCTACTTTGCACGCTATCCATTATCATCAGATTTCTGTTCCAAAAGCTCAAGAAAAACTTCTATCCAGGACTGAAGCTAGCATAGATGACATTTTGACTATTCCATTGTTAGAAGATCCAATTTCTTTAACCGACAAAGAAAAACAAGAAGAAATGGATAACAATGCCCAAGGTATTTTGGGCTATGTAGTGAGGTGGATTGATCAGGGAGTTGGTTGTTCAAAGGTTCCTGATATAAACAATGTAGGTCTTATGGAAGACAGGGCCACTTGTCGTATTTCCAGCCAACACATGGCTAATTGGTTACATCATGGCTTATGCACAGAGGACCAAGTGATGGACACCATGAAGAAAATGGCTTTAGTTGTGGATCAACAAAATATGGCTGATCCTGACTACATCAACATGGCACCGGGCTATGATGGCTATGCATTTCAAGCAGCTTGCGATTTAGTTTTTAAAGGAAGAGCACAACCTAGTGGTTATACCGAGCCTATCCTTCATGAAACTAGGTTAAAGGTTAAAGCTTAATCAGTGGTAAAGGTTCCATGTCCAATGCTTCTCTAAAAGCATTGTGATAATGGTGCAGGGCGGGCTCATTTTTACCAAAAGTTATATGATCAATAGTTCCAGATCGAAGACCTTTATGAGAAGCAGCCGCTACCACGTAATCTTCATCCCTAATTATTGCTCCAAAACCTAGATAAGGGTTCTCTACTCCATGAGCTTGCATAGTTTCATTTTTATGCATCTCATCAAGAACAATGTTAGCCTCTTTTAGATATTCAATAACTCGTGGCCAGAAGTAAAAAGATACTCTCGAAACACTTCTATGTGGCGACAGGTCTAAGGGGTACTCTCTAACCAAGATAATCCCTGTATCACTTACATTTAATATAGTGTTGGGAAATAAGAAATAAACAGGAAAAGCACCTCGACAAATGTGCCAGTTATCAACGGGTTCGGTTTTCATGGAATCGATCTCTCTTTTGCATAGCGTTAAGCGTGCATTTCTTTTAAAAGAATCAAACATTTGAACGTTCCCATGAAAAGAATTTAAGAGGCTATTTTTATGTAAAGTTGGAAAGTGGTAAGTCTCGCCGAAAGTATCTATAGCGAGCTTCCAATTCATCTCAGTTATATAATCTTCTTCATGAGTTAGAACTAAGTCTTGAAATCCCCAAGCCTCAAATTCTTCCATCAATTGACTTCCGAAAAGGACGTTCAAATCTATTTCACCTTTTGGATTTGGATGTACCCATAAAAGACCGTATTGTTCTTTGGAAGGTAATTCTTTCAGTCCATAACAGGTCTTATCAATTTCTCCAAAATGATCTGGTTTGGGATACCCAATAAGTTTTCCAGAGTTGTCATAGGTCCAACCATGAAATGGACAAGAGAATTTAGTTTTCTGTCCTTTCTTTTCATTTTCAACAATTACCCCTCTATGAGCACAAACATTAGCAAAAGCTCTAAAATTGCCTTGCTCATCTCTAGTGGCCAATATTGGAATACCAAAATCTTCGCGAGTAAAAAAAGTGCCTGGTTCTGCCAGATCTCCAGTCATGCCAACTATTTGGGGATAATCTCTAAAGAACTTGTTCCATTCTTTTGAAAACCGCTTTTCACAGGTATAAGTATCAGGAGGATTTTGCATAATACCTCCCGCATCCACATTGCCACCAGAATCCAAATAAGAAATGAGGCCTTTGAGTAGTCGAACTTGTTCTTTCTTTTGCATGAGTAGTAATTCTAATACTTTTAAGAAGATCTATTCAAATCTCTGTGCTATAACTATCTTCCTAACAGATATATAAAATTATTCAACCAACTCCAGGATTGTACCATCCGGATCTTTGAAGCAGACAAAACGTGTTTCTGGTTGATTTTCAATTTTTACCGTGGCTGGATTTGAGAGAAACTCAACTCCTTCTGATTTAAGAAAAGCAACATCAGAATCAAGGTCATTAGTGGAAAGCGCAACCCGGGCAATACCTAAATGATAAAGATTCGGGTAAGGCGGTCTGTTATCAGTAGGTTCTTGCCATTCAAGTAGATCTATCATCAAAGGAGTTTTGGAGTTTTGCAAAATTAACAACGCACCCTTTACAGTGTAAGGTGGCATGCCTACCGCAGCAGCCACTTCAAGTGTATTTTTTGGGGGTACATCGATTACTTTCTGGAAGCCCAGTAATTCATAGAACCGCAGAGAGCGATCAAAGTCACTACAGTTAATGTTGACATGTACCAGTCCGGTTATGTTCATCGGGATATATCTCCGATGGAGGCTGCATTATCGATCACCAGCTCAGCCCCATTGATGTGTTTAGATTCTTCTGAAGCTAGAAACAATACCAAGTTAGCTACATCTAGAGGTTCACCAATTCCCATCGCCTTGCGTGTAGCCTCAGGGTCTTCTTGCTCCTTTAATTTGATACCGGCAAGAGTCTCAAGAGCATTGTGTACCATGGGAGTTAATATACTACCAGGATGAATCGAGTTACAACGAATGCCATTTTTCTGTTCGTGGCAATGCATTGCGATTGATTTAGTCATTGAACGTATTCCACCTTTTGCAGCTGAATAGGCAAGATAAGGTGATAAACCAACGAGAGCTGTGGTAGAAGACATGTTAATGATGGACCCACCGCCAGATTTAGACATCGCTGGAATAGCAGTACGGCAGCCAAAAAAAGTACTATCCAGATTAACTCTAAGGACCTCATGCCATTGATCGGTGGAAGTAGATTCTATATTTCCAATAGTAGCTATCCCTGCATTATTAACCAGGACATCCAATCGGCCAAACTCAGCTATTGTTGTTGCGATGAGATCTGGCCAGGAAGATTCTTTGCTAACATCTTGCTCAAAAAATAGGGCATCATTTCTACATTCCCGGGCGACGCGCTTGCCTTCATCTACGTTGATATCCGACAGCACTAACTTTGCCCCTTCCTCTGACAGTAACATGGCATCAGCTTTACCTAGCCCAGAGGCAGCTCCAGTGATAATGGCTACTTTGTTTGTAACACGACCCATGTTGTTTCCTGACTTTTTCGTTTTTTATTCTAAACTGATTGGTTCTTTAATGTTGTAACTTCTGGTGCAGCTTTTAAAATTAATCTTTAGAATACTGCTTCGTAATCATGCGGGAATAGCTCAGCTGATAGGGCGATACCTTGCCAAGGTATAAGTCACCGGCTCGAACTCAGTTTCCCGCTCCAATCCTTAACCTTTTCCCGTAAGATTTTCAGTGTTTTACAACTTGTTTTTTAGATGGAAACACTTCTTATTTCTGTTTCAAATATTGAGAATTGGTTAATTTTCTAGGTACTTCAGTAACTGATAAATAATGGATGTTCTTGTTTACTTGCACTATTTCTTGAGTAGTTCTATAGTCCTCTCTTGGTTTTTTATTTTTAGTTTTATAGTTCCAAGGGGAGAGGAGATATGAAAGAAAATTTTGTGAAAGTAATTTTGTCTTTGGCTTTAGTGTTATTTTATTATCCAGCTGTTTCAGCAGTAGCTGAATCTGCTTTTGAATTAGAAGAAATAGTTGTTACAGCTAGAAAAAGGGAAGAAAACATTCAAGATACAGCCCTTTCAATAAGTGCTTTGTCTGAAGCTGATGTTGCTGATAGATTTGCTGTAGATATAAGAGATCTAGCTGCGGACTCGCCTAGTCTACTTATAGATGATTTGCAACAAGGACCTGGTAGCCCGACTGCTATTTTTATCAGAGGCATCGGTGTTTCAGATGTTGAAAAGAATTTTGATCCCACAACAGGTGTTTACTTAGATGGAGTATTTATTGGGGCTAATTCAGGAGCCATGCTCAAAGTAATTGATTTGGAGCGAGTTGAAATATTAAGAGGTCCTCAAGGCACCCTGTTTGGTAGAAACACTGTTGCCGGAGTCATTCACCTTACTAGGTCTAAACCAACAGGGGAGACAGGCGGTAAAGTGAGAATTAGCTTTGGTGACTACGATACAACAAATGTAGAAGGAGTTTTTAATTTCGCATTGTCTGATAATGCTGCTGGAAAGGTAAGCCTTACTAGAAGAGAACAAGCCGAAGGATTCCTTACCAATCTTGTTGACAATCAAGATTTAGGTCGCTCTGAGTATACTCAAGCTACTTTTAATGTGTTATTTAACCCACAAGACGATCTTGAGATAGAGGTAACTCATACAATAGAAGAACAAGATCAAGATGCCCATACGGCACTCAACCTGGGCGGCGCAACGACTTGGTGGTGTGCTGTTTACAGTCAATGTTCACCTGGAATTGGTATTCCCCAAAGTGGAGATAGATACCAGGTTTATAATGATGAAGCAAACCGAAGAAATGCTTCTTTTGATAGTGACACCAGCATTGTAGAGTTGCGTTGGGATATATCAGATACAATGAAATTTGATTATATCTTAGGTCACAAGACCACTGATGAAGAAGTTTATCAAGATTGGGATGGTACTCCTTTACCTCTCTATCATACTTCTCGTCCCGCTTCTTACGAACAAACCAGTCATGAATTTCGTGTAACCTCTGATTTAGACGGTCCTTACAACTACGTTGCTGGGGTCTATAAATGGGACTCAGAATATAGAATTGACCTCGTTAGTTTTATTGGGTTTTATGATTTATTTGGTGTAATACCGACGACAGATCCTTTGACAGTTATTCCGATTTATCAAACAACGCAACAAGAAACTGATTCTATAGCTTATTTCTTTGAATTGGATTATCAATTGAATGATAATCTGACACTTACTGTAGGTGGAAGGAGTATAGACGAGGAAAAAAGGTCTCAGGCTTGTGATGGTGGTTATCCGGCTTGTCCTAATCTAAAAACAGATGCAAATGCCGATTGGACTAAGTTTACACCCAAAGCTGCGCTTAAATATCAAGTAAACCCTGATGTCATGATATATGCCCTGTATTCCCAAGGGTACAGGAGTGGAGGCTTTAACGGCAGATGGGGAAGTTTAAACTCTGCAACAGTACCTTACGGCCCTGAAACAGTTACAAATACAGAATTTGGAATTAAGACAACCCTTAGGGATAACAGAATACACTTTAACTTTACTGTATTTTCCATGGATTATGAGGATAAGCAAATTGATGTTGATGTAGTAGATCCAAGTGCGGCCTTAGGTAGGTCTACCGTAGCTGCAAACGTAGCGGAAGCTACTTTCAGGGGAGTTGAGATAGAGCTTCATGCCCTTGTCACCGAAAACTTTTCAATTGATGCAAACCTGGGCTCTTTGCATGCAGAATTCGGAGAATTTTTTGCAGATTTTACTGGCTCTGGTGTCGATGCTGACTACACCTACCTTGAACCATTACGAGCTCCTCAATTAACTTGGACTCTAGGCGGTACTTATAGTTTTCCTTCGATACCCAGAGGAGAAGCTTATGTTAGAGCAAGTGCTCATTTCATAGGTGAACACCATGTTTCCCAGTTAAATACACCTACAACCTTTAACGAAGAGCAAACTTTAGTAGACGTTTCAATCAATCGTAAAATTGACAATACCAAAATAAGTGTCTTTGGTCGTAATCTTACCAATGAAGATGGGTTCACTGTAGGTTATGACGTTTTTGCTGGAGCTGCATGGAGTTATGCTATGGCAAGAGCACCTAGGACTTGGGGTGTTGAATTGACGCACTCATTTTAATATAGACTTAATTAGCTCGTAAGGAGTAAGAAAATGAAAGTAGGAATGTTAATGGTGTTTCAGAATTTTAAAGATCAAATCACCGATACTGAGGCTTATCAGAGGGATATGCATATAGCAGATCTTGCAGAGCCGTTGGGATTCGATGTTCTTGGGGCGGTTGAGCATCATTTTAACAGTTATGCCATGGCACCGGATGGCATGCAATTTTTATCCTACATGGCAGGCAGAACAAAGACTATTGAATTGATGACTGGCGCTGTGATACTTCCTTGGTGGGATTCACCTCTACGTGTTACCGAAAAGATGGTTCTTTTAGATCATTTGTGTCAAGGAAGGGCGCTTTTTGGAGTAGGCCACGGTCTTGCTAGGCGTGAATATGATGTATTTGGAGTTGATATGGGGGAAGCCAGGGACCGCTTCGACGAATCTGCCGAAATAATAATTAAAGGTCTCGAATCTGGCTTTGTGGAAAGCGATGGAAAATTTTACAAACAGGTACGAACAGAAGTCAGACCTCGTCCTTTTGCTAGCTTTAAAGATCGGTTATATGCAGTTGCCATGTCATCTCATTCAGTGCCTAAAGTTGCTGCAATGGGTGCAGTTATGATGTGTTTTGCGCAAAAGCCTTGGGAAGAAATGACTGACCATTTTAGTAC
>Ga0208391_1000387_pt1 | contig 24485 bp, 20 predicted proteins | sample Knorr_S23_td_Bot_FD_185612 | JGI IMG/M metagenome (GOLD analysis project Ga0208391, IMG submission 185612) | Marine microbial communities from Southern Atlantic Ocean transect - Knorr_S23_td_Bottom_ad_3770_LV_A (SPAdes) (version 2) | ecosystem: Environmental > Aquatic > Marine > Oceanic | place... | reverse complement strand
AATCCGGCCAAGTGCCGCCATCGATCGAGGCGCACGAGGATGTGCTGCGGCATTACAACGTGTCGTCGGTGTATCTGGCGCGCGAGGTGGCCGACCGCATCGCCGCAGGCAAGCTGACGTGGGCGCAGTATGGCGGCACGCACCCGAAACCGGCCGGCAACGCGGTGGCGTCCGGGTTGATCGGCGAATTGCTGGGCCGCCGCTGGGCCAAGCCGCTGCCAGCGAACGCGGCCAAGGGCGCGGCACTGATCCCGGCCAAGCCGCTCGATACGGCCAGTTTTTTTAACGGCCGCTTCCTGTCGCCCGGCTTGGCCAAGCGCGGCGACGGCTGGGCGTGGCACGTGCCGGAGTGGAGGAAAATCCCGGGGAGTTTCCGGGAGACATTTGCCGGGCTGAAGTTGCTCTGCGGCGGGCGCGCGGGCGGCGGGGTGTCGTTTGAGTTTGAGGGCAGGGCCGTCGGGGCTTACGTGCTGGCAGGGCCGGACGCGGGGGTGCTGGAGGTGAGCGTCGACGGCGGGGAATACAAGCCGACGAACCTGTATCATCACTATAGCCGGGGGCTGCATTACCCGCGCACGGTGATGTTTGCCACCGATCTCGCGGCGGGCAAACACGCGATCCGGCTGCGCCTGGCCAAGCCACCCGGCGATGGGGTCAAGGGAACGGCGGCGCGAATCCTGCAATTTGCGGTCAATTGACCGGGCAATTTTTCGGTCATTTCGCTTGCAGCACCCAGTTGGGAGTGCCAAGTTTTGCTCGTGAGGCTATTGTCCAAAGCCAAGATGAAGCGGGCCTTCACGCTGATTGAGCTGCTGGTGGTGATAGCGATTATTGCCATTCTCGCGGCGCTGCTGCTGCCCGCCCTCGGCAAAGCCAAGCAGACCGCCCACGGCATTGCTTGCATGAACAACAACCGGCAGTTGATGCTCGCGTGGAACTTGTTCGCCACCGACAACGAGGGACGCATCCCGTACGCCAGCGCGTATTATCAGGAACCGACAGTGAGGTTTTCGTGGGCGGTGGGGACGGTCAACAACCCGGCATTCAACGCGGCGGAGAATTACATCACCAAGGGCGTGATCTACAAATACGTCGGGAACTCAGACGACGTCTTCCGCTGCCCGGCCGACACCTCGATGGTCAAGAACAACAAGGGCAATCTGGTGAAGCGCGAACGCAGCTACAGCATGAACATATTCATGGGCGGCTGGTCCGGCTGGGCGTTCTGGGGGGATCAGCAGTGGGAGGTTTACCACAAGCTGGAGGGTATCGGGAATCCCTCCGAGCGATTCGTGCTGCTGGACATGCGGCCCAACAGCATCAACGCCGGCAACTACCGGGTGGACATGGCCGGCTGGCCAAACCAGCACAAACTGCACCAGTTCTGGCAGGACTACCCCGGTGTGTACCACATCGATGCCACGATGTTCTCGTTCGCCGATGGCCACTGCGAAAAGAAACGCTGGCTGGATGAACGCACGAAGAACCCGCCCGAGGACGCGGCTGGAAACATCCCGAACCGCAAAATCTCCACGCCGAACAACAAGGACGTGTACTGGATGCAGGAACGCACGACGCGGATGGAATCTCCGCAAAGAAAATACACCGGGCCGGCCTATGCCTACACGGCAAAACTGGCCGGCCATCCTTACTGGGGCTACTGGAAATCTCCGGGGGAATAGCTTGGCGCTTGGCCAAGCGAGGTGTTTGACCTACAACGGCAATCAGGCTAATTTGAAGCGCAGGTGAAAAAGGCATTCACGCTGATTGAGCTGCTGGTGGTGATCGCGATCATCGCCATCCTCGCGGCACTGCTTCTCCCGGCACTGGCCAAGGCCAAGGCGGCCGGCACCTCGATTGCCTGCCTGAACAATAACCGCCAACTGCTCATCGCGTGGCATAATTTCTCAGGCGACAATGATGAACACATCATCTACGCCAGTGCTTGGTACTTTCCCGGCTACGTATATCCCAGCGGCCTGAAGTACGAGCCCACCGCCGATTTCTCCTACTGCGCCTCGCAATACCTCGGGGCAAACATACCGCCGAAGGATTGGCTGGAAATTTCCGTGCTGTACCCGTACGCCGGCAGGAGCCGGGATGTATTCCACTGTCCAGAGGACAAAAACTACGGCGTGGCCAAGGAGAAGGGATGGCCCGAGCGGGTCCGCTCCTACAGCATCAACATCTATGCCGGTGGCTGGTCGGGTTGGCCTTTTGACGGCGATCAAATGTGGAAGATTTACCGACAGCAGTCGGACTTCCGCGACCCGGCCAAGCGGTTCGTCCTCATGGACATGGACGACGAAAGCATCAACGCCGGCAACTACCGCGTGGACATGGCCGGCTGGCCCAACAAACCCAAGCTGTATCGCTTCCGGCAGGATTGGCCGGCTTCGTGGCACAACAACGGTTGCACCATCTCCTTCGCCGACGGACACGCCGAACGGAAGAAATGGCTGCACAGCGACACGCTGAAATCCACAGTTGATCCCCAAGCCGGCAACGGCCTTGCCTCCAGTCCTGACAACCCCGACATCGCCTGGATGCAGGAACGCGCCACCCGCCCCAACCCAGGCTGGCAACAAAACGGCTGGGCGAAGCAGTGGACCGGCGCCATGCACCTCAAGCCCTGGCAGTGGTGGGGATACTGGCGCATGCCGGGCGAGGTCGCCGCTGGCAACCTCAGCCCGAGGCCCAACTATGCCCAGTGACCGGCGAAAGTTATCCTGCTGGACTCATCCTTTTTTTCTGTCAGGCTCACCCGCCTATGACCTTGCATCTATTCCCTTCAACCGGATTAAAACTGGCAGCGGCACTCGTCACCGGTTTTATTTTTCTCAACACCGCAACCGCCGCCGACCTCAACCAAACGAAGGAGAGTTTCTCCGCTGAGGTCACCAAGACATTCGCCTATAAATACCTCAAGTATCTGCCTGAGGGGTACGACGGCAAAAAGAAATTCCCACTGCTGCTGTTCCTTCACGGCGCAGGCGAACGGGGCGACAACCTCGAATTGGTCACCAAGCACGGCCCCCCCAAGCTCATCAAGAAAGGCAAAAAATTCCCGTTCATTGTCATCTCCCCACAGTGCCTCAAGGGCAGTTGGTGGAATGCCGAGGGGCTGGACGCGCTGCTTGATGAATTCATCGGCAAGCATGCCGTGGACGAGTCCCGCATCTACTGCACCGGCCTGAGCATGGGCGGCTACGGCACCTGGGCTCTTGGTGGACAAAACCCGAAACGCTTCGCAGCACTGGCCCCAATTTGCGGTGGTGGTAACCGCACAGACACCCGACGGATCGGGAAAAAACCGGTGTGGGTGTTTCACGGTGCCAAGGACAGAACCGTGCCACTGGAAGAATCCCAGCGTATGGTGGACGCCTTGAAGCGGCGCGGCGGCAAGCCAAAGTTCACCATCTACCCCGAGGCCGGCCATGACTCATGGACCAAGTCGTACGACAACCCCAAGCTGTATGAGTGGTTCCTCTCACACAAAACCGAATAACGCCTGAACAGGCGTCAAGCACTGCAACTCAGTGAATGCGCTGTTCATCATTGACGGTCTGCCGTTGGAAGATCGCCGGGCCAGGGAGGCGCTTCGCATCGCCGCCGGCACCGGTGTCTGGGGCAAAGTCAGGCCCACTCTCTGTTTCGCCCGGGCCAACGACCCGGCGCTTGGCCAAGCGGAAGACGGCGAACTGCGCCGCTACATCCACCTGCTGCGCGAAACCGCGGGCGGCCTGTTCACCCGTGCGCCGGAGGAGCCGGACGGAATCCTGTGCCACACCGACGAGACCGGCTTGGCCAGGCTCATCGGCGAAGCCGACACGGTGCTGCGTTTTTGAGCTGCCGCCCGGTCCAAGCGGCTTGTGTTCCCCCTCCCCCTTCAATAGCGTCAACGCCGATGACTCTTGAAGACCACGCCGGAGATGTCGTTGGCAAAGCCCGCAAAGGGCTGGGCGTCAGCCCCGGGCAAATCGCCGAGGCAGGCGGTTTCACGGCCGAGGGTTACGGCAGGTTTGAAGAAGACGGCACGTTCGACGAGCTGCCCGACTTCGAGAAAATCGGCGAACTACTCCACCTCAACCCCGACAAGCTCGCCACCATCGTCTCCGGCTGGTATCCCCGCGCCGCCGACCTCGAGGCCAACAAGACCGTCCGGCAAATCACCACCAACGAGGGCATGGAGGTGCACTGCTATCTCGTGTGGGACGCCGCCACCCGCGAGGCGGCATTGTTCGACACCGGCTGGAGCGCCGATCCGATCCTGGCGTTGCTGCAGGAAAACGAGCTCACCCTGAAGCACCTTTTCATCACCCACACCCACCACGACCACGTCGCCGCGCTCACGCCGATCCGCAAACAATTCCCCAACGTAGCGCTGCACTCCAGCTCGCCCAACGCTCCGGAGGGCCAACGCAACCAGCCCGGCCAAGTCGTCGAGCTGGGTAGCCTGCAAATCACCTCCCGCGAAACACCCGGCCACGCCGACGACGGGGTGACCTACGTGATCGACAGCTTCCCCGGTTTCGCGCCGAAAGTGGCGATGGTCGGCGACGCGATTTTTGCCGGCTCGATGGGTGGCGCACCAAGCCACTACCAGCTTGCGCGTGAAAAGGTGCAGTCAGAAATCCTGAGCCTCTCCGCCGAAACCATCCTCTGCCCCGGCCACGGCCCCATCACCACCGTCGCCGAGCAACTCACCGTCAACCCGTTTTTCTAGACCGCCGACTGGCCAGGGGATGTTCACCTCCAGATGATGAGGTTGAGACCCATCGTCCTCAGTTCCTTGCCAACCAGCTCTAGGATGTTGCGCTCGAAAGTTTCGCCATCCTTGTTGATCTCCTCGACACCCATCTGAACCCTTTCTAGGCGCCCAGACTAACTCTTCAAATGGCCCAGTTTAAGTAACCTCGACCACAACAAGCTTCAGCCCGACGGCTGACGGCGACACGCATCTGGTAACAGTTGCCGCTTCCAGCACGACCGGCTACGCCGCTGGCGTGTACGACATCATTACAATTTATCCGGTGTTTACGCAGATTATTGCGAAATCACGTGGTAATAGCCGGATTTAGGCTAAATCCATCGACTTGGAGCAGGGGTCCAAGTCCTTTGAGCGGCGTTCAAGGTCGTTTGAGCAGTGCGCAAGGTCGTTTGAGCAGTGCGCAAAGCAGTGCGAGCGGTGCTCAAAGTCGTGTGAGCGGTGCTCAAGGTCGTTTGTTTTCTGGAAACTGCTTCCGTTGTTGGTGTCGATAGGAATAGCGCTGGGTTATTTTTTCTTTTTGCCCCACGGCCATGGCTTGGCCAAGGCGGCAACGGCCAACCTTTCCCATAGATTCGCCACTCGCTTGAAGCGTTTGGGTTGTTTTTGGGCGAGATTGTTTGGCTCCGTGCCTGTGGAGGAGGCCTATAGTGTATTTTCGATGCTGCCCCCCGCTTGGAGCAGCATGTAGCTGTTGATGTCTGCCATGCTGCCGCCGTTTAGCTGAAGCAGTTCATTCAAGTGTGTTAACATGTTCGTTTAGTTCATTTCTGTTTATGTAGTTGGTTTAAAGCAGTTTTTTGAGTTGTTCGTGGAACCGGGTGTAGACGAAACCCAGCCCGAGGAACACGCCGCCCATCACAAAGAAACTGGCGATCTTCATCTTGTCGGACATCCCCAATATGATCGGCGCAAGCGAAAGCAGCGCGATCGCCAGCGTGCCCAGGCCCATCAGGCGATACCACCGCTCCCGCAGGCCAAGGCCGAGGCCGAAATAAACCACCGCGAGCAACGACCACGCAATCGTGCGCGCGCCGTGCCCGCCCATATCCGAGACCTTGATCGAGAGCCAAATGAACAACAGCGCGCCACCCACGAGGATCAACCATTGATGCGCCCAATCAGGCAGCGTTTTTTCGCCCTTGTACCGACGTGAAAACTGCTGCACTCCGAACAAAACTCCAATCGCCAACAGATTTTTCCAGTAAGCTTCTCCACCTACGAACTCGTTGGTTAGTGAAACCAACGCGAGTGCCAGCGTGCCCAGGCCGGTCAACCGATACCACCGCTCCTTCAATCCAAGGCCAAGCCCGAAGTAGCCCACCGCGAGAATTGTCCAAGCGATCGTGAGCAGGCCATCACCGTCCAGATCTGACACCCTGATCGACAGCCAGATAAACAGCAGCGCGCCGCCGACGAGGATCAGCCATTGGTGGGTCAAGTCCGGCACCTTTTTCTCGACCTCGCAACGCCGCGCCAGTTGCTGAACGCCAAACAGCGCAACGATCGCCACCAGACTTGGCCAGAACGCATCGCCATCAATGAACTGGCCGGCCAGGGCGAGGTACCCGATCACCGCATAAGCCAGCGCCAGCCATTGCCATTCGCGGGCGGGCCTCAGGAATTGCATGGCGAAAAACACCACGCCCACCGCGATGAATACCAGCACCCGCCACTCCTCCGGGACGTAATTGCCGATCCACAACAAGCCAAGCGCGGCGGCGATAATGCGGTAGACCAATTGGATATTGGCAACCCAAGTGTGAATCAACTCCGGCACCCGGCCAATGCGTGTAATGGCAACCGGGATACCGATGTTCATCAGGTACATCGTGACAATCGGGATCAGCGCAAGGATGGCGTACTCGTCGTACTTGTCGCCTCCATCCATACAAATCTTCACCATCACCCAACAAGACATCAACAGGTAAATCTGCGAGAACAAACCGACGAATCGTGCCCGGGTGAACACCGCGTACACCGTCATACCGACCGAGACCACCGCTCCCACCCAAAGCCAGTTGTGATCAAGGCCGACACCTTCGTGCAACCAAACGAGCAATGACAAAACAAAGCCACCTGATAACGCCGCCTCGATGATCATGGGCAACCGCTTGGCCAATGGACCGTCCGGGCAACATTCGGTAAATTGGTCTCGTTGCCAGCGCCACCAATGCGCCTGGCCAAGCGTGAGCATAAACGCGCAGAACAACGGCAAATTGAATTCAGAGGTCTTCCCAACCAAGCTAAGCGCGAACAACAATCCAATCGCACCTGGCACCTGGCCAAGCAGCGTAAATTCACGGAGCTTCCACCGGTAAACCGATCCGGTGAACAATACGGTTGTTGCCAGAAGAATCGCGGGAACCCAGTACTCCGATGGCACAACTTTGAGTGGGTCTGTCAAAAAGGCAGCCAATCCTATAAACAAGCCCAGCCCGGTCAGATAACTCACCCGCGGCCGTAAAATCGAGACGAGCGCGGACTCAATCCGCTCGTGACAAAGCCGGGCGTTAAACAACAGAAATATCATCACAGAAAGACCGCCAAGCAAATAATCCGGACTGCTATTTTCAATGTCGATGAGCGCATATATTACGGCGATCGCTGACACGATGAGCGCGCCGATTTGGATGATCAAGTTGTTGCGGCGAATCGCCATGAAAAGCAGCACAACACTCTCGGCAGCGAGAATGGGACCCCGGATCGAGTCGACCATTTCCATCGTCATCAGGCCGAGCGTCACCAGCACCAGGCCCTGCGTGAGGTAGCTTTTGCGCGAGAGCGACTGGTCTTCGAGCCAACGCGCCGCCGCCAACGCGCACCCGAGCAGTGCCACGCCGACAACCATCGGTAAAATCCAGAATTCCGACTCATGGTCTTTCAGCACATCCACCGTGAGCAGGCCAAACATCGCCGCGTTGTTGGCAGTCAGGAACGTGGCGCGCTGGCGGTCGCTGAACGCCCCGCTGCGTGAGAGAAAAACCGCCGCCGTGTAAACCACCCAGAGCGACACGGCGAAACTCACGGCGATTGTGAGCGACGGCTCATCAACCCGCAGCCGCCATAGGATAAAACCGGCGTAAGACGCCGACAGGCTCAGCACCGGCATCTTCAGCCAGCGGTTGCGAAGCATGAACACCACCGCCGCCACCGCGAGAATGAGGTTTGAGAAAAGGATCACCCAGTGCGACACGTCGCCGGTACCGCCGGTGTGGATCAGTGGCACGTAGGTGGCGTAATACGAGGCGCCGATGGCGAAGAGCGCGATCGTCTCCGACTTGAGGCGATCCGCGACCCAAACCATGAAGCCTCCCCACGCGAACAATAGCAGCAGGGCGGTTGTCGGATCCGAGATCACTTGGATCGCGGTGCCGTTTGATATGTCCAACCAAATCTGTAGATGAGCCGCGTACGTCGTGAAATACACCCCGGCAAAGCCGCCAGCGAGCAGCACCTGACCATAGTTCTTTAAATTCTCCTTGTTGCGTTGGAGCCAGAAGCCAACGCCACCCATCGCTGCGCTGAGCAAATAAAATACACTCACCTTGGCCTGTGGGGTAAGTTCGAAGAAAAAGTTTTTATTATAGTAAGCGAGAACACCTAAACCGGTCAGCACCAGCATCACGCCGATGCGGACAAACCAGTAGGTGCCCAGTTTCATCTCGATCGACTCGGCGTCCACCTTGGGCAGACGAGGCATCCCGGCTTGCGCGGTGGCGGCAGCCTTCTCCGGCTTGACCGGTTCGCTTGGCTTGACGGCAGGCTCGGCAGGGGGAGCCGGCTTGGGTGACTGAATGATCGGTGGAGGAACCGACGCCGGCTTCGGAGCGGGAGTCTTCTTTTGCTTTTCGGCCAGGCGCGCCTCTCGCGACTCCTTGAAGTCGCTTGGCAATGTGAAGTGCTTCGACTCCGGCTTGGCCAAGGCGGCCTGCTTTATCTCGGATTCTTTCGGCTTGGTCTCGGTGGGTCGCTCCGCTTGTCCAAGCGGCGGGGATGCCGGCTTGGCGTCGGCGAACTGATCCCTCAACCGATCCAAGCCGCCCTCGAGTCGCTGGACGGTTCGCTTGAGATCGTCCACCCCCTTCGCTGCCTCAGAGGCTTTGGACAGGGCGAAGATCAGCAGCACAATAAAAATCAGTCCCCCACAGATCAGTTCCATAATTCGATCCTTTCTTGTCTTATTTAAGTCGGCTTGGCCAAGCGGCTTGCCGCTCTGGGGAGACTTTACCCCAAACACAAAAAAACCGAGCATTGATAAAATCAATGGTTCCATTGACTGAATCGATGTTCCCGACTCCCAATTTTGATGGTGATCGATCGATTTTTTGCTTCTTTTGTGTGGAAATATGCCTATTCTCAGCCAAGTCGAAGTCCTAAAAAAATACGATTCAGCGGTTGACATTGCTCTCGGCGGGACTACGCTTCGGGCGCTTAAAACGTTTTTAGCCTTTTTAGAACACACACAAACTAATGAAACGCGTATCATACACGGCTGGGTTGGTTGTTGCTGGACTTTTATTTGCAGCACAAGCCAACGCTCGGGAGGGACGAGCTCTCGTTCAATCGATTAGCGGCGAAGTCACCATGTTGGCGAATAGCGGCAAATGGCTGCCGCTGCAGACTGGCGAAATGCTCAAGAGCGGCGCCGTCGTCAAGACCGGCGCGAAGTCGCGGGTCGATTTGTTTCTTGGGATCAACGGCTCAATGCTGCGCTTGGCTGCAAACACCGAGTTGAAATTCACCCGCCTCGCCATTGAGGAGTCGCCGATCGAGTCGATCGCCCAGACCGAGATGGAACTCATCAGCGGGCGGGTCATCGGCAACGTCCGCAAACTGCCGATGGGCTCAAGCTACGTCATCAAGACGCCGATGGGCGTGGCCGATATCAAGGGCACCGTTTACGACATCAACGCCGACGGCGAATTGATCGTGCTCAGCGGCAAGGTCAAGTACACCGACCGCACGAGCGGCAAAGAAGTTCTCATTGCCAGCGGCGGGAAATATGTCGGCGGCCGTGAAGTGAAGGCAGCTGATGACGAGAAAGCTGAATCCGCTGCCGCTGCCCCAACGGATTCAACGGGCTTCCCCGGCTTCACCATCAGCGCTCCGCTCAGGCAGGGCGTGTGGGAAAATCAGCCAAGAGATCAGAGGGCTGGCCCAATCGACCCGACCCAGTTCATTGCCCCCATACCGAGTTTCTTCGGCGCCCTGGTTGCTCGCTCCGGTGAGGAGTTTGCACCGAATCGGCTGGAGATCGCGCTCGACGCCGCCACGGGCAGCGCGTTGACCATCGGCCAGGAACTGAAACCGTCTGACCTGCAGTTGAGCGTGGGTGGTGAAGTCATCAGCGACAATGACGCGATTATCGTGGTGGAGGAATCCGTCGGTGGAGGCAAAAAGCTGGTTATCAAATCCAAGACGGACACCCCGTTTGCCGCAGCTGATGTTGCCGGGGCCAACGCCGTGCCGGTGTCGCTGGAGATCCCCACGTCGGGAGGTGCCTTGGTCTCCGTGGATGTGGATCTCGTGGCACCAATGAAGGCGCCCAGCTTGATTACCAGTGTCGATGAATCCGGTTCCGCCAAGTCGATCAATATCACGACTGACGGGTTCACGGCGGACGAGGCCGACGCGTACATCGCCACCATCGAGGAGCAGTTCGGCAATCTTGATAATTTTGAAATCAATGGCGAGAAGCTGAGCGCCGACGAGGTGGACATCTACACCAAGGTGGTGCCAACAGGCGACCCCTCAACCCCGTTCCAGGTCGTGGTGATCATCAAGCCGAAGGATCCCGATGCGGATTTTGGCAAGGTCGATCTAATTGCGTTCGTGCCGCCGCCCGTGGAGGTTGTGGAGGGCGCGATTCCTCCACCGCCGATCGTGGTGCCCCCGACCCCGCCGGTGGTCTCACCCATAGAATAACCGGCGGCTGATCGTAGTCTGTTTTCAACGGATAAATTCTTAGGAGCCCGGGCGATTGTCCGGGTTCTTTTTTTGTCGCGGCTCTGCTACGGTTCCGCGCGTGCGAACGGTCATTTATCCCGGCAGCTTCGACCCCCTGACCAACGGCCACCTGGATGTCATCCAGAGGGCGGCCCGTTTGTTTGACCGTGTGGTGGTGGCCGTGGCCCGCAACGGGAGCAAGCAGCCGCTGTTCACCCCCGCCGAGCGAAAGACGCTGATTGAGCACTCCATCCCCGATCTGAACAATGTCACGGTGGACATCTTCGAGGGGTTGCTTGTGGAGTACGTGGAACAGCAGTCCGGCCACGCGGTGATCCGCGGGCTGCGGGCGTTGTCCGATTTTGAGTACGAGTTCCAAATGGCGCTGATGAACCGCCAACTCAACGAGCACATCGAGACGCTATTCATGATGCCGCGCGCCTCCTATTCCTTCCTCAGTTCACACTTGGTCAAGGAGATCGCCGGCTTGGGCGGGGATGTCTCCCCGTTTGTCACCCCCGAGGTGAAGGAAGCACTGGCGGCCAAGCTTGGCCAACCGGGCGTAAATTGAACTCCCCGCCCGTGTGATTGTCAGATACCCTTGGCCAAGCGCGCCGCTGCCCAACCGTTGCCATGCCACTGCTCCTGAAAATTGAAACCCTGGCCAAGGGCCCAGTGCGCCTCAGGGGCGAGCTTGCGGTGGAGGAGCTGCAAATGGAGTCGCTCGACGAGTTGATCGAGGTCGGCGGGCCGCTGGAATACGACCTCACCGCGAAACGCGCCGGGGACAACATTTCCCTCCAAGGCCGCATGGGCATGCGCCTCAAGTGCGAGTGCGCCCGGTGCCTCCAGCCGTTCGAGTACCGGGTTGAATTGCCGGACTGGAGTTGCTTCCTCCCCCTCAGCGGGGAGGAAAAGATCGAGTTAATCAACGATTCAGCAGACTTGACGCCTTATCTGCGCGAAGATACGTTCCTCGCTTTTCCGCAACATCCGTTGTGTGAATCGGGGTGCAACGAGTCCCCCCAGGCCGGTGTTGACGGGAAACCACCCACCCTCAAGCTGGCTTCCGGCAACCACAGTGAAGCCTCAGCCTGGGCCGAACTCGACCAGTTGAATTTAGAATAGAGGATACTTTTATGGCAGTACCAAAAATCAGGTCATCCAAGAGCCGCGTCCGTAAGCGACGGGCCAGCAACAGCAAGTTCCACCCGCCGCAGTTGGACAACTGTCCGCAGTGCGATCATCTGGGCTACCAACGCCACCGCGCCTGCCCCGAGTGCGGGCATTACAAGGGCAAACAAGTCATCAGCGTCGAGGTCGGCGCCTGATTCATCTCCAAATCCTGGGCGCAACCAGCCGGGTCGCGCCTTTTTTTATGAGAATCGCGGCAGATGTCATGGGCGGAGACAGTGGTAGTGCTGTCATCATAGGCGGTCTGCTACAGGCGCTCGATCGGCACGACACCATCCAAACAATGTACCTCGTCGGCGACGAGGACACCATCCGCCCCCCGCTTGGCCAAGCAGGGCATCTCGCTTCGCGAATCGAGGTAATCCACTCGCCGGAGGTACTCTCGATGGAGGAAAAGCCGGTCGAGGGATTGCGCCGCAAGAAAAAATGCTCCCTCGCCATGGCCACGGATCTGGTCAAGCACGGCCAGGCGGACGCCGTCCTCTCCGCCGGCAACACCGGTGGGATGGTCGCCGCAGCCAGCATCAAGCTGCGCACCCTGCCCGGCGTCGATCGCCCGGGCATCGCCACCGTGATGCCGACCAAGGCCGGCCACTTCGTCCTGCTCGACGCCGGGGCCAACGTCGAGGGGAAGCCCCGGCACCTGATGCACTACGCCATCATGGGTGACATTTATGCGCGGGAAGTTCTCGGAATCAGCCGGCCGCGGGTGGGGCTGTTGAGCGTCGGCACCGAGGAGGCCAAGGGTAACGACCTGACGCTGGAGACGTTCAAGCTGTGCAGTGGACTCGACCTGAATTTCGTCGGCAACGTGGAGGGACACGACCTGTTCGGCGAGGAACTCGATGTCGTGGTTTGCAACGGCTTTGTCGGCAACATCGTCCTCAAGACCTGCGAGAGCCTGGCATTGCGCATGATGGGCTGGCTCAAGGATGAACTCACCGCCACGCCCATCCGGAAACTCGGCGCAGCCCTCTCCAAAAATGCGTTTCGCTCCCTGAAAAACCGGATCGACACCGAAAACTACGGCGGCGCGCCGCTGCTCGGTGTGAACGGTGTCGTGACCATCTCGCATGGCTCATCCAGCGCCCGGGCTATCCGCAACGCCGTGCAACACACCGTCGAGGCGGTGGATCATCACATCAACGAGCACATCATAGCCGCCGTGGCCAATGCCAACGCCAAACTCACCCCGACTGAACCGGAACCAACCGCTGCCCAGGCATGACCAATCCCGACATCAAAAATCCCCGCGCCAAGCACGACTTCGTCGGACGCACCTGCTCCATTTCCGCCGTCGGCTCCTACGTGCCGGAAAAAGTGCTGACCAACGCCGATCTCGAGAAACTGGTGGACACAACCGACGAGTGGATCACCACGCGCACCGGTATCAAGGAGCGCCGCATCGCCGCTGACGACGAGTATACCTCCGACATGGCCACCCGCGCAGCGCAGCGCGCGCTTGAGCGGGCCGAGGTTGATCCGGCCGATGTCGAGCTGATCATCCTCGCCACCATCACGCCGGACATGCCCTTCCCCGCAACGGCCTGTCTTGTGCAGGAAAAACTCGGCGCACACAACGCGGCGGCGTTCGACATCGAGGCGGCCTGCTCCGGGTTCGTTTACGCGCTCGAGATCGGGCAGCAGTTCATCATGTCGCGCACATACGACACCGTGCTGGTGATCGGCGCGGAGAAACTCTCCTCCATCGTGGACTGGGAGGATCGCAACACCTGCATCCTCTTCGGCGACGGCGCGGGTGCCGCCGTGCTGCAGAACCGCGAGAACACGCACGGCCTGCTGACCGCCTGCATGGGAGCCGACGGCCGGAAGGCATCGATCCTTTCGCAGCCCGGCGGCGGCTGCCTTCACCCCGCCACGAGCCAATCCATTTCCGACCGGCTCCACTTTCTCAAAATGGACGGAAAGGAAGTGTTCAAAAGCGCCGTCACGGCGATGACCACTGCCGCCCGCGAGGCCTTGGCCCGGTGCGAACTTGAGATCGACCGTATCAAGTGCATCATCCCCCACCAAGCCAACATGCGCATCCTCAAGGCCGTGGGCGACCGCTTGGGTGCCAGTGAAGACCAGGTCTTCAGCAATTTGGAGCGCTACGGCAACACCTCCGCTGCCTCGGTGGCCATCGCCCTGGACGAAGCCGTCGAGCAGGGCAAAGTTGAGCGCGGCGACCTGATCCTGCTGCTGGTGTTCGGGGCTGGCCTGACTTGGGGCGCGGCCATCATCGAGTGGTAACCCCGCTTGGCCAGGCGCTGTTTTGGCGCTTGTCGGGCCGCTGCTTTCCTGTTTGTCTCCCCAGCCCTTTTTGAGATGGAACTGTTTCACAAAATCCTGAATACCGCCGTCGAAGGCGGCGCTTCCGACGTCCACATCAAGCCGGACGCGCCGGTGGTTTACCGCATCAGCAGCCAGTTGGTGGAGGCCGAGATGAGCCAGCAGCCGGATGAGCAATGGCTGGGCAATGTCATCGACAATATTGTTCCCACCCAGTTCAAGCCGAAACTGGATGAAGATCGGGAAATCGACTTTTCTTATCACGTTCCCGGCATTGGCCGGTTCCGGACAAACTGCTACCAGCATCTCGGCAAGTGGTGCCTCGCCATGCGCTACGTCGTCGCCAAGGTTCCGAAAATCGACAGCCTCGGCCTGCCCGAGATCATCAAGTCCATCGCCGAGGAGCACCGGGGCATCGTGTTGGTGGCCGGGACCACCGGTTGCGGCAAGTCCACCACCCTCGCCGGGATGATCGATCACATAAACTCCACCCAAAAGCGGCACATCATCACCATAGAGGATCCGGTCGAGTACGTGTTCAAGGACAAAAACTGCATCATCGAGCAGCGCGAAGTCGGCCTCGACACGCCGTCGTATCAACACAGCCTCAAGCACGTCATGCGTCAGGATCCCGATGTCATCATGATCGGCGAAATGCGCGACGCCATCAGCTTCCGCGCCGCGATGAGCGCGGCCGACACCGGGCATCTGGTTCTGTCCACCCTGCACACCCTCGACGCGCCGCAATCCATCTCCCGCGTGCTGGACTTCTTCCCCGCAGCGGAACGCGAGTCCGTGCGCAAGCAGATGGTCGGCACCCTCAAGGCCATCATCGTGCAGCGCATGACCGTGAAAAAAGACGGCACCGTGATCCCCGCCATCGAGATCATGATCAACACCTCCACGATCTCCAAGTTGATCGTCGAGAATCGCCTCGAGAAACTCCACGTCGCCATCGAGACCGGCACCGAGGACGGCATGCAAAACTTCAACCAATCCCTCTTCCAACTGGTCAAGGACGACATCATCACCAAAGAGGAGGCTCTCGAGAAGGCCACCAACGCCCAGGCGCTGGAGATGAATTTCAAGGGCATCTTCCTCTCCGAGGGCAGCCGCATCCTCAACTAACGCCACAACTCTCGCCGGTTGCGCCCAAGCGGCTTAGCCGCCACACTCCCCCGCGTGGCTGCCCATCCGGAAAATCAGTCGCGCGGCCGCGTGGCCTCGCTGCACATGCATCCGCCGGTCGCGGGCGAACCAATGCTGCCGGCCGACTCTATATCGGTCGAGACCGACGCCGGCATCGTTGGCAACACCCGCTACTGGAAACGCCAATCCCGCTCCACCGACCAGCCAACCCAGCGGCAGGTAACCCTGATTGAACGGGAGCAAATTGCAGAGCACGCCAGCGCACTGGGCCTGCCAGGCATCGCTGCCGGCCGGGTTCGCTCCAATATAGAGACCGAGGGCATCAACCTCGTGCCGCTGGCCGGCCGCGATGTCCGCGTCGGCGGGGCGGTGCTACACATCGCCGCGCCGCGCGATCCCTGCCACAAGATGGACGAGATCGCACCCGGCCTGCGTGAACGCATGACAAACGACAAACAGGGCGTCCTAGCCGTTGTCGTTCAACCCGGCACCATCAAAAATGGCGATGCCATCCAACCAATCAACTGATTTTTCAATCACCCACCGCATCCCGGCAAGCATCATCATGGCGCTTGGCCTCGCCGCCGCCGCGCTTGGCCAAGCGGACGAACCGGCCAAGCCGCTCGTCGCCACGACGCCCCGCGTTCCCGCCGTCGGCATCGAGCTTCCCGCCGACGCCCGCACCCAGCTGCGCGCACACACCGACGCGCTTGGCCAAGCGATCGACGCCCTGGCCCGGCAGCACGCCGATACGCCGCCGCTGCTCCGCCACCTCCCCGACGTGCAGGTCTATCACAAGGCCGTTGACTGGGCGCTGAATCACCGGATCTTTTTCAAGCCAAGCGAACTCAAAACCGCCGAAGAGTTGCTCGTCGCCGGCAGCGAACGCGCCGCGCAATTGGCCAGCGGCAAAACGCCGTGGACACGCGCCACCGGCCTCGTCGTGCGCGGCTACGTCTCCCGGCTCGACGACTCGGTGCAGCCGTACGGGCTCGTGATCCCGCAGTCGGTCTCCACCGACCCGTGGCGCAAACGCCGCCTCGACGTCTGGCTGCACGGCCGCGACAACAAGCTGAGCGAACTGAAATTCATCCAGCAGCGCCGCACCTCCGCCGGGCAGTTCACCCCGCCCGACACAATCGTCCTACACCCGTACGGCCGCTTCTGCAACGCGTTCAAATTCGCCGGCGAAGCCGATGTGCTCGAGGCGCTCGCCCACGCGAAAAAACAATATCCCGTGGACAACAACCGGGTGAGCATTCGCGGCTTCTCGATGGGCGGCGGCGGTTGCTGGCACTTGGGCGCCCACTTCGCTGGCGACTGGGTGGCGGTAGCACCGGGAGCCGGTTTTGCCGAGTCGCTAGAGTACCTCGGCTTGGCCCGGAAAAACGCGATGCCACCCGCCCATGAGCAGGCGCTTTGGGGGCTTTACGACGCCACGAAATACGCCGGCAACCTGTTCAACACCGCCACCGTCGCGTACAGCGGCGAGATCGACAAACAAAAGCAAGCCGCGGATATCATGGCGCGCCACCTCGCCGACGAAGGCCTGACATTGCACCACGTGATCGGCCCGGACACCGGCCACAAATATCACCCCGCAGCCAAGGCGGAGATCAACGAGCGCATCAACACCGCCGCCGCCAAGGGCCGCAACCCGGTGCCAAGCGAGGTGCGGCTCGTGACGCGGACGCTGCGCTACAATCGCCAAGCCTGGGTTCGGGTTGACGGACTCGAGGCGCACTGGAAACCAGCCCGCATCAAGGCGCGCATCGCCGGCAACGAACGCGTCGAGTTGACCACCGACAACGTCTCGCGCCTCGTTTTGTCCATGCCTTCCGGGCTTTGCCCGCTGCGGCCCGACGGCCACCCCACCGTCGTGATCGACGGAGATGAACTGACCGGCGCACGCGTCCGCACCGACCGCTCGTGGGAGTCGCTCTTCGTCAACGTGCTCGGCAGATGGCGGGCCGTCGGCCGGTTTGAATTCGCCAGCCTGGCCAAACGCCCCGGCCTGCAGGGGCCAATCGACGATGCGTTCATGGATCGCTTCCTCATGATCCGACCGACCGGCCAGGCGATGACCCGCTTGGCCGCCCAGTGGGCCGAGGCGCAACTTGGCCAAGCGCTGTCCGACTGGGAACTGCAGCTCCGCGGCAAGCCGCTGGTTAAAGACGACATCGACTTGACCGCCGCCGACATCGCCGACTGCAACCTCATCCTTTGGGGCGACCCGAAAAGCAACTCGGCCATCGCCCGCGTCATCGATCAACTGCCGCTCAAGTGGAACGAAACAACAGTGAAGCTAGGCCAGGCGGAAGCGGAGTCGGCGACACACGCGCCGGTTCTGATTTTCCCGAACCCGCTCAACCCCAAGCGGTACGTCGTGCTCAATTCCGGCTTCACCTTCAGCCGGTTCGGCCACTCGAGCAACGCCACGCAAACGCCCAAGCTGCCCGACTGGGCGCTGGCGGACATGCGCCAGCCGTACAACGCCGGCAACCCGGACTGCATCGCGGCGGCCGGTTTTTTCAACGAACGCTGGCAACCGCAAAAGGCGGAGTGACGCCCGCTGCGGGTTTGCCTCCGAGCGTCTGGCCTGTCATTTTTTCCGCATGCCAATTCGTTTTGTGATTTGTTTCCTGCTGGCCCTGTCCGGCTCCGCGCGCTTGGCCAACGCCGAGCCGGCCAAGCCAAGCGGCAGCCTATCCATTTTGCCGTCGAGTTCCCGGCTTGAGGAACTTTGGAATGAGGGTGAGTTCACCGAGGGCGTCGCGGTCGCTGCCGATGGCACGGTGTACTTCAGCGACATCCCGAGCGGCGAAGGCACCACCGGCCAAGTTCACAAGTTCGATCCCAACACCGGCAAAACCACCGTCCACTGTGCGGCGTCCGGCAAGAGCAACGGGCTGATGTTCGACCGTGCCGGGCGGCTGATCGCCTGCTGCGGCGCGAACAACGGCCTCATGGCGCTGTGCGAGATTTTGCCCGGCGGAAAACTGAAAGTGCTCACCGGGCGATTCAACGGCGGACGCTACCTCTCGCCAAACGACCTCGTGATTTTGCCCAATGGGACGATTTACTTCAGCGACCCCCGCTACGTCGGCAGTGAAAAAGAGGAACAGGACCAGATGGCAGTTTACCGTTACAACCCGGCGGACGGTTCCGTGAAACGAGCCATCGGCGCGGATCAAGTCGAGAAGCCCAACGGCTTGGCCCTGTCGCCGGACGGCGGCACGCTTTACGTCGCCGAGACCAACAACGCCCCGGGTGGCCGGATGACGTTGAATGCGTTCAAGCTTCGCGGCGACGGCAGCCTGGGATCGAAGAAAGTGCTCGTCGATTTCGGCGCCGAGGCCGGCATCGACGGCATGACAGTCGACGTGCAGGGAAACATTTACGCCGCCGTGCGCTCCGCGAGCCGCTTCGGCATCGTGGTTTACACAGCCGCCGGCCGGGAATTGGCCTACATCCCGACCGAGACGCTGCCGACCAACTGCTGCTTCGGCACCGGCACGGAAGCCAACGTGCTGTACGTCACAGCCGGCGGCGGCCTGTACCGCATCCCGATGAACGTCGCCGGTTACCACCCCGCCACCGCCCCCCTGGCCAAGGGCGGCTGGGTGCCATTGTTTGACGGCCAGTCGGCCAAGGGCTGGACGCCGCGCGGCCGGGCGGACCGACTCGAGGCGGTCAACGGCGAGTTGCATCTCTTCTCCACGGCGAATGTCTGGGTGGTTTCGGATGTGCAGATGGCCGACTTCGAGGTCGAGGCGGAAGTGAAACTCCCCGAGCAAGCCGCCGCAAAAGACGACCATTTCAACTCCGGGCTGGGGTTTCGGCTGTTCGGTGAAACCGGAAAGCCCAAGGGCTACCAGTGCGAGATCGAGCGCGAATCCGCCGGCAAAAACGGCGGCGTTTACGGCATCGGGCTGGGCGGTTGGCTGTTCCCGAAGGGCGCAAAGCAAACCGCTGCGATGAGGCAAAAAAACAGGGGGCTGTTCCGCGACGACAAGTGGAACAAATTCCGCGTGCGTGCCGTCGGGCCGCGGATTCAAACATGGATCAATGGCCGGCTGATTTCCGACCTTGAGGATGGTCGCTCGTTGCGGGGCCGGTTCGGCATCCAGCATCACGGCTCCGGCGGGGTCGTGCGATTCCGCAACCTCCGCGCCCGGCCGCTAGGCAGCCGGAGGTGACGCAAAGGACTTCCCTCCCCTTGGCCAAGTGGGTAGGTTTCCGCCATCCGTTTGCATGAAAACGACTCTGCTTCTCTTAAAGCTGGCCATTGGCCTGGTCTCCACGAAGGCTGCCAGTGGGTTATGGACCAATCCGGCGGATCCAACGCTTCCGGTTGATTTCAAAATCCAAGGCGAATATGCCGGAAAAACTTCCGGCGGCAAAAAGCTCGGCGCTCAGGTGATCGCGCTCGGGGGAGGTAAATTCCAGGCAATCCTCCTGCCAGGCGGACTGCCCGGCGCCGGGTGGGACGGCAAAAACAAGTCACTGCTCGAGGGCTGGGTCGATGAGGGGCGCGGCGAGTTCAAGGCTGCCAGCGGGAAACGCCGCTACCTTGCCAAGCCGGCCGATGAGTTCAGCGCCACAAGGAAGTTCCCGCCGGTCGGCCACCGAGCCGCCGGGATGACCACCGACAGCGGCGTGGCCGAGGGTCATTACACCGACGGGGAAACATTCCGCCTGGAGCACGTTGTCCGCAAAAGCGGCACGCTGGGCAAAAAGCCTCCCAAGGGAGCCATCGTGCTGTTTGACGGCAGCAACAAAAACGAATGGACCGGCGGCCGGGTCGATGCCAAAACCGGCCTGCTCAACACGGACGGAAAAGACATCCGCACCAGACGCAAATTCAACAACTACCACATGCACATCGAGTTCCTGCTCCCATACAAGCCGGCGGCCCGCGGCCAGGGCCGGGGCAACAGCGGCTTTTATCAGGTGGACGATTATGAGGTGCAGGTGCTGGACTCGTTTGGCCTCGAAGGGCTGAACAACGAGTGCGGCGGCATTTACAGCAAGCGGGCCAGCGACGTGAATGCCTGCCTGCCACCGCTGCGATGGCAGACCTACGATGTCGATTTCACCAACGCCGTCGTGAAGGACGGCAACAAGGCCAGGAACACCCGATTGACTCTCCGCCTGAACGGCATCGTCATCCACGACAACGTTCAGATCGACAGCAAATGCCCCGGAAGCCGGGGCGGTCCCGAGGGCAGTCCCGGCCCGATTAGACTGCAGGGCCACGACAACCCGCTGCAGTTTCGAAACATCTGGATCGTGGAGAAATAACCCGGCCGGGCTACCAAGCACTTTTTCCCGTTTTGCATCCCCTCCCCAAAGCCCTTTGTTTTCCGTTTGCGGCTGCCCTGCTGACCGCGCCGGGAGTATCGGCGGCCGTGGAGGACGGGCTGGACTTTTTTGAGAAAAAAATCCGGCCAGTCCTGGTGGAAAACTGCTACAAGTGCCACTCGGCTGAGGCCGAGAAAAACGGGAAACTCGAGGGCAAACTGCGGCTCGATCTGCGCGAGGGCGTCCGCGGCAGGGGCGAGTCGGGGTTGGTGGCGGTCATCCCCGGCAAACCGGACGAGAGCAACCTTTACCGCGCTGTCACCTATCTCGACTCGGAGCTGGTCATGCCGCCCAAGAGCCGATTGGCAAAGTCGGTCGTCGCCGACTTCAAGCAGTGGATCGAGATGGGCGCACCCGACCCCCGCAGAGGCACATTAGCCAAGGCCGAGGTGAAGGAGATCAACTTCGAGGAGGCGCGGAAGTTTTGGTCGTTCCGCAAACCAAGTGAACCTGCCCTGCCAAACGTCAACGACAGCGCTTGGCCAAGGGAGGATCTCGACTGTTTCATCCTCTCGCAGCTTGAAGAAAACGGCCTCCGCCACGCCACGCCGGCCGACAGGCGCACGCTCATTCGCCGGGCCACCTACGACCTGACCGGTCTTCCGCCGACAGTTGCTGAAATCGAAGCCTTCCTAGCCGACAAATCACCAAACGCGTTCAGCAAAACCGTAGAACGCCTGCTCGCCTCTCCACACTACGGTGAGAAATGGGGACGTCATTGGCTGGACGTAGCACGTTACGCAGACAGCAATGGCCTCGACGAGAACCTCGCCTATGTCAACGCCTTCCGCTATAGGAATTATGTCATTAATTCGTTTAATGAAGACAAGCCCTACAATCGCTTTGTCCAAGAGCAAATTGCGGGAGACTTGCTTCCTTTGAGCAAAAACGAATCGGATGAGTTACGGCACTCCCAACTTATTGCAACGGGGTTTCTGAGCGTAGGCGCGAAGATGCTTGCTGAAGATGATGCTCGAAAAATGGAAATGGACATCATCGACGAACAACTGGACACGCTTGGCCGAGCGTTCATGGGAATGACAATTGGCTGCGCCCGTTGCCATGACCACAAATTCGATCCGATCCCCACTCGGGATTACTACTCACTTGCCGGCATCTTCAAAAGCACCCACACGATGGATAACCACAAGGTTGTCGCCCAGTGGCACGAGGTGGAACTTGGCTCAGCAGATTTGCGCGCCAAACGCGAACTAGTAGACAAGGAGGTAAAAAAACAAAAGCAGACAATTGAGAGTCTCAAATCCAAGTCCGCCAAATCCATCACCGCTCAAGCGCGCAGTGTTGCAGCGGATTATCTTATCGGTGCTTTGGTTAAGCTGCGAAAAGAAGCCCGCATTCAATTCACCCTCAAAGAACTCGAAGAGCAACCGAAAGAAAAAACCGAGGGCATGCTGCTCATTGAGGCTGAAAATTTTACTAGAGGGAATGGATTAAAAACATTCGATGGCTACGGCAAGGGCATCGGTGTTTTGCTGAGCAGCGGCCCCACTCAGGTTGAGTTCGATTTACCAATCGAAAAGGCCGGCAAATATTCATTACATATGCGCTACGCTGCTGCCGATTCTCGCCCAGCCAAATTGAGCATTAATAACAAATTAATCAATGAGATGGCAACCGACAGCGTCACCGGCACTTGGTATCCCGACTCTCAAAAGTGGTTCTGGGAAGGCACCTTCCAACTTGATGCGGGAATAAATGTCCTCAAGTTCGATTGGGCCACTCCCACACCACACATCGACAAACTTTTGGTTCTGCCCAGTGATCAATCTGATCTCCCGGCGGCGGACGGCTTGGCTCACCTCCACAACACTTTCACGCAACAATGGATTGGACATCTGAAACAGATCTCAAAAGACAAAAAATCGCCTCTCAATGAATGGCGTAAATATATCGAAAACCCACGCGAGCCAATCGACGAAAAACTAATTGAAAATATCCGTTCGCGTTTTGCTGCAACTCATGAAAGAGATTCTCTGCACTCATTGATTCACGACAAAAATGGCCCGTTCAAAACGCCAAAGGACGTCGAAAAACTTTTTCCAAAAACGGAGCAGGAGGAACTTAAGCGACTCCAAAAACAACTCAGCGACACTGAGAAAAAACATCCCAAAGTGCCAAAAGCGATGGCGGTAAAGGAGGGAAAGGCCGAGGACTTAAAGGTTCACCTTCGTGGCGATTACATGACACAAGGCGAACTTGCGCCACGCGGTTACCTGCGTGTTGTAACCAGCAAACAAACTACAACCCCTTCCAGGAATGCCAGCGGTCGGGCAGGCTTTGCCGAATGGCTCACATCAAACGAAAACCCACTCACAGCCCGGGTGATGGCAAACCGAATTTGGCTCTGGCATTTCGGCGAAGGAATCGTCCGCACTCCGGATAACTTCGGCAAACTCGGCCTACGCCCAACTCATCCGAAGCTGCTCGACTGGTTGACGATGCGATTTGTCGACAACGGTTGGTCGATCAAAAAGATGCACCGTATTATCATGAATTCCGCTGCCTACCAAATGAGCTCGCAACACAATGGGCAGGCCTATGCGGTGGATCCAGACAACAAACTTTGGTGGCGCTTTAATCGTCGACGCCTTTATGCCGAGGAAGTTCGTGACTCACTTCTCTTTACTGGCGGTTCGATCGACTGGGGAATGAAGGGGCAATTGATGACGTACGATCCGCGCCAGTACGTTTCGCAAAATAATCACCCGTACTTTTACGGCTCCAGTCGCACGGTCTATTTGCCGGTGATTCGTAGTGGCACATTTGACGTACTGCAGGCATTCGACTTTGGTGATCCCTCCGTTATCCAAGGCCAGCGCAGCAGCACAGTCGGCGCAGCGCAGGCGTTGTTCATGATGAACCACGATCTCGTGGCCAAGGCCAGTGAGCGCCTGGCCAAGCGTGCTGCGAAAGCTCTCGATTTTGCCGAATCAGCAAATCAGATTTACGCAGCTATTTTACACCGCAAACCAAGCGCCGCCGAAACCAGGCGTGCAGTCGACTTTGCCGAACACGCTCTTGACCAAGCCGGCGACGATGCCACCAAGGCCAAAGCGCAAGCCTGGAAGAGTTTTGCCCAAGTGCTGTTTTCATCAAATGAATTCATGTTTTTGGACTGATTTTTTAGTCGCATTTTCATCGAACAAGAATAGCATCCTGTTCGTACTGTTTTTCGAGTGAGCGAACGAGGTAAATATTGCAGCGGTTTTGATGCCCTGCCGATGACTCGACGGGAGATGCTCCAGAAGTCGAGTACCGGTTTTGGTGCGTTGGCTCTTGCCGGTTTGCTTGGTGAGGAAGCCAAGGCTGTATCGCCGGAAAACCCGCTCGCCCAGCGCGCCCCTCATTTTCCCGCAAAAGCCAAGCGTATCATCTTTCTATTCATGCATGGCGGTGTTTCACAGGTCGATACGTTTGACTACCGCCCAGCTCTCCAGCGCGATACTGGCAAGCCATATCCCGGCAAAAAACCGCGCATTGTTTCCAGCGCCACAGGCAACCTTATTGCATCACCTTACAGTTTCAAACAGTACGGCCAATGCGGTCAATGGGCTTCTGATATCTTCCCGCATATTGCCTCAATGTCGGATGAGCTTTGTTTCATCAAGTCGATGTACGGCTCGAATTCTCGTCACGGCTCAGCTCTGCTTGAACTTCACACCGGTTCGGACACTTTTATCCGCCCGTCGATGGGCTCGTGGCTCAACTACGGTTTGGGATTTGAAAACCAAAATCTTCCCGGCTACAT
>Ga0208391_1000383_pt1 | contig 24718 bp, 26 predicted proteins | sample Knorr_S23_td_Bot_FD_185612 | JGI IMG/M metagenome (GOLD analysis project Ga0208391, IMG submission 185612) | Marine microbial communities from Southern Atlantic Ocean transect - Knorr_S23_td_Bottom_ad_3770_LV_A (SPAdes) (version 2) | ecosystem: Environmental > Aquatic > Marine > Oceanic | place... | reverse complement strand
GGCTACTATCGACGCTAATAATCTTTATTGCCCAAAATGTAAAAATAAAACACCAATTACTGTGCTTAGAAATGATCGCAAAGACGATCAAGGAAAGACGATCTATGGTCTAAGAAAATGGGAAAAAGATGATGTTACACCCAGAGTTGATGATGTCTATCAGGAACGCTTGTATTGTATAAAATATCTTGAAAAGAAAGAAAATAAAACCTGGGAACAGTTTCTAAAAAAACCGGCACCGGCAACTGACGCTTCTTATGGGACTGTGCATTATGTTACACCAGATGAAAACGATTTGAAAAGAGAAGATAAAGTTCTAGCTATTTTAACAAATAACTTTAATGAATGGATAAAGAAAGGTTATTTGCCTGATAGTCCAATTATAGATGGATACAATACTTCACAACTCAAAAGAGAAAGAGGATGGCAATATTGGCACCAGTTGTTTAATCCTAGGCAGTTGTTATTAAATGGGTTGTTATTTTCAAAATCATCAGTATTGGCAAATTGTAGTCATGAAATAATTATTGCTTGTTTAGGTGTTAATGGTATTTCAAATCGCAACTCAAAATTAATTATTTGGAATTCCGGAGCAGATAAAAGTGAGCAAACATTTGCTAACCAAGCATTAAACACATTGTTTAATTACGCTACTAGACCTTTAAGTGCTATTTATTCTGCATGGAAATATGAAATTAGAAATTCAACATTTCATAATAAGTCAAAAATACAATCAATTGATGCAAGAAAATTAAATAATAATTCCTTAGTGTGGATAACAGACCCACCTTATGCTGACGCGGTAAATTATCATGAACTCTCAGAATTTTTTCTTGCTTGGGACAAACCAATCATTGAAAAAATATTTCCAGATTGGTACACAGACAGCAAAAGAGTCTTAGCGGTCAAAGGTACAGGAGAAAGCTTTAATCAAAGCATGGTGGAGATTTACAAAAATCTTGCCGATAAGATGCCCGAAAATGGGATGCAAATTGTGATGTTCACCCACCAAGACCCGTCTGTTTGGGCAGATTTAACTTTGATTTTGTGGTCTGCCGGATTACAGGTAACTGCCGCCTGGAACATTGCCACTGAAACAGAGTCCGGAGGACTCAAAGAAGGAAACTATGTCAAAGGTACTGTGTTCTTCTGGTACTCAGAAAACAGACCTCAACAGCAAGCGCCTATCTTGATCAGATCTATCCCGAAGTTGAGTATGAGGTAAAATCACAAATCGACAGTATGCACAAAATAGATGATAAGGAGGAACCAAATTTTTCTGATGCAGATTATATTTTAGCCGCTTTTGCCGCCTCATTAAAGGTTCTTACATCATACAAACATTTTGAAGATTTGGATGTTGAATATGAATTACATAAAGCGCGGGATAAAAAAAACGTTTCACCGATTGAAAAACTGATTAATGAATCGGTCAAAACAGCTTACGATTATTTAATCCCTGCCGGTTTCGATAGTTTTATCTGGAAAAATCTACAAGCTGAGGAACGATTTTATATTAAGGGCATTGAATTAGAAAAAAATAATATCAAACAATTAGGAGCCTATCAGGAAATGGCACGCGGCTTTGGTGTGAGTGATTACAAAGATTTATTGTCAAGTAAAAAAGCAAATCAAGTCTGTTTAAATTCGGCCCAAGAATTTGGTTCAAAACAATTGAAAACCGCTGATAATTTTAGCAATTCCTTAATTCGTCATGTATTGATGTCAATCAACCAAAGTCTCAAAGCGGATGATGCGAATAGCGGAAAAAATTGGCTGCGCAATGAGTGCTATGGTCAGCATTGGAATGATAGACCGACTATCATTGCCTTGCTGGAATATTTTTCAATCTTAGAGAACTTTACAAATATGACCCGCTGGCATCAACAATCACAATATGCAAAATACATCAAAGAGTTAGTGAAAAGTGATGGAGTGTAATGATCAAAAGATATTCATCTATTCGAGACAAAAACCTCGCAAATTCATTTTTTAAAGATGCCTTAAACGGTGCTGTTTCTTATGATCGGATTGCGGGTTATTTTAGTTCGTCAATTATTGAATTGGCAGGTGAAAACCTTGAAAAACTTGAGGGTAAGATTCGCATAATTTGTAACTCTCACTTACAAATAGATGATGTAAAATTCATAAAGATGTTTCCTAAAGCCATTAAGGATGAGTGGTGCGAAGAGCAAAATCCTGACGAGTTGGCAAAAATTCCTGTAAGATTAAAAAAATTATACGAATATCTAAAAGCCGGTAAAATTACCGTCAAAGTAATTCCCAATGAGATATTTGGATTAATACACGGCAAAGCAGGAGTTATCACCAAAAACAGTGGAGAAAAGATTGCTTTTCTCGGCAGTATGAATGAGACAAAATCCGGTTGGTCTGGGAATTATGAACTGGTCTGGGTTGATGATGACATCGAAGGCATAAATTGGGTACAGGAAGAATTTGATTTTTTGTGGACGCATCCCGCAGCCAAGCCCTTAGCAAAGTTTGTGGTTGAGGATATCAAACGAATTTCTGAAAGGATTGTCTATTATGATATAGAAGAGTGGAAAGAACAAAACGAACCGGCGGGTGCTGTTATCGAAACACCTGTATATCGCAAAGAATTTGGTTTATGGGAGCATCAAAAATATTTTGTAAATTTGGCGTATAAAGCCCATAAAAATCAAGGAGCAAGATTTGTTCTTGCGGATATGGTCGGCTTGGGAAAAACAGTTCAACTTGCTTTGGCGGCACAACTGATGTGCTTCGAAGGCGAAAAGCCAATCTTAATTATCGTTCCCAAAACACTACTTTGGCAATGGCAGGATGAGTTAAGTGGACTGCTGGATGTCCCTTCTGCTGTTTGGGATGGCAGTCAGTGGATAGATGAATATAAAATTCCGCATCCTGTGAAGGATGATGCTGATATTAAAAAATGCCCTAGAAGAATAGGTATTATTTCTCAAGGCTTAATTGTCGCAAAATCTGAAATCACAAAAGAACTCTTAAAAATATCGTATGAATGTGTAATTGTTGATGAAGCACATCGTTCCAGAAGAAAAAACACAGGGAAAGGGACTGAGAACCAAGAACCAAAACCAAATAATTTGATGGCGTTTTTGTTAGAAATATCTGCAAAAACGAAAAGTATGCTTCTGGCGACTGCCACTCCTGTACAATTATATCCTATTGAAGCTTGGGATTTGCTTTATGTTCTTTCGCAGAATAATGACTTTGTTCTTGGAGATAAATTAAGTAAATGGCGGATTGAAAAAGCCAAAGGTCTAAAGCTTATCAGCGGAATAGATGAAATTGAAAACAATTATGAATATTGGGATTGGATAAGGAATCCTTTACCACCAAAAGAAGAAAATGAAAAAACATTTGGTATCTTAAGAAGAAACTTGCATTTGGATGACTCAACATTTGTTCTCAAAGGGGATTTATTCCAACAGATGAATCCTCAACACAAAGGAATTGTTAATAATATTATCAACAGTGGATTTATTGAAAACCATAATCCTTTTATCAGACACATTATTCGTAGAACAAGAGATTTCCTTGAACAAAGAATAAATCCTGAAACAAAAGAACCTTTTTTATCTCCTATCAAAGTACATTTATTTGGTGAAGATGATAAAGAGTCAATTCCTTTAACCACATATTTATTGGATGCTTATAATTTTGCAGAAGAATTTTCACAGTTGTTGAAAAAAAGAATTAAATCAAGCGGATTTATACAAACAATGCTTTTGCGAAGAGTCGGCAGCAGTATGTATGCAGGCTTACAAACAGCACAAAGAATTTTGAGTCGCAGGACGAATGAGTTTATGGAAGACGATGACTCGATTGATGTCGATGCTCTCAATGAACATTCAGCCTTTAATGACCTCACTGATGAGGAAGTTGAAAAATTGAAAGCATTTGTAAAAATCTTAGAAAAACATCAGGATCAAGACCCAAAATATGAATTACTTCTGAAGTTGCTGACAGAAAATTATATCAAAGAAAAGTGGTTAAATCGTGGTTGTATTGTCTTCTCGCAATATTTTGATACAGTTCGCTGGTTTGCAGAAAAATTAGCAAAAGATATTCCTGATGAAATAATTGGTATTTACGCCGGCGGTGATAAGTCTGGAATTTATGATAATGGTATTTATTACAGTAAGACAAAAGAAGAAATTAAAAAGATGGTTAAATTGAGAAACATTAAATTGTTATTCGGAACAGATTCTGCCAGTGAGGGTTTGAATTTACAAACACTTGGAACATTAATAAATCTTGATTTGCCCTGGAACCCTACGAGGCTAGAACAGCGAAAAGGAAGAATTCAAAGAATTGGACAACACCAAAAAGAAGTGCTGATTTATAATATGAGATACAAAGATTCTATTGAGGATCGTGTGCATAATCTTTTGTCAATGAGATTAAAACAAATAACAAATTTATTTGGCCAAATTCCTGATACTTTAGAAGATGTCTGGATTGAAGTTTCTCAACATAATATTAAAGAAGCAGAGAAAAAAATAAATGAGATGCCGCAAAAGCATCCTTTTGCATTAAAATATCAGGAGAGTATTGATACAATTGATTGGGAAAGTTGTTACAAAGTCTTAGACAATGTTGAACGAAAAAAATATTTAATGGAAGGCTGGTGAGTCAAATCATTGCAGTGCGGACAAAACAAAAAAACAATTTGAATAAATACGTTAGACATGACCGCTTCACCGAACAACGATTATATTATTTTGAGTAACATGAAACAGTGTGTAATGCTGAAAAAATATTAAGGAAAAATATCTATGAAAAAAGATTATGATTCGTCGTGGGACTTCTCAGTAAATGAAGATGGGAATTTGCCCGTTGATGAAGATGCATTCGACAAAATTTATGTAAAATGGGAAAAAAGATCTTGGGAATCGTGGTTATTAAAGAATCTGAATTTTCCATTTACAGTCGAACGAATGGAAGATGCAGATTATGTATATTTCACAGATATTGCCGAAAAAGCACCCTTCAGATTGGGGCACACAATGAAAGTGATCAATATTGAAGTGGAAGATGAATTTAATGGAGTTATATTAAAAGTGAAGGAAGGAAGGAAAAATGGCTGTGTTCCACTCTGTGATGTTGAGGTAATTTCAAAAGAGAATGAAAACTTTTGGCCTGTCCGCGAATATGTTGTGTGGTTCGCAAATCGTTAATGTTCTTCCTGACCTAATACTACATTTGAAAAAAATTTGGAGACGTTCATTTGTCTAAGCCGAGCCTCACACAGTTATTTAATTGACAATTTTAAGTCCCGCATATAAGGTTAATCTGCTGAATTATTGAAAAATAAAATGTAACTAAACATGGAGAAACGACATGCAAACAATTACTATTAATATAAATAATGATCAGTTAATTGATAAAGTCACTTCGTTCCTGAATCATTTAAAAAAAGATGGATTAGAAGTTGTCTCAAGAGAAGATTGGGATGATCTAAAATTATTAAAATCCACAAGAGAAGAAGACTCTATCTCCTTTGACGAATATATGGAAAATGAAAATTAATATTCGAAAAAGTGCCATCAAAGATCTCAACAAAATCGATTCCCAGAACAAAGACAGGATACATAAAAAAATTAAGGACTTAACCCTGTTTCCTTCAATATCAAATGTTAAAAAGTTGACAAAGTTTGAACCTGCATACCGGCTCAGAGTAGGGGATTATAGAGTGCTTTTTGATGTATCAGACGATACTATTGAGATAGGTCGAATCCTGCATCGAAAAGATAGCTATTGATTAAAGAACGCTGAGAAATAGCTTCCTTCCTTGAAAATATATCCCATGAACAAACAACGAGAATTGAGCGATGCCATTGCCCTGATTCCTTCCGGAGCAACCATAATGATATTTTCAGGAAGCCCTAATTATCCACAATGACTTCGAAGGTCATTTCAATTTTACCAAAAAACGATGAGAGCTGCGGGTGGATTAAACAACTTCCGCCGCGTCAAGTTCAGCCTGCACTATCCGGAAAACAGCATGCCGACTGGGTTGTTATCGGAGCAGGTTTCACCGGACTCGCTGCTGCCAGGCAATTAGCTATCTTGCATCCGCAGTCCCGAATTGTTGTCCTCGAAGCCCAACGTGCCGCGGAAGGTTCCAGCGCCAGGAATTCCGGATTTCTGGTGGATTCTACTCTCAATGAGGGACATTATTCTGCGGCAGGTCTTGAGCTGTATCGGCGAAAATACGAAATAAAACGTGCCGGAGTTTTAGCCGTTCAGCGGCTGGTTACTGATCTAGGCATCAACTGCGATTTAGAGGCAAAAGGGAAATTCCATTGCACGGCAGTCAAGTCACATGAAATTAAACTTATAAATTTCAGCAAGTTATTGAACGAACTGGAGCTGAACCATAAAATTATTGAAGGCGAAGAATTGCTACAACGTCTCGGCAGTTCATACTACCGTATGGGTTTGTGGACCGAAGGCGGTGTGACGCTGCAGCCCGCAAAGCTGGTACGCGGAATGGTAGAAAAGCTTCCGCAACAAGTGGAATTATATGAAAATTCACCAGTTATCAACTGGCGTAAACTGAGCAATTCCGAGGACTTTCAGTTATCCACTCCGGAAGGGCAGGTATCCTGTCAAAAACTGATTGTGGCGGTGAATGGATTTATGACAAGCTGCGGTGTGAAACCGAATCGCTCGTTTTCACTGACTCTGACGGCGAGTATGACAAGGCCATTGACTGCTGAAGAAGATGAAGCCATCGGACGTCCGGAGCCGTGGGGAGTTTTATCCGCGCAATCGATGGGAGCCACCGTGCGTTTGACAAAAGACAGACGGATCTTAATGCGCAATACAGCCGAAGTCTGGCCCAAACAAAATATGAGTGTCGCGGATTTAGAGTTGCGCAAAGCAAAACATTTAAACGGAATTAAAAGGCGTTTTCCCCAGCTTGGAGACGATATAATTGAAAGCACCTGGTCGGGAACAATCTGCCTTAGCGGCAACAACGCCAATGTGTTTTCAGAGCTGGATAACGGCATGTATGCGGCGGGATGTTATAATGCCAGCGGAATTGGCCTGGGTGTTTTGTTCGGAACCGAAATTGCCAACCTTGCCAGCGGGAAAATGACTGATGAGATCAAGATGATTCAAACGAACTCGGAGCCAATGCTCCTGCCGCCTCAACCTCTTCTTCGCTGGGGAGTCGGTTTGCGCCTCATGCGTGACCGCTTCCTGGCGCAGCATGAGCAATAGCAAAGCCCAGCCCACATAATTTAAATTTTTTAATAGTTTTATAAACACAATTGAAGTTGAAAATTAGCGGGAATGTGCCATGTTAGGGGAAACGCAATGACGTAGGGGCGAAAGATTTTTCGCCCTTACAAACGAGGTGAGAGCCACGGAATGAATTAAAACTCTGCGGAAGCCAAAGGAGTGTAAACTTCGCTACAAATCAATTGCCGTGAGGTTATCCCCCATCTCACCCGATCCGTCGACAGTGACCTTTTGCGTAAAACGGTTCGAGATCATTTTTGACTGTGTTCTAAGTTTTCTCTGTGATAAAATTTATTTTCACAAATACCGCTAATCTCTATCCTAAAACCTTTCATGATTCGCAATGATTTCCTAGCAACCGTTGGCAACACTCCACTGATAAAACTCCGGAAAGCTTCTGAGCAAACCGGCTGTAATATTTTAGGCAAAGCGGAATTTATGAATCCCGGTGGTTCAGTCAAAGACCGTGCGGCAAAGGCGATTATACTTGAAGCAGAACAAAGTGGACTCTTAAGTCCTGGCGGGGTGATCGTTGAAGGAACCGCGGGTAACACCGGAATCGGTTTGGCGCTGGTCGGAAATTCCTTGGGATACCGTACCGTGATTGTGATTCCGGAAACGCAAAGTCAGGAAAAAAAAGATATGCTGCGGCTGTGCGGAGCGGATTTGCGGGAAGTTCCGGCAGTGCCCTATCGCGATGAAAATAATTACGTCAAGGTTTCCGGACGCCTCGCCGAAGAATTGGCGAAGTCCGAACCAAACGGAGCGATCTGGGCCAATCAATTTGATAACACCGCCAACCGTCAAGGTCACTATGAAACTACTGGACCCGAAATATATGAGCAAACCAACGGAAAAGTTGATGCTTTCATCTGCTCTGTCGGCACCGGCGGAACACTGGCCGGAGCAGGAATGTTCCTCAAAGAACGAAATCCGGAAATAATTGTCGCCCTCGCTGATCCACTGGGCGCCGCGTTGCATTCATTTTATACAACTGGTGAATTATCAAGTTGGGGCGGTTCAATCACCGAAGGCATCGGTCAGGGACGCATTACCGCCAATCTGGAAGATGCGCCGGTAGACCGCTCTTTTCAAATTCCGGATGAAGAAGCTCTGCCGATTTGCTTTGACCTCCTTAAAGAAGAAGGGCTTTGTCTGGGAGGTTCTTCCGGCATCAACGTTGCCGGAGCAATTCTTCTGGCAAAAGAACTTGGCCCCGGAAAAACCATTGTCACCATCCTCGCAGATTCCGGAGTCCGCTACCAATCCAAGCTTTTCAATCCAGTATTTTTACGTGAAAAAGGCTTGCCGGTTCCGGAGTGGTTGGTGTAAATGAAACTTCCTGAAAGCAGTCATGCAACAATTGCGTACAATTAATTACAAGATTATTTGTTAAATGATTTTCATCAGGTGGGTCAATCCAAATCTCAATATTTTCAGTCAGTTGGTTTCAGTGTTTCACGTCACTTCCAATTGAAAGCAGAATTGTTGCGTTTGGCAAAAACGGGAAAAGTAAGTTCTGTCATTCCAAACCCACATGGGGTAAAATATGTTGTCGATGGTAATATTCATTCTCCACAAGGAAAAATGATTAAACTTAGAAGTATTTGGATTATTGAGATTGACCAGAGTTTCCCTCGATTAGTAACGGCTTATCCCTTGTAATTTCAAGAGATTTAGATGATAAACGAACTACAAACTGTGGTTTTGAGTCACGATATAAACGAACATCAACTTTCAAGTGGAGACGTGGGGGCAGTAGTGCATCGCTATCCAGACGAAGCCACTTATGAAGTTGAATTTGTAACGGCAGGAGGAAACACCGTTGCGGTTCTGACTCTGACAAATCAAGACATTCGTCCCATGCTTCAAAATAAAATGCTGCACGTTCGTGCTGTTGCCGCATAGTAACGATTCACAAAATTAAAAAGATTGAAAGCGATTTTGTACTTCTCAAATCAGTCGCAATATCCAGCATTGCACTTAATAATGTGTTGACCGTATTGATCCGCAAGATTCGGAAACAAATGTAAGCCGGTAGTGAGAGGGCGTAAAAATAGTTTGATTTTGTTTTGGATTGAAGCTCACACTTAATTTGACGGATATATTCAATAAACGAACAGCAGTTAAAATGAAAAAGAAAACCGGTATCATCATGTTCCAAGGCACAGGTTCCGGAGTTGGAAAAAGTGTTTTGGCTGCCGGTTTTTGTCGTTTGCTGAAAAATCGCGGCTTGCGGGTTTTGCCTTTCAAAGCGCAAAACATGGCGCTAAATTCTGGCGTGACTCCTGAAGGTCTGGAAATGGGGCGGGCGCAGATAGTCCAGGCGGAAGCCTGCGGAGTCTTTCCGGATGTGCGGATGAATCCTGTTTTGCTCAAGCCACAGGGTTCCGGCGTGTCTCAATTGATCCGCATGGGAAAGGTTGTTCGGAATTGTTCTGCCCGTGAATATTACACAATGGCAGAAGAAAATTTCCGGATTGCGAAAGAAGCCTTTGACTCACTGAAATCCGAAGCAGACTGGATTGTGATGGAAGGCGCGGGAAGTCCCGCCGAAATCAATTTGCAGGCAACTGATATTGTAAATATGCGGATGGCGGAATATGCCGGAGCGAAAGTAATACTGATCGGTGACATTGACCGCGGCGGCGTTTTTGCCTGGCTCAAAGGCACTTACGATTTGATTCAAACTCGGCATCGACCTTTGCTGCATGGAATGCTGATCAATAAATTCAGGGGTGATGTTTCTCTTTTGGAACCCGGAATTAAGCAGTTTAATCAAATTGTTCCGCTTCCGGTTTTGGGTGTGATTCCGTGGCGTGAAATGAAACTGGAGGATGAGGATTCGCAAAATTTGCAATCAAAAATTGTTCCGGACGCAAAGCTCGAAATCGCAATTATACGTCTGCCATACATTTCGAATTTCACCGATTTCGATCCACTCAAACAGATTTCCGGAATTTCTGTACGCTTCGTCAACAGTGTTCCGGAACTGGAAAGCGCTGATCTGATAATTATTCCGGGAAGTAAAAACACGCTCTACGATTTGCGTTTCCTTCATCAAAAAGGATTTGCGGAAAAATTGAAACAAATTTGCGGACGGACCTGGATTTTGGGAATTTGCGGCGGATTTCAAATGATCGGAGAAAAAGTGGATGATCCGGAAAACATGGAATCTTCACGAAAGTCCGGAAAGTTTGATCCTGCTGAAAAGAATGACACAACAGGAAAGTCTGATTCTGTTGTAAAATCCGGATCAGGAGATTGCGAATCCGGATTAGGACTGCTTCCCATGAAAACAGTTTTGGCAGGAAATAAAAAACTTGTGCGCCGCGAATATCAGGGGCAAAACTGGTTGGCTGGTTTAAACTGGACAGGTTACGAAATTCATCTGGGACAAACAAAATTTCACGAAAATCCGCAAGAACCGTTTGTTGTTGCAGAAACTCCGGAAACGCATGAAACATCACTTGGAGTGATTGAGCGCAAACGAAAAATAATCGGCACCTACATTCACGGCTGGCTGGAAAGTCCGGAAGTGATACAAAAACTTTTTGCTTTGTTAACCTCGGAAACTTTTGACATTCCATTTTCTTTTCAGGAAACTAAAGAGCGTGAAATGGATGAGTTGGCACTGTTTCTGGAAGAGCATTGTGAAGTGGAGAAAATCCTGCGGAATTAAGCAAACAATAACGCAAACATAAAATAAAAATGACTGACACAATTATTGATTTAGCAACAGAAAAAACTGTAAATGGAATTAAAATTCCAAAGCGGCCGAAAATAAAACAGGGTGCATTTCAAATTTATACCGGAGAAGGCAAGGGCAAAAGCACCGCTTCGCTGGGTTTGATGCTGCGCGCACTCGGTTCCGGGATGCATGTGTATTACGTGCGGATGCTCAAACCACGCTGGAAAACCGGTGAGTTGAAACTATGTCCGGAAAACTTTCATCCAAATTTAACTTTCCGCAATGTTCCGCATTATTGGGCGCTCTGTGTAAGCAAAACCATTCCACTGGATGTGGAAACGATGACTGTAAAAATGAAACCGGAAATGGAAGATCTGCACGAAAAAGTTAAATCCGGAAAGTACGACATGATAATCGCGGATGAAATAAATTACTGCATTTTCCGCGGTTTGCTTTCCCTTGAAAAAGCAATTCAAATTGTGGAGGATCGTCCAAAAAATGTGGAACTGGTTTTCACTGGTCGTCACGCACATCCGGAACTCGTTGAACGCGCGGATTTGGTGACGGAAATGAAAAAAATCAAACATCACTTCGATCAGGGAATTCGAGCCCGAATCGGCATAGAATTTTAATTTCGCCGGTATTTTTCATCTCACTATTTTAGCAAAATGCTCTTTGCCCGCATTTATTTCCCTTTGGCCTTAGGTTACGCCATTTCCTATTTTTTCCGCAACTCCAATGCAATAATTGAAGGCGATCTGGTGCGGGAACTTGGGCTCGGCCCTGCGGATTTAGGACTTTTAACCAGCGTCTATTTTATCTCTTTCGCGGCTTTTCAGTTGCCGCTTGGAGTATTGCTGGACCGCTACGGTCCACGTCGTACAGAATCTGTGCTGCTTTTATTCGCCGCCCTGGGAGCCGTTCTCTTTGCTCAAGCCGACTCTCTATCCGGATTGATTTTGGGGAGATTGCTGATCGGCTTTGGGGTTTCAGCATGTTTGATGGCGGCTTTCAAAGCCTACGTAATTTGGTTTTCAAGTGAGCGTTTGCCGACGATCAACGGTTTGCAGATGGTTGCCGGGGGATTGGGTGCACTCGGCGCGACAATTCCTTTACAGAATGCTCTTTCATTTACGGATTGGCGTGGTGTTTTCACGGTGCTTGCGGTCATTACAGTTTTTGCCTCAGTTTGCGTGTGGGTGTTTTTACCGGAAAATAAAATAACTGATGAAAAACTGCCCTCGCTGAAATTACAACTCAAGGAAATGTGGCAGGTTTTTCGGAGTAAAATATTTTGGGGTATTGCGCCATTAGCAGCAATTTCACAGGGTTCAAATATGGCGATTCAAGGACTCTGGATGAAACCCTGGCTGAGGGATGTGGCTGATATCAGTGGAGATGCTGCCGCACAACTTTTATTTGCGATGATGTTAGCTTTTATTGCAGGCTTTTTGACACTTGGAATTATTGCCGAAAGACTCTCTCAGATTTTTGATGTCCGCCCAATTCCAATTGGTGTTTTTGGGATGACATTATTTTTGATTTTCCAGGCAATGATGGCCTATGGCTGGAACGGCAACCCTTTGCTTCTGGTTGTCTTGCTTGGATTTTTTGGATCAGCAAGCATTCTGGTTTATGCCGGATATGCGCAAATATTTCCCAAACATCTTTCCGGACGAGTTAGTACTCTCCTGAATTTGCTGGTTTTTTTGGGAGCCTTCATTTTACAATGGGGTATAGGAGCAACCATCGAAAAGTGGCCGACAACGGAAAGCGGTTATGATCCGGAAAGTTATCCGGTTGCATTCGGCGTACTGGTTTTGTTGCAGGCGGCGGGCTTGTTTTGGTATATATTTTCGCATCAACTCAGCAGGAAACAGGGTGCGTTGGTTTAGCAGCTAATTCAATTTTTCAAAGAGACGTATAATTTCCTTAATTTTAACCTCAGCTTCTTTTTTACTTTTCGATGAAATCGCGTCATTGACACAGTGCTGCAGGTGGCTTTCGAGAATTCCGGACTCAATTTTACGCATGGCGCCTGTCACTGCTCTGATTTGCGACAGCAGATCCATGCAATAGCGTCGTTCCTGAATCATGGTTTGAATTCCGCGAACCTGTCCTTCAACCTTTTTCAGGCGTACAAGTTGATTATCGTGATTTGGATGCATTGGTGACTCCTCATAAAAACTGAATATTAAATAGGGCTTGCTGAAAAATGATATTTTTAAATAATACCAATAGAAAAAATTAGCTTCAGGATGTCAAGTGGAATGGTTTCAACAGAAACCGCATAAAATACTTTCACGGCCGTTGCTTGATTTCCTCATCCTGCGCATTGTCTTTACTGGGATGTTGGCACCGCCTTCGATTCTTCTGCATTGTAATTCCGGGCGAAGTGCAGCACAGACCCGAAATCCAGATGCGCAACTACAAATCTTGTCCTCAAGCTGGTTGGCTAACTAGATCCCGGATCAAGTCAGGGATGACAAACAAAACTGTTTAACAGCCTTTTATACCTTATGGGGGTATTAAAAATGTGTCAAGTGAATTTCCGTTTTCAGCTTTTCGGCCTGGATCATAAAACTAAAATTCTGATATGCCGCAAGTAACCGTAATTCTGCCAACCTGGAATCGTGCTGACTGGCTGCAAAAATCAATTGAATCGGTCTTGGTACAGACTTTCCGTGATTTTGAACTGGTTGTAGTAGATGATTTTTCAACGGATTCTACTGCAGAAATTCTCGCAGCTTATTCCGGAAAGATTCGGAGTATCTTTTTAACAAAAAACCGAGGTGTCAGCGTCGCAAGAAATGCCGCGATCTCAACCAGCGACAGCGAGTGGATCGCATTTCTGGATTCAGATGATTTTTGGCATCCTGAAAAATTACAAAAACAAATCGCGCAAACTAAAAATCGTCCGGAATGTCCAATTCATTTCACCGATGAAATTTGGATCAGGAAAGGAGTTCGGGTTAATCCGAAAAAAAAGCATCAAAAAAAGGAGGGATGGATTTTTAAACCAAGTCTGGAACTTTGTTTGATTTCTCCTTCAACGGTGCTGCTAAGACGTGAGCTGTTTGAAATTCATGGTTTGTTTGATGAAACACTGCCGATTTGCGAGGACTATGATCTTTGGCTGCGCCTGACCGCTAAGCATCCGGTTGCGCTGCTCAATGAAAAATTGATGACTCGTCACGGTGGACACGCGGATCAACTTTCACGGAGCGACTGGGGGATTGACCGCTATCGTGTTCAGTCAATTCGGAAAATATTAAAGACAGAAAGTCTGCGTCCGGAAGACCGTTTGGCCGCGATTCAGATGCTCCAGAAAAAATGCCGAATTTTAGCCAATGGTTTCCGTAAACGTGGTAATTTAAAAGAAGTAGAGAAGTATGAAAAAATTATCCACTTGTCATCACGGACTTGATCCGGTATCCAGATTAGTGTTTAAGTTGAGTACAAGAATTAGAGCATCTCCCTGGATTCCCGCTTTCGCGGGAATGACATAATTATGAAATTGTTAAAATTTGTTGAAAGAAAAAAACATGAAAGAAATTAAAGCCGATTTTAAAATTCGACAGGCTGAAGTAGAGGATGTCTCAGACATTTTGGTATTGATTAAAGAGCTTGCCGAATATGAACATCTTTTGGATGAAGTTGTCGCAACAGAGGAACTGCTGGAAGAAACGCTGTTTGGCGTCAACTCTCCGGCTGAAGTACAACTCGCTTATGCAGGAAACGAAATTCTGGGATTTGCGTTGTATTTCCGCACATTTTCCACTTTTTTGGGACGTTCCGGAATTTATCTGGAAGACCTTTTTGTACGCGAAAGCGCCAGGGGCAGAGGAGTAGGTGAAGCATTGCTGCGCCAACTTGCGCAACGAACCTTGGAAATTGGCGGAGGCCGTTTAGAATGGGCGGTGCTGAACTGGAATGAACCTGCAATTGGATTTTATCAGAAAATGGGCGCGGCTCCTTTGGACGAATGGACAACGTACAGGGTGACTGGAAATAATTTGAAGGAGTTGGCAGAAGGGTGATTGCGGAAACTTTATTTTCTTTTATATTTTGATTCCGGTTCCTGTGTTTTCTTGTCCGGTTCCTCTTTTGAAGTTTCGTCTTTTATAGTCGCGTCTTTTTTTGCTGAGGCTTTAGTTTTTCTTTCTGCTGTTATTTGGTCAAAGACTCTTTGCAGAACACGATTTGTCAATGCATGTGAAGTGTCATCCACAAATTCTTTACAGAGTTCCACAGCTTCATTGATGACAATACTGTGTGACAATTCCGGATGGTGATAGAGTTCGTAAGCAGCCAATCTTAAAATATTCCGGACTATTGTGGAAAGTCGGTTCAGCTTCCAATGTTCGAGATTCCGTCTCAAATAGCGGTCAATATGTTTCCGATGCTGTAGTGTACCTTCCACTAATTCCCTTGCAAACCGTTTAACTTCCGGACTTGTATCCAGTTGATCCAGAAAACGGTCGGCGTGTTTCATGGCTTTACTTTCAAGCAGTTCTGCCTGGTAAAGTGCCTGAAGTGCGTAAGATCGAGCTTGGTGGCGCATTTTATATAGCTATTTTTTGTTTTAGTTACGGGGTAACAATATTTTTTCAGGTAGTCAGGGCCACATGAAGTTTTTGGACAAGCGCCTGATTGTAACCGTGTGAAGTCATGTTGGCCACAACTCGTCCCCGCAGCGGATAACCCAGCAAATATAGATCACCGATAAGGTCCAGAATTTTGTGTCTTATAAATTCATCGGGATAACGTAATTCTGTATTTATCACTTTTCCGTCATGCAAAATGATATGTGAATCAAGATAACCGCTGCCGACTGTTCCTGTTTTTTGTGCCTGATCGATATTTTCGAAAGTGTTGAAAGAACGTGCCGGCGCAATATCAAGGTCAAATGAATCCCGATCTGCGTTAAAAGTCAGTTTTTGCTCACCGATAGGCGCGCTATAATCAATGCGCATCTTGACTTCAAAGCCTTCAAACGGTTCCACATAAAGATATTTTTCCGACAGTTTTTTCCGTCCCACTTGAATTGGCGCCAAAACAACCGCTTCTTTCGCAGGAACATCCTGATCCTGGACTCCTGCCTTTTTGATAAGTTCACTAAAATCCTGAGCAGAGCCATCTACATTTGGAATTTCCTCATCCACTTTTGCTAAAACATTGGTGATTCCGGCCATGTGCAAAGATGCCATTAAATGTTCCACTGTGCGCACCCGACGTTTTTCGCGGGCTAATACAGTAGAATTGGCACTGAAGGATTGCTTTTTCACCGATTGAGAAAAATTTTCAATATTCGTGATGTGGGCAGGAAGTGAGGTATCATCCAAAGTTTGGAAAACAACACCTGAATTTGGATCCAGTGGACTTAAAATTACGCCTGTGTTGCGTCCAGTCAAAAGCCCTTTGCCGTTCAAAACAACATTGCTTTTCAATGTACGCTGCGGACGTTCCGAGTCCATGAGCCGCACGGCTCCAGAAGGAATGATGGGGTTGATAATTTTGGCAACTTCCATCATCGTATCTGACGCAATATCTTTTATGCTCTCCGGAGGATTGTTTGAGAGAACAAGCGCGATTTTGTCGAGTAATATTTCTAAACGCAAAGGTTTTTCCATGAAATCGACCGCGCCTAATTTAATCGCGGTTACGGCGGCGTCTATTCCTGCGTGTCCGCTCATCATGATTACAGGAAGTTCCGGATGTGATTCACGAAGCTTACCTAGAATCGCCATTCCGTCTATTCCAGGAAGCCAGATATCCAAGAGCACTAAAGCCGGTGTCTGACGACCCAATTCTTCAAAAAAACTTATTGAATCTTTACATGACCTTACCGGATATCCTTCATCGGACAGCACATTTTTAAGTGTTTCACGAATTGCTTCCTCGTCATCCACTATGCAAATAGTTTGTGATTTTGTCATGGTAGAGGTTTGTTTAATGTTGTTGCCAGCTCAAGCAAGTTCAAAAATTATAGTTCAATATTTCCTGCGGCTCAAGTCTCAGTTCCGAGGCACGGCCCGCCTCAATTTCCAGCACAAAGTTAGCTGGAAGCGGCGGCACCAAAACAGGCGGCTTTTCACCCTGATTTGTGGGCTGAACATTCTTTAGAATGTAAACAATTCTGTGATTATCCAACCAGATGATGTCCAAAGGAAATTGCATGTTTTTCATCCAAAAACCATGCGCTTTTCGTTTTTCAAAGACAAACAACATGCCCCATCCATTTTTCAGTCCAGCACGATTCCCCAGTCCTAAACTCCGTTTCTGCTGTGTATCCGCGACTTCCACAGGAATTTCAATTCCCGCGGAAGTGGTTACAAGCGCGTGGGCATAATTCAATTGTTCGGCAAATGCGGTTCCGCTACCTAAAAAAGGGACACACCAGCATGAAACTAAAATGGTGCAAAAAAATAGATGACGTAAAATCATGCCTCGGCCTTTGCGAGTTTCGTCAGTCGTTTTTTTACCATTTTCTGTTTGAGCAATGGTAAATGATCAATGAATAAAATTCCATTCAAATGGTCAATCTCGTGTTGCAGACAAATGGCCATCATGTCTTCAGCATCCATTTTTTGAGCATTTCCTGTGACATCCTGAAACTCTACCGTTATTTTTTCCGCACGTTCAACTTCAGCCCGGAACTCAATGACACTCAGACAGCCTTCTTCTGAAACAGTATTCCCGGATTTCTTCACAATTTTAGGATTGATGAAAACATGAGGTTCCCGATGGCTAATTTCTTCCTCACCGCTGTTTAGATCAATGACAATTATTTTCTTGAGGATACCTGCTTGAATGGCCGCCAAGCCGATTCCGCTGGAAACGTACATTGTTTCCAGCATCGATTGTGCGGTTTCATCCAGCTCCTGATCAAAAACTGTCACCGCTGCTGCTTGCTGTCTCAAAATTGGATCAGGGAAAGTATAAATGTCTAAAAGTGCCATTTCTTTTTTTAAACCGAAAACCACTGCTCGTGCGTAAATTTTGGAATTATCAGCCTTGATTTTAACCAAATTCATGTTCAAACACAATCTGTGAAATATAAAAAACGACATGAGTTCCCGCTTTGTCTTGAAGGTAGATGCCGGATTAAGTTAGTATGCGATATGATTTGCTGTACAGAAAAATCTATTCAAATAAACGGAGAGAGATGAAAACCGGATTTTATACGAATCCCATTTACCTCGAACACGACACAGGTTCGCATCCGGAAAACGCAAACCGCCTGCTGGCGATCCAGGAAAGACTTGAGTCCGGGGGTTTGATGGACAAACTCGAAGTCCGGCAGGGACGTTCCGCGACGACTGCGGAAATTAAAATGCTGCATGCGGAAAAACTAATTTCGGAAGTAGAAATTGCCTCAGAAAGTGGTGCCCATTCTCTTTACACCCAGGATTGTGTTATTTCCACGCAAACTTATAATGCGGCTTTACACGCGGTCGGTTCTGTTTTGGACGCGGCGCTTGAGGTTGCGGAACGCCGTATTGATAACGCATTCTGTGCGGTTCGACCTCCAGGTCATCATGCGGAATATGAAACAGCAATGGGCTTCTGTTTTTTCAACAATGTTGCATTGGCGGCAGAGTTTCTAACAAAAAAAATGGGTTTTTTGCGGGTACTGATTTTTGATTTTGATGTACATCATGGAAATGGAACACAGCATTTTTTTGAGGAACGTTCCGACATTTATTTTGTCAGCATGCATCAAGATCCGCGAACCTGTTATCCCGGAACCGGATTTGCGGATGAACGAGGAAACGGCGCGGGTTCCGGATATACTCTCAATGTTCCTGTTCCTCCCGGAATGGAGGATGAAGAATATTTGCAAACTTTTTATGCCAATGTTCATCCGAAGTTGCAGGAATACAAGCCAGACTTTGTTTTGATTTCTGCCGGATTTGACGCGCATCGTGCTGATCCTTTGGCGTCGCTGAATCTCACGGAACATACTTTCAGGGAATTGACAGTTGAACTGAAACGCTTGGCAGAGAAGTCTGCCGGTGGGAGGCTGATGAGTCTGCTGGAAGGAGGTTATGATTTAAACGCCCTCGCTTCCAGTGTTGAGGAACATCTGACGATTTTACAGACTGAAGACTGAATTCCGGAGTCTCTTCAATTTTCAACTTTCTCTTCAAGCATTTCTTCCGGATGCTTTGGAATTTTATATTCGCTGCTGTAAAGGAAATAAGGGATCCCGCCCAAGAGATAAACGCCCAGTTGGACAATGATGAATAGGTTGAAAATATCCGCGCCACCGGAAAATCCGGCAAGTTGATAAAGTGATTCAAAGGCCGCATGTCCGATGCCGATTCCTCCCGGCGCTAACGGAATTGCGACAGTAATCAGGCCAATCGGCATCAGAAAAAACTGAGTTGCCAGTTCCATTTCTTTAATTCCCATTAAAAGTGTCACCTGGAAAAAAAGCAGCGCGACTAATGTGTGGATTCCAATGGACAGCAGGAGGGTCAGGGCTAAGGTTCTCTTCTGGTGCTGATAACTTTTGAAGGCGGAATAAACTTTGAGGCTAAACTTTTTTGCGGGCAAACGCTGAAAGAGTCGAATAAAGGGGTCACGGCCTTCTTTAAACGGAAACAGCACAATCGCGTAAAATAAAACTGTACCAACAAATAGCGCGACGATTATCCAGGCCAGACTGTGCAGTCGATCTTGAGAAAGTATTAGCTCAAGATTAAAGATAAGCGCAAAAAATGCCATCACAATCAAACCGAACAATCCTACAAAACGGTCAATCAGCAGCGTCATAAAAGCTCGGGTACGGCCTTCCTCATGTTGTGCCTTGATGACATAGTAACCCTTGACTACATCTCCGGTAACCGCGCCAGGGAGTGTAGTGTTAAAAAAATTGCCGATCCAGGTCAGCAAAAAAGTTTGTTTAGGTTTGAGCGGTACACCGATCGCGCGCAACAACAACCACCAACGTAATGCCGCCATTGGAACGACTGCAAAAAAAAGGACTCCAACCATCAAGGCAAGTATTTCCGGTGCGTCCCGGAAGAGCATCAATTTTTCAAAATTAAGTCGCCCACTTTGGATAAGATAAACCAAAATGCTTCCTACAACTCCTATTTTGAGTAAAATTAACAGTAGTTTTTTCATTCTAAAATCAATAAAAATAAACGCCTAAATTTAAGCTCAACAAAATTGCTCCTGCAAAAGACAGTACCTTTCGTAATTGCTGACAGTTCCAGCAGTTTCCCAGAATCCACAAAAATGAAAAGTTAATACTGATTGCTAAAGGCAAAATCCAGCCGTTTAAAAACCAGCCAAAGACTAAATATACCAGTCCGTGAATGGTTTCAGTCCAGATCGATTTTATCCCGATAGCGGCATTGCATTTTCGACAACGCCCACTACTCAAAAGGTATGACAATACGGGAATATTTTCAAACCAGCGCAGCTGATGTCCGCATGAAAAGCAAAAAGAACGTGCTGGTTTGGATAAACTAAGCGACTGATCCCGTATGTGCTTTTTCAGGAATGGGGGCGTTTCAGGAGATGTCAATAATCGTGAACGTCTTTTTTCATCGGCATACTGCAAAGGGAGACGAGCAAGGCAAACATTGACAAAACTACCCATTATCAAACCAAGCACAGCCCAAATGCCAATTTCAAAATACTGCACTCTTGCTCCGGATCAAACTCATTTTATGTGGTGAAATTTGATAAATCAAAACTGCGGGCGTATCCGCAAAAAACTAGCAAAACGCGGCAGGCCTTTCTTTGAGGTTCCGGTAAATTTGTAGCTAATAACTGAACCGACCGGGGGCGGATCTCGACGCTCGTTGTTGCTGAAACCGGTTCCGATGCGAAAGATTTGACCGCTCTGGTCTTTAACCAGTAACGAGCCCATCATTCCGCTGAATTTTCCTTTGCCGGGAAGAATTTCAATTACGGTTGCTTCTGCATCCTGCCAGGGTTTTAGTTTAAGCAAGTCAGCACTTCTGCCGCTGTGATAAAGCGAATCCGCGCGATGCAGCATCAAACCTTCACCTCCCTTTTTGACAACATCATCCAGCATTTTCAGCAACTCCTCCTCCGAATTCAGGCGAATTTGTGGAATTGCCTTCAGCCATGGTATTTTTGCGGAGGCTGTCAAATTTACCATCATTTTAAATCTTGTGGTGAAATTTCCACTACTATCTGGAAGCTCAAATAACATGTAGCGTACCTGTTTCCATTCAAGTTCAACAGGGATTTTTTTACGGACAATTCCGGAAAGCCGATCAAAGGTTCCGCGTCCCATCCAAAGCTCGCCATCCATCGGTTGAGCAGGGAAATTCTCTGTAAACCATTTCGGTGCATGAATCAGTTTCCCACTGCGAAAATGAAGTTTTTCGCCATTCCAAATTCCGCGGACTCCATCCAGTTTTTCACTGACCAACCATTGCGAAACATCTTCCTGCCGGTAAACTTTTGCCAGCAACGGTTCTATTTTATGCTCTTTTCCAACACTATCACCTGCGGAAAGAGGCGTCGCGCAAAAAATCATAGCAGAAAAAAATAAAAACAGCAGAAGATTGCGATATAGAAATTTGAAAGTCATAGCTGATTTTGAATTAATTCTGAGCAATTTTCATGTTCACTAACTCAGCTCTCCGGTCTTGGGCAAAAGAAAGCGATCCAGCAATTCATTTGCGAGACGAATGTATCCAGTGGCACCCGCTGAATTCAAGTGACGTTGAATAACATCTATGCCTAAATTACTTGCTTCAAGAATATGTGGACAATTTGGAATAATGGTTTCAAAAACAGAGTCGCCGAGAGTCTTACAAATTTGTTTGCAAACTTGACGGTGGGACAGAATATCATCATCATACATGGTCAGTAAAATCCCTGCCAGACGCAGCCTCGGTTCAATAGTCCTCTGCAATTCCTTGAAAGCCTGCAAAAAGCGTTTAAGAGATTTGATGGCTAAAGTTTCACATTCAAGAGGAACAATAATGAGGTCTGCCGCGAGCATCGCGTTAATGCTGAGGGAACTGGTAGATGCGGGGGCGTCCATGATAATAAAGTCATAGATACCCGAGGCATTCTTCTCAGTCCACTGTGCGACATGGTAATAATCAGCCGCGATTTTGTTGACGGTTTGTTCGGTCAACAGGTCTTGAATATTTGAAAGCAGGAGGTCAAGATTTTGATGTTTGCCGGTGGTTATAATTTCCTGGAGCGAAATATTGGGAGTGCAAAAAACTTCTCGGATACCCAAACCGTCTGGCTTTTCTACACCGAGGGAGTGATGAACCGAACCTTGTGGATCAAGGTCCACCAGAAGCGTTTTGTAACCTCCAAGGGCAAAGGCAGTTGCCAAATGTACTGCTGAGGTTGTTTTACCAACCCCGCCTTTTTGGCTGGCGAATGTAATAACTTTTGCCATTTTGGGGCCGCTAACCTGAAGTCAAATTAAGTTCTGCACCTTAGAATATTCATTTACGATTCATTGGAGAGTTTAACACAGGATCAATTAAAAGCAAACCATTCTCGGCAGGATTGGAAGATTCAGCTCAAACTGAATCAATGGCGCTTTGTAGTTTTTCGCGTACATTTTTCGCGAATTCTACCAAATATGTACGTCCGGTTGCCTGCACCATCATTTCAGGGTCAATGACTCCAATTACGGTTTCTCCATTTTCCGGATGTTAGCTATCATTTACAACACGCTTGATTCCATCTTTTGTTTCTGCTGTCATTTTTATTCTCTTTTTATTTTCTGTTACTCTGAGTTATTTATTTACGTTAGGTGAGATGTTCCTCTTTTTAAAGCAAAGCTTCGACTTCTTCCATCAGCTGATCTTCAATATTAATATCTCCCGTGAATTGACATACAATTCTACCAGACAATTTTGTTTTGATTTATTTTCACACCTCTTGAGGTAAAAACTATTCTCAATTCCTTTTATTATTACGCTTTTTCACCCATTGAAACGAATCAGGCATAAGCAACATGGATGGTACGTGCTTCGGATTCTTGGTGATTTTGATGCACAACCACATCAATACTTTGATCCAACGCATTCAAAAAACTAAACAATCTTTCAATTGAAAAACCTGAAAGCTTTCCACATTTCAACGCAGAAATTTTAGGTTGATCTACATTTAAGATCTTTGCGGCTTCTTTTTGTGTTAAACCTTTCTCACTGATAATTTTGTTAATGATAAAAATCAACTCTGCTTTCGCTAGTTTTTCCTCTGGGTTTGCACTGCCCAAGTCTTTGAAAATATTCTCTGACCCTTCTGTATAATCTTGTTTCATTTTGACTCCTCTGCCATTTTTTGAGCAAACATTAGTCTGGATTTTATCACCTGCATATCAGGTTTTGGAGTTGATTTTCCATGATGAGATTTCTTCTTGAAAACATGCAGAACATATAAACTTTCACCAAGTTTAACCGTATAAACTGTTCTGTAGGTATCTCTCCGAAAATCTGTCTTGATCTCAATGACTCCCAACAGACCTTTAAGTGGTTTGGACTTATTCGGCATTTCCCCTTGTTGGGCTTCATATAAAGCAAAACCCACATCATCTTTCACTCCTTCCGGACAATCCTGCAAATCTTTCAATGAAGAACCCATCCAAATAATTTTCTTCATTATTTTTCCTCCGGCCTAACACTATGCCACATTTAGCATATTAATTAAAGATATTATTTCTTTTTGTGTCAGTCTCCACCTTCTCTTGACCATTTCCCTTTTTATAATTCCCCCACTTACTCAATCAATATCGTAATAATATCTGTTCAGGCAAAAACAACGGAGGAGGTGATTTTGTGTGTTTGGACTTCTTTATCAATTTCATCACCAAAGCTATTAATGGCAATTTTCATGCTGTAGTGCGACTGCAAATTAAGCCAAAATTCCGGCTCAATGCCAAAGTATTTACCCAATCGTAAAGCTGTGTCCGCAGTGATTTCCCTCTTACCGTGAATGATTTGACTTATCCGGTTTGCCGGAACTTTCAAGTCTTTAGCAAATTGGCTCTGAGTAATCCCCATCGGCTTTAAAAATTCTTCCATTAACACTTCACCAGGTGTGATGGGTTCTAATTTTTTCAACATATATTCATCCTTTGTGATAATCAACGATTTCGACATCTCCGGCAGCGCCATCATGCCAACTAAAACAAATGCGCCAACGGTTGTTAATCCGAATACTGAATTGCCCCAGACGATCGCCTGATAATGCTTCAAGACGATTCCCTGGAGGAACACGTAAACTGACAATAGAAACAGCCGCATTCAGAACCTCCAGTTTGATTCTGGCGTTTCTGGAAATGCTTCTGAATCTTTTGACATCCAGATCGTGAAACAATTTTTCTGTATTTTTGCATTTGAAATTATGAATCATACTTTCATAATATGACGAGTGCCGTCATTCGTCAAGATATGTTTTAAAATAGGATTATTTATTGTGTAAGTCCCCTCCGCAAACCTTGAACGGTAGCCCCCCGGCGAGCCTTTCCTCGACCCGATCGGGGGTGGCGGTGAAACACAAATGTGGAGAACAATTCTGAATGGTAGCCCCGGACACCGTTCCGGGGAATCGTAAGTTCAAATCATTAAAATTATATCCCCGGACAGTACTTGCACTTTAAAGGGTAGCGTCCTCTTTTATTTTGCTCTGTGCGGTCGTCCACGATTTTTTCTGTAATTTTCGACCACTTCCGGTAAGACTTAAGTAGCCGTCCGCATTTGTGAAAATTCTTTTTCTGTGGCTTCC
>Ga0208391_1000381_pt1 | contig 24806 bp, 36 predicted proteins | sample Knorr_S23_td_Bot_FD_185612 | JGI IMG/M metagenome (GOLD analysis project Ga0208391, IMG submission 185612) | Marine microbial communities from Southern Atlantic Ocean transect - Knorr_S23_td_Bottom_ad_3770_LV_A (SPAdes) (version 2) | ecosystem: Environmental > Aquatic > Marine > Oceanic | place... | reverse complement strand
TATGCGTAGATTACTAAAATCAAAATTATTGGGAAATGATTTGGGGGATATCTCTTCTCTTGAAAACCCTGATATTTTAGATGAAATCATTGAACTTAATCAGATTCCTTAGAATATGTTAGATGAAGTATGGATATTAGGTTGATAAGTTCTGAAAGAAGTTAGGAATTAATGCTGTAGTTTATTCCTGTTTTCATACCCAATAGTTTGTTTTTCCATTCTAAATTCTATCCAAAATTTTCTTTTTCTTTGATTGAAACTCTTTCTCTGTAATTATTTCTGATTTTCTTAGCTTGCCTAATTTTTTTAATATTTCTAAATCATCTTGTGTATTTGAAGTCACATTTTTTGCAGCAGATATTCCTTCATTGATTTTATTGATTCCTCTTTTCTGTAATATTTCTAAATCATCTTGTGTATTTGAAGTCACATTTTTTGCAGCAGATATTCCTTCATTGATTTTACTGATTCCTCTTTTCTGTAATAGATCTCTTTCTTTTTTTGCTTGATTGCGAAGATCTTTGCTTTTCTTTGTAGCTTGTTTTGCAGTCATTGCTCCAAATTCTACTGCATCATCCAATACTTCATCTGCTTTTTTAATGCCTTCTTGAAGTGCCTTATCTGCTTTTTTTAGAAATTTCTCGATATGACCTTCTTTTTTTGCTGCTTTCATATTTTTATAGATTTTTTAACATAATTAAGATTTTAATTTTTTAAACTTCAAAACTACTTTGGTCTTCCATCATGATAATAGTTAGCAAAGAAATTACAATAATTTTCATAAAGAAAATCAGAAAAACTGTTAGATAAGATTGACTATGACTTATCTATAATGAACATTTGAAGTTCCATAATTTCTCTTTTCCTTTTTTAATTCCTATTCTGGTTGACTTGGTAATTTTTCCAATTTTCACTCCTTCTGTAATGTATATTTTTGATTTTTTTGTTAAATCTAATCCGTAATGTTCTTTTGTAATTCTTAGAGACTGTGTTAATTTTGCAGGGCCGTTTGTAAGATCTTTTAAATTTTTAATATTTCTATTCTTTTGCATTCTTGTAATTCCTTTATCTGGTTTAATTCCTCGAATTAGTACTGCACCTGCACGTGTTTTAGAATTTTTTGCTACAACATTAAAACAGTAATGCATACCATATGTAAAATAGATGTATGCTATTCCTACTTCTCCAAACATTACCTTGTTTCTATCTGTGATTTTTGTAAATGCATGACTTGCTGGATCATCTTTATGCCTATATGCCTCTGTCTCAATAATTATTCCTGACATTTCATAACTGCCTATTTTTCTAATTAATTTTTTTCCTAACAGATTTTTTGCAACAACTACTGTATCTTTTTGATAAAATTCCTTAGGAAGTATATTCAATATCTATCTTAATTTTTTTCTCATCTTTTAATTCTTTTATTAATTTGAACAATTTTTTCATATCTTTTTTTAATACACTAATTAATTTTTGATTATAAATTGTAGCTGCTGGATGAACTGTTAAAAAATATAGTTGATTGTTTTTTCTAACTACTTTTCCTCTAAATTTTATAATTTCTTTTCCGTTTAATAATGAATTAAACACCGTATTGCCTAAAACACAAATTATTTTAGGTTTGATAATTTCTATCTCTTTTTCAAGATAATTTTGACACGTGCCTCTTTCAGTGGTTGTTGGAACTCTATTTTTTGGAGGTCTACACTTGACAATATTTGTTATATATACTTCGTCTCTAGCAATTCCTGCACTTTCAAGTGCAATTGATAATTTGTTACCTGCAATTCCCATAAATGGCTCTCCTTTCATATCTTCATTTTTTCCAGGTGCTTCACCTACAAAAATTACATCTGCTTTGTAATTCCCTTTTCCTGGAACTGCATTGTTTCTTGTTTTGCTAAGTTCACATTTTGTACATTCTGTAACTTGCTGCTTAATTTTTTGTAATTTTTTTTCCATATTAATTTACACTTTTTACTGTTGCAGTTCCTCGAATTGTTGGTCCACCATTTCCCATAATCATTGATTGCATAGGATCTCCTTTACCGCAATTAGTTATTGGTCTTACTGTAAAGTCATTTCCACATGCATCAATTGAATTAAAAAACTCTGGTGCTGTCCCCATCACAATTACGTCTCTGAGCAAATCTGTGATTTCTCCATTTTCAATTTTTTGCGCATATTGACATGAAATACTCCAATTATATCGCTTCATATCTATTGATGGAATTTTCATATTTGAAATATAATATCCGTTTTTTACACCTTTAATTATTTCATTTACATCTTGATCTCCATTTTCAATACATGTGCATGCCATACGAATTAGAGGCATGAATCGATAATTTGTTGCTCTCATATTTCCAGTTGGTACAGTGTTGAATATTTCTGATGTTTCTCTATTTTGCATGTGATTTTTTAAAACCCCATTTTCTATTAAGTTAGTTTTTTTAGTTTGTACACCTTCATCATCAAAATAATACCATCCTAAACTTTCTTTGATTGTTGGATCATCAAATACATTTAGTTTTTCTGAGCCTATCTTTTCTCCAATTTTACCTTTCCACCATGCACCTCCTGCCCATGCCATTTCTTTTCCTAATACTCTGTCTGCTTCTGAAGGATGTCCTAGTATTTCATGTGTAAGTAATGATACAAAATCTGGATTCATTACTACGGTTGATTTTTCTTCTTTTACTGGATTTGCATAAATTAATTCTGATGCTTTTTTTGCAATATCACTTGCACTCTGTTGAATTTTATTTGTAATTAATTCTAATCCTCCTCTTCCCCCTTCAGTGATATTTACTGATTGTGTTTGACCTGATTCATGTGCTGTAGCTATCATTTCTATAACCACATCTGTAAAATTTTGTAAAATTTCTGAACCTTCACTATTTACAAAATATTTTGAATTAATTGTATATTCTGGATTTGTAATTGATTTAATAATTTTTGGTGTATTTTTGATAATTTTATTACATTCCAACCCTATTTTCATTAACTCTTCAATTTCTGGTTTTTTTAAAACTGGAAAATTTATTTCTTTTTTATTAATTGGACTTTTATGTAGATTAATTATATTTTTTTTTTCCAAATTTTTATAATTTGAATTTTTTATTGTTCTATCTAAAATATTTTTTATTTCATCAAACGATTTTGGGTTTGTTATTGAACAAAAACTCCATACCCCATTTTTTATTAATCTAACCCCTATCCCTTTATCTTCACTATTTCTAATATGTTCAATTTCCTCATTTTCAATTAATACTGATTTTTTTTCTTGTTGTTCTGCTCTAACATCGCAATATTGCACTCCTGCTTTATCTACATATTTTATTATTTTATCTGCAAGATCCTGTAAATTTTGGTCCATATTTTACATATTTTGATGAGTTCTAAATCTTGTACTATTGATGATTTGATATTGCAGGCATGGTAAAATAATATTCATCCTCAAAATCATAATCCACGACACTTTTTTTCCTTAAAAATTCAAAATACTGAGTACAATTTTGATAAAATTCAGTATTTTTTGTTGTTTCTTGATGCATGTTTAGTCTTTGTATATTTCAATTTTTTAGGAAGAGTGAGTGATTTTAGTTCAGAATGTTTGTTTTCTTTAGCTAGATTTTGTTGGATATTTTTTATAGTAACACATTGACTAAATTTTATGACTTGTGTAATTGTTGCTGATACTAGTATTATCATAAATGGTTATCTTGCTGATCAAATTGAATCTGGCTCTGTCAAAAATTCTGATATAATTATCCCTCAAGCTGTATTTGATGAATTACAATCTCAGGCTTCTAATCATAAACAACAAGGATTTATTGGATTAGAACAAATTCAAAAACTTAACAAATTATCTGAAAGTCACGGTTTAAAAATTATTTTAAAAGGATCCCATCCTGCTATTGATGATATCAAATTTGCTGCTAGTGGAAGAATTGATGCATTGATCATTGATATTGCAAAACAAAATAATGCAATTCTTTATACTTCTGATAAAGTACAACATCTAGTTGCACAAGCTGAAAATATACAAACTGTCTTTTTAAAACCTGTAATTGCTCATGAAACACTTGAATTTTTAAAATTTTTTGATAATGATACAATGAGTGTTCATCTTAAAGAAAATCAATACCCTCTTGGAAAAAAAGGAAAACCTGGTGACTTTTTACTTACTACACTAAGTGATGAACTTCTTTCTAAAGATTATTTGAAAATGATTTCTTCTCAGATATTGTCTTCTGTAAATATTTCTGATTCTAGCACTATTGAAATTTCTAAAACTGGGGCATCTGTTATTCAGTATAATGATTATCGTATTGCTATTACGTACCCCCCATTTTCTGAATCTTATGAAATAACCATTGTCCATCCCACTGTAAAATTATCTCTTGAGGATTATGATATTTCTGAAGCATTGATGAAACGTTTAACTGATAGAGCCGAGGGAATAGTAATCTCTGGTTCCCCTGGTTCTGGAAAAAGTACATTAGCTTCTGGATTGGCAAATTTCTATCACAGTCAAGGGAAAATTGTTAAAACATTTGAATCTCCTCGTGATTTACAAGTTGATACAGGAATTACACAATATAGTAAATTAGATGGGAGTTTTGATAATACTGCAGATATTTTATTATTAGTTCGTCCTGATTATACTATTTTTGATGAAGTAAGACGACGAGAAGATTTTACAACTTTTTCTGATTTGCGATTAACTGGAGTTGGTATGGTTGGTGTAATTCATGCTAATTCCCCTTTGGATGCAATTCAACGATTTATTGGTAAAATTGAACTTGGAATAATTCCTAATATTTTAGATACTGTGGTGTTTGTAAATAATGGTGAAATTGAAAAAGTATATGATTTAGAATTAAAAGTAAAAGTTCCTACCGGTATGACTGAATCTGATTTAGCTAGACCTGTTATTGAGATAAGAAATTTTGATGATAACGTTTTGGAACATGAAATATACACTTTTGGAGAAGAAAATGTAATTGTACCTGTAGCAAAACGTGGAGAAAAAGTTGGTATTGAAAAATTAGCTGAGGATAAAATTAAAGAATATTTTAGAAGATATGATTCTGATACACAAGTTGAAATTTTGTCTGAGAATCGTGTGAAAGTAATTGTAAATGAAGACTGTATTGCATCTATTATTGGTAGAGGTGGTGCTAACATAAATGAAATTGAAAAATTTCTTAAAGTTCACATTGATATTGTTGCTAAAGACTCCAAATTACTATCTTTAACTACAAATGATATTTCTTTTAGTTTTTCAGAATCAAAAACTGCCTTACTTCTAACTGTCAATAGGGAATACACTTCTATGCATGCTGATATTTATACAAATGAACAATATCTTGCTTCAGTTAAAATTGGTAAAAAAGGACAAATAAAAATTCCAAAACGTTCTGATGTTGCAAGAAATCTTATGAATTCTACTGCATCACAAAATGACATCCAATTATTTCTTAAAGATTTTTAATTTGTTAACTTTGATTGTGGGGTGATTTGTATCTAGAATTATTTCTTAATGATCTTGTTTACCTTTAACTGGATTTCTCTAAATATCTCATTTTTGAGACTTGTAAATCTCTAGATTTGAGACAAATAATTTTTTAATAATTAGTAATGTGCATTTTAAATCAATTATATGCCTTTTTACCTATAATTACCGTTGATTACCACTGAATGACAATCATATATATAGAGACTAAAATTTTAAAAAATATGAGTACACAAACAGCAAAAACAACTCAAAATACAAATCAGACAAACAATGTATTTGCAATTTACAAACAAAATGTGCAAAAATGCTTTGATAGTATATCAAAAAATACTCCACAGTATTTTCAAGCAACAACACATTTTCAAGAAGAATGTATGAAAGCTGCTCAAAAATCATTTGATGCTGCAATCACAATGCAACAAGAATTTGCTCAAAAATCTGGACTATCTACAGATATCCCTGATACTGCAAAAACTGTAATTGTTGATTTCAACAAACAAATTATTCAAGCCAGCTCAATTCAAAACCAAATTGTAAAAACTACAGTTGATACAACTACACAAAATGTAAAAACATTCAATGACAATGTTGCTACATTTACTGATTTGAACAAAAGTATTATCCAATCTTGGATAAACACATGCACTCCTACAAGAAACTAGGGTGATTTTTTTTCTTTTATTTTATTTATAAAATAGACTCTTTGCAGCTTTATCTATAATTTCATGATCTATGTTATGGACTCTCTGAGAAATAATAGCTATTTCATCTTGGTTAACTACATGATCTATAGTAAGATATACCGTAAACATTGGTATGTAGATCATTAATTGTTGCATTTTTTCACGCATAATGTGAATGTATGTTGTTTTTCCATAAACATCGTCAAAATGTTCTCGTCGACTTCTCCTTGAGCTTACTTGATAATAAAATAATACTCTGTCACGGTCTGGTTCATTTACAATTGTAGCTTTTGAAGATTTATCTAAAACAACATGTCCTTCCAAATCAATTAATCCTAAATGCTCTATTCCTAAATGAATCTGAAAAATATGATCTGCTAATTCTTTAATTTCTTTAGTTGTCATGAATGGATTTACTTTTACTAGTATAAAATTAATTTGTAATTATATTTTTAAATTAGTATATTTTATTTCATGAAAAAATAAAAGTTAAATGTATGGTATTTCTTATTTTGAACCCATTCTGCTAGGCTCCCCAATCTTTGTATTTACAAATTGGTCCATTGCTTCTTTTTCTGTAACTTCTTTGAGTTTTGTTTGCTCGTTTTGAACAGATTCTAAAGAGGTGGATATTTTTGAGATACATTCTCTTAATTGCGCTTCAGAATGTTCTTCAATCTTATTTTTACACTCAAAACAATTTTCTGCCATCATAATTAAAAATAATATCTTAATTAATTAATTAATTTAATTACTTCATTAATTATTTTGGTTACCTTTGATTGGTCTGGATTGGTAATCATTTTTTTAAATTCTGAAATTTTTTTATTGTATTTATTATGAATGAATATTTGAATTAGAGATTTTTAAAATTGTCAATTATTTTGGGATTCGCTTTTAGAAAAGTTATGAATTTTCTTAATTGTTTTATTGTTTTAGGATTAAGATGATGTTCAATTCCTTCCGTATCTTGATTTGCAGTATCATAACCAACCCCTAAAATTTCAAAAAATTCTAATAAAATTCCATGATTTTGACGAATCCCTTCTGCAATTTGTATTCCTTTTTTTGTTAGATTAATTCCATGATATTTTTCATATTCTAAAAATCCTCCCTCATCTAATCTTTGAAGCATCTTTGTTACACTTGGGGCACTAACATTCATGTATCTTGAAATATCTAGTGTGGTGGCATACCCTTTTAATTCTACTAATTCTGATATTATTTCTAAATAATCTTCCATTCTAGAACTAGATCTTGTTTTTTCTAACTCATGTGCAGCTTTAATTGATTCTAGTCTTTCGGAATTTTTTATTTTCATCTGTTTTTGTAACTAACTCAAACCTACTATAATTGAGTGTCTGTTAGCTTCATCTTAGCTATTCTTTGTTGACTTGAGGGTGACCTTTGTTGATCTTTAAATCTTAACTATTTTTTTCTAAAATTATGTTGAAATGCATGATCCTTTAAAGGCACGACTAGCAAAATTACAAAAATTTTCTGATTCTGCAAAGCGTAGAGCCAATTTGTATTCTGATATTGTAAACATGGATGATTCTAATACTGCTAGATCTTTGAGTGCTCTTCAAAAAGCACCGGCACCAGGTAAAAAATTACAAAAAATTGGATTTCTAATGTTATGGATTCCTGAACCTACAGGTGTAACATGTGCCATAGGGGGTCCTATGATAGTGGCTGGAAGATATTTGGATAAAAAATACAATGGCAGTACCCTACATGATATTGGTCTTCAAACTAAAAATACTATTTCCTCGATTAGTGATTTCAAGAATTCAGTGTTTTAACACATTCAGTTTTTAAAAGGACTCTATCAAACTAGTTTATGACCACTAGAGCTCAAGCACTAATTCCTATTTTCATTGCTGCTGTAATTATTGGTTCTATTGGATTGCTTACTTTACCTAGTGACATTAAACTAGAACAAGTAGAATTTCCTCGAGGTATAATAAAAATTGATGATATGCCCCTTGAAGTACAAATTGCTGACACTGAACCAAGGCGTGTTCGTGGTTTGATGTTTGAAGATGCCTTACCTTTAGACCAAGGAATGCTTTTTGTATTTCCTGAATCTGGATTGTATTCTTTATGGATGCTTAATATGCAATTTGAATTAGATATGATTTGGTTTGATAGCGATGGTAAAGTTGTACATATTAAAACAAATGTTCCTCCATGTGTAATACCTATTGAAATCGCTGCTGGATGTCCTAGTTTTGTTCCTACTGGTGAGGCAACCTATATCCTTGAAGTTACATCTGGTTTTGTTGAACAAAATAATATTACCGAAGATTCTATTCTTGAAATTATTTCAATTTAAAATTGCAAATCCTTATTTTATAATCTGTTTGTTGATAATTTATGAATAAAAAAATTTTCATTTCGATTATTGTTATAATAATATCTGCTATTGCTATTTTTTTAATTCCTGAAAATTCTTCTATGCCTTCCTCAGAAAATCTATATCAATATGGTTTTACTTTTTATGATGTTGAAAAAATAAAAGCATCTTTATCTGAACAAAATATTTTCATGTCTACTCCTACTCCTATCACAGATCATACTATTGAAAATTACTGTGCAATTCGTGATGATATTTTGTCTACTATTACCTATTGTACCACCACTGCTATTCAAGGCCCTGATGGAAAATCTCTTGGAAATATCAACATTGGTGGAAGCCCTGATAATCCTATAATGGCTCTTGCACTAGTTGAGTCATCTCCATTTTTGGATTCAAAATCTAATGAAATTGAAATTGTTTTTGAAATTATGATTGAAACTTTGGTATGTGATTGTTGGAATGAAAAACAACCTGGAGGCTTTGAATCTGTTAACGCCTGGCTAGACGCTGCAAAAATAAAATACGCTGAATCTTCTCAAACTATTCCTCTAAAATCAACAATTACTGGGCTGGGTAATGAAACATTAATTCTTGAAATTACCTCTAAAAATGACTCTTATTTGTGGACTTTAATTGTTTTAAAGTAGTCTAATTATATATGAAAAATAAGTGCGATGAGTCTAATTAATAATCAAAATCATAACTGCCCTCTAGAGGGTATTTTAATATGATAAAATTATTTGATTGGAGATTACAATGATTGATCAATTATGGTTGATTCCTTTGGGCTTTGCTGCAGGGATATTGGGTTCTATGATTGGTCTTGGGGGTGGAATAATTGTTGTTCCTGTTTTAACATTTTTGGGTTTTCCACCTACTGCTGCTGCAAGTAATAGTCTTTTTGCAGCTTTAAGTAATTCTATTGCATCTACAATTTCATATTCTCGACAAAAAAGAATCGAATATTTTTTGGGATTAAAACTTGGATTACTTGCAATACCTGGAACTATTTTGGGTGCAATAATTTCTACCGATGTTGCTCCTGATATTTTTAAAATTTTATTTGGATTTGTGTTAGTTGCGTCTGCAATTTACATTTTTTTGAGAAAACAAATTGAATCTAGAGAAAAAATAATTTCTAAACAAATGATTATTTTTGCAATTGGAGCTAGTTTCTTTGCCGGAATAATATCTTCTTTCTTTGGAATTGGAGGCGGAATTATTTTTGTACCATTAATGGTAGTTGGAATGGGAATGTCTATGAAAAAGGCTGCACCTACTTCACAATTAATTTTGTTATTTGCATCATTATCTGGAGTAATAGTTCATAGTGTTTTAGGACATCCTGATTTTCTTCAAGCAGGATTTTTAGCTATTGGTTCCTTTTTTGGTGGATTAGTTGGTGCAAAATTATCTTTAAGTGTCAAAGAACGAAATTTAAAAATTCTTGTTTCTGTTGTTATTTTAATAGCTGCTGGAAAACTCTTTTTTGATTCTTTAACAAATAATTTATTTTCATTTGGACTTTAGCCTCAAATTTTTTACTATCTTTTTATATTGATTTTTTGATAGATAGTGTTCGTTGGGTCTTTTGATCTGATGGCTGAGGAGACTAGTCGGCTCCTTAGTTTTATTTTAATGAATTATTATGTAGGCTCTTTTTTTATTCTGTAAATATTTTTTTTTGAAATTATAATTAATTTATTATCTTGTGTACTTCCTTCATAATCAATTGTAATTTTTCCAAACTCATCATCAATGTCTTGTTTTTCTGATACAGTAAATTTTAATTTTAAAATTTGATCTGTATAGATTGGTTTTAGAAATCTTGTGTTTCTATTTTCCCAATTTGGATCACCATTTGTTCCAAGAAAAATAATGTGATTTCCATAAATTTGATTCAATCTTGTGAATTCTCCTTCCATTCTTGATAATACTGCTCTTCCAGATACGAGTTGCTGTTTTTCTTTTGTTGTATTTTCTAATAATACATTTTTAATTCTTGAAAAATTTACGTATTCTTTTAATTCTTTATTTGAAATACTGCATGTGGAATAAAATGACTCTCCAACTCTAAATTCTGAAAATTTTTTCATCCTTATCTTGTTTCATCAACACAGAATGTAACTTCTGCAGATGAAAGTGCATTTTCTGTTACTAAGAAATTAAATGCATCTGCGATTCTTTGATTATTTGGTTCTGAACCTGTTACTGAACCTGGAAGAATTGTAAACATCCTGATTTTTGATTTTAATACATCACTTAGTTCTTGATTGACTGTTGTAGTGAATGGTCTTAACGCTCCTCTGAAAACTTCTACTTGAGCTCTTTGTATTCCTGAAACTTTCCTTCCAATTGGTAAATCTGGACCAATTATCATAATTGCACCTTTTGCATCATTATACAAACGTGGGTCTTCTTTTCCTCCTGGTACAAACTGATCTAGTGCTCTTTGTGCAACTGTTGCAGGTGTTGATATGAATTTCTCAGTTAATTCGTCCCATCCTGCTCTGGATAGTTCAGTTAATTTTGAAATTTCTGGTAATTTACCTGTGATGTGAATTACTCCCAGAATTTCTCCAATGTTCGTTCGTGCTGTATCTAGCCATCTTTGAACTTCTTCAGGATTTTTAATATCTACTATATGTGAATGGAATTTACTGCTAATGTATTCTTGAAGATCTGTTGGAGTTGTTTGTGATATGAAACATGCAACTTTGCCCCCATTCTTTTCAATATGTTGAGCTAAAAATTCCACTCTTTCTGCATCTGTCTTATCTGTTGCATCTATTGTAAATACAACTGCTTTTCCTGTGAAATCCGGTTGATGAACTCCTGGTGTTGTAGTTCCAATGTGTGGTTTAACTGGATAAAATACTCTGTCTCCTGGCATCACTTTGCCATTAACAATTTTTGCAATTTCATCATCACATAAATTTAGAACCGATTCTGCAACTTGTCCTTGAGATAGAAATTCTTTGTTTGCAATCATATGTGATGTATTATTTTGAACTTTCTCTGCAATTGTTTGAATTTTATTTAATAAGTTGGTAAATGTCTCAGTTAATTTTGTAACATCTTTTCCATTTGCTAATTTTCCTGCTGCATTTGAAATTCCTTCTTTGATTACTGCTTCATCTTCACCTAATAATGGGAGAAGTTCTTTATTTGCAGCATCCACTTCTGTTGGTTTTAGATCTTCAAAACCACTAACTCTCATAAATTCTGCTGCTGCTTTTGGATATACTGTTTTGTAAATTCTATCTGAATGTACTGGTCCTGGATTTGTTGCAATTGAAATAATTCCTTTATCTGTTAATTCCCATGACATTAATTCTGCCAATCTATTTTTTGCACCTTGAGCAGCCGTGTATGGACTTCTAAATCTATATGGTCTTTGTTCTAATGGCCTTTCTTCAGTGAAAAATGTTGAAATTGTAATAATTTTACCTCCTTCTTTCATAACCTTGAGTGCCTGAACAGAACCCCAAAATGTTCCTGTAAGGTGAATCCCAATTGTACTTTTGAATTCATCTAATGGTGCATTAGGAAAACATGTTACTGGTCCTGAAACTCCTGCATTGTTGATTATATTATCGACTATAACATTATCATTTTTTAAATCATCAAACATCTTATTCATTGCATCTTCATCACTAACGTCAACACCTGAAAAAATTCTAACTTTTGCTCCACTTTCTTTTTCAGCAATTATTGATTCTAGCATTTTTGATGTTTCATCTAATGGTTCTCTTCTTCGTCCAAGTATGATTACACTTGCCCCGTTCTCTACAAATTTTTTAGCTATGGCTTGTCCAATTCCTGTACCACTTCCTGTAATTAAGGCAGTTTTATTTTGAAATTTTAACATAAGTAATTTGATAAATATTTTGTGATATTTATTTGGATTGATCTTTCTGGGATATGTTTTCTTGATATCTTTATTTGTGGGTATAATGTGATATTTTTTATGCATGATACAGAATCTGATACATTCATCTATCAAACATGGCCTGAAAAATTTAGCACCATGTTAAAAGAGATCGGCGTAGATTCTGAATCTAAAGATATTGGGACTGATGCTGTTGAAAATGATGATTATTATTGTAGATATTTTACTCAAACTCCCAGAATGGTTACTAACAAGGGTTGTCTTGATATTAAAAATTCTAATATTGACGTAGTACAAATTATTCAAAAAGGTTAATCATGCAAGATCCAAATCCAGAACCATGGGGTGCATTAGATAGATATCAAGCACATTTTATTGTGAGAAAGAATACTGGTTTGTCAGCTGCAGGTTATGCTGCAAAAACTATACTAACAACTAAAGGTCATTTTGGTTCAAAGGTTGTAACTAAAGTTCAATGGAATGGTTCTGGTGATCTATCTTTGAAATTAAATGATGACACTGAACTAAATGATATGATTGCTAAGCAAACTGTTAAAGATGCAACCATCTATGTTGAACCTACTGACACTGCTGTTAGAATAAGAAGCAAATGGGATAATCACATTTCATTTGGTATTACTAAGGAACTCTTTGAAATTTATGATAGAATTGCCGGTCACATAAAGACAGTTTAAGCTTTCCACCAATCTAACGCAAGAAAATCTACTTTATCTTTCCCTTTTGGAATTGCTAGAATGAATTGTTTTCTTACTGTTGTTGCAAGTCGACCTGCAAGAACAATTCCAGTTGATGAAATTGATTCACTTCTGTTGTATACTTGAATTAAAAATGGAGCATGATCAATTCCAGGACCTTTTTCATATACTGCAAAATCACATCCAAATTTTATTCCTGGATTAATTATGTATCCTTTGTCCCGAAAATTTTTGTAAACTATATATTTTTTATCAAATTCATGAACTTCTTTTTTACATATTTCTTTTAATTGTTGAACGGTAATTTTTTGTTTAGATTTTGTAATTGTGATTTTTTTATTTTCTAAAAGATATAATCCTTCGATTAAATCTAAAATTAAAGGAGCATCTATTTCTTCAATTTTTGGTTTTGGAATCCCGATTGGTTTTCCATAATATCCTTGACTGAAAAGTTTTCGTGAGTCCTCAATACTCCATACTATTATTCTATTTTCTATTAACTCGCTTTTCATATTTTAATAAAATATTCTATGTATATGAATTCTATAGTATATCCACACTGTTATTTGTATTAAAAATAAAGTAGAAATTAAATTTTTTTTATTATAGGCTTAATGCTAACAGAATGAATGAATCTGAAACTCTTTGACATTTATCTGACATTTCCTCGATACCTTCGATTACATCTTTGATTAACAATAATTCTTTTGGGTCTGTTACTTCATTTAGAAGTTTTATTGTTGCATCTCTGTATTTGATATCTATCTCTCTTTCAATTGTTTGTGTTTCTTGGGCCAATTCAATTGCATTGGCTGTATTTGTATTGAGACTTCTAATAATTTCATTTAGTTTGTAGACTTCATCTACTACTAATGATATTAGTTCTGAAATATCTTTGTCGAGTTTAGAACTCTTTAGCGTAGCTATCTTTACGTTGGAAAGTTTGAATGCGATACCTGTAATGTAGCCTGCTATCTCATCCATTGTATAAGCTGTGTTTAGAAGATTCTCTCTATTCATAATTAATCCTCCAACATCTGCAACTTCTCGTGTGATTTTCCTTCTTAGATTTTCTACTTCCTCTTCTATGGTTGAGATTTGCTCTAATGTGTTTTTGACTGCTTTCTTATCTTTTTTCATCAAAGATTCTGTTAAGGTTCCAAGTTCTCTAGAAGCGTTTAGAATTCTATTGATCTCATCTTGTAAAACTGCTATTGCCTTTCTTTTTGCTTGAACTTCAAGTTCTCCGCTATACATAACAAAAATTAAGAGACTTTGTGGTAATTTAAATCCTCTATGATTTTTGATATATTTCTAGTCTAATCACATCAAATTTTTATCATGCGCTGCTTTATTTTGTCCTTTGTATAATGAAATCACTTCTTCATTTGTTGATGCATCCTCTGCTATTTTTTCTACTCTGATCTTTCCTGTAAATTTTGGAAATCTCAAAGCTAATCCTGTATCTTTTCTTATTTCATCTCGTGCTGCTTTGTGAATTGGACTAAGAGTAATTTCTGATGCTACTATCTCTATAACCAATTCTGGTTCAAACCAAATCTCTGCCTCCATCTCGCTATTGATACGTGGATTTTTTTTAATTGTAATTTTTGGATTTAATATTTGATATAATTGATCTAAACTTTCATCTGTAAAACCTGTACCAACTTTACAAATACTGGGAAACGTATCTGTATTTTCATCATATGTTGCAAGTAATAATGTTCCATAACTTCCTGTTCTTCGACCCTTCCCAAAAAATCCTCCAATTACAACAAGGTCTAGACTGTCTCCTAATTCATTTCTATACTCTCTTTTTAATTTCAACCAATGACTTCCTCTTGAACCTGCTTGATATGGTTTATCTAACATTTTTAGCATTAATCCTTCACTTCCTGCATTGATACTATTTTCAAAAAATTCTGCAATTTCATTTTCATTCTTTGCTTTTATCATTGGAATGTATTTTGCAAATTCGTTTTCTTTTACTATGTTTTCTAATTTACTTCTTCTTTCACTATAGCTTAACTCTGTACAATTTTTTCCATTACAATATAAGATATCAAAAAAATTTACAGTTATAGGATATTCTGTAACTGCTTTTTCAATTTTATATTTTCTTCTTCTATGCATTAATTCTTGAAATGGTAAAAAATCCCCTGTATTTTCATTAATCGCAACTATTTCTGCTTCTAATATTGCATTTTCTGCTTGAATAATTTTTGGGATTTTCTCAATAATATCTGGATAATAACTTGAAATTTTTTCTAAACTTCTAGAAAATAATTCTATTTTTCCATTTTCAATATGAATTTGTACTCTTTCTCCATCTAATTTGTATTCAATTGCAAACTCTTTCCCCATTTTTTCTATTACTTCTTTTTCACTTTTGACTCTGTCTGCAAGCATTGGACGAATTGGACTGAATAAATTTATTTTAAATTTTTCTATTCCTTCTATTCCTTTGGTTGCTATAGTTTCTGCAACTTTTCCTAAATCACTTGAAACATTATATGCGTATTCTAACACTTTTCTATTTTCTTTATTTCCAGAATATGCAATTGCCAACGCATCCATCATTGTATTTTCTGCAATACCTAATCTTAGAGTGCCGAGTAAAACTTTCAAAATAAAACTTGCTTCTAATGGATTTGCATCGTTTAGTAAACTTGATATGTATTTAATTTTCATATCTTGAGATCCTGAACCTTCTAATTTTGCAATTTTGAATAATGTTTCATATACTCTTTCAACTGTTATATTTTCCATTAGAAATGTTGTTTGTGTTTTTTGTTCTAAAATTATTGCTGCGGCATGTCCTAAATCCCCACTTTTTGTATATTCCTCTTCAATTTTTTTAATCGCAATTCCTGATGATTTTGAAATTGCTCTTATTGCTAATTTTTCTGCAACTCCTAATTCGATCCCTTCAAAATCTGGTCTTAATTTTCCTTGAAGAAGATATATTATTTTTGAAATTACATCATGCGGTGTTTTTTCAAATAATTCTACTAGAAATTGTGTTAACTCTAATCTTTTTCTAGTTGATTCCATTTTTTTAAAAGATACTGCTAAAATAGAATACTCCATAATCTGTTTCTATCTATTCCTGAATAAAAGTCTGAATCTAGATATATCTGAAAATTGTTGGTTTGTCTGAATTTTCAATATCAGACACTAGTGCAAAATTATGTAATGGATATGTTTGCTTATACTGTTTCATAAAACTCCACGCTACATCATGTGTTTTGAATTCTGTTCTGATTTCATTAATTATGGTTTTCTTACCAAATATGTCTAATGGAACAACTCTATAATTTTTGGGACGATTATGTGGTTTTGCCCTAAGATACCATGTAAATGCAAAAATTAACACTGTGCCTAAAACCACATATTCTCCAGCTATTTTGAAAAATGTTGTGATGATTCCTGGTATTGTCTGCCCAAATAATACTGCAATAAAACTTGAAAACGAAATTACTGCTACCATTGTAAAAATATACGTTTTCCAATCAAAGATTTTTTGTAAGGTAATCATACCTTGAAATGATTATGTCTTTTTTTGATTTAACTATTTCGTAAAGTTAAGAATATACGAGATCATTAATCTGGATCTTCGTAATTTTCTTTTCTATCGTTATTAGATGACTTTTTTTCCATTGGTTTCATTTTTGTTTCAAGAATATCCATTCTTGCTCTATATCCTTCAGCATATTCTAATTCTGATGGAACTAATGTTGCTGGATGAATGAATCCTTGACTTCTAATTGTAATAGCTTTCTTTGTTGCAATTTCTCTGATATAGTCCCAATCTGGGGTTGAGAATCCATCAAATGGACCTATGAGTTTACCATTGTGCATACTGAAGACTAATGCCTCAACAATTGGAATACAAAAGTTGATTGATGCTGCAGAGTTTAATTTCACTGGCATTAATGGCATGTTGTGACTTCCTCTTGTGTTTCCTGCAACAAAGTGTGGATTGTTAAACATGCTTCCTACTTCTTCTGTTGCTGGAAAATTCTTTTGTGTTCTTACTAACATTATTGGATCATCTTTTCCAACATATGTTCCTGCAATGTTGTGTAATCTATCCGTTGATGCGTCTAAAATTGGTTCTCCTTCTTTTGTGTATACTGAATCTACAACATATCTTCCTGGATACATCAATGCTGCTTCAATAGTTGGCTTGTCTTCCCATAAACGTAATTCTGCAATTTCTGCTTTTTCTACATCCATGATGTTCATCACTACTCCGCTTGCAAGAGATTTGTTTACAATTAATGCAGTATTACTTAGTGAATCTACAAACATTTTGTATATTGGATAGTTGAATGCTCCAGGTTCTGTTTTATCTGCTGCAAAAATTGTAAACGCTTCGTTTGGTCTTTCTTCAAATTCTAATTCAGCAACACCTGGACCCATTCCTTTTACGTTACCTGAAAAAGAATCTTTAAGCAAATCTTGCCCTGCTCCATACAGACCCTCTTCTTTTGCTACTTGTGTTCCTGCCATGAATGCATCCCATGCCAATTTGTGAATTTTTTCATTATCTACACCATGTCTGTGAGTCATTACGATGTGTGTATCATCTCCACAATATCCGATGTAATGATCGATAAGTAAATCTCCTGAATTTTCAACGGTATCTCTAATTGCTTTGATTAGGCCGTCACTTGGTTTTGTATGTCCGCCGATCCCACCGACATCTGCTTTGATAACTGAAACTGTAATTTTCATACATCTATTTTTTCCTTCTTTGATTTATGTGCTTTTAGTTGAATCACCAGATCAAAAATTAATTAAAAAAAATATTTTTTTGCAAAAATTTTATAACAATTATAAATGCCCTCAGATACGAAATCGATATGGCAACTAAACCACACTTAAACATGATTGTAACAGGTCATATTGATAACGGAAAATCTACAACTATGGGTCATTTCTTAATGGACTTGGGAGTTGTAGATGAGAGAACCATTGCAGCACACGCAGACGAATCCGAGAAGACCGGAAAAGGTGATACTTTCAAGTATGCATGGGTTATGGATAATATTAAAGATGAAAGAGAAAGAGGAATTACAATAGATTTAGCATTCCAAAAATTCGAGTCTGCCAAATACTTCTTTACATTAATTGATGCTCCTGGACACAGAGACTTCATTAAAAACATGATTACTGGTGCTTCTGAAGCAGATGCAGCCATTTTAGTACTTTCAGCAAAAGAAGGTGAAACTGATACTGCAACTGCAGCTGGTGGACAAGCAAGAGAACACGCATTTTTGCTTAAAACATTAGGCGTATCTCAAATTATTGTTGCAATCAATAAGATGGATGCAGTTGACTACAAAGAAGATGCCTTCAAAGCAGCCAAAGAAAAAGGTGAAAAATTAGTAAGATCTGTTGGTTACAAACTTGAAAATGTCCCATTCATTCCAGTATCTGGATGGAAGGGTGATAACTTAGTTAAGAAATCTGAGAATATGCCATGGTATACTGGAAAGACACTCCTTTTAGCATTTGATGACTTTACAGTAGCAGAAAAACCAATTGGTAAACCATTACGTGTTCCAATTCAAGATGTTTACACCATTACTGGTGTAGGTACAGTACCTGTTGGTAGAGTTGAAACTGGTACTATGAAAGCAGGACAAAAAATCATTGTTATGCCTTCTGGTGCACTTGGTGAAATCAAATCTATTGAAACTCACCATACAGAAATGCCAACTGCTGAAGCAGGTGATAACATTGGTTTCAATCTAAGAGGTATTGAAAAGAAAGATATCAAGAGAGGAGATGTTCTTGGTACTCCTGATGCCCCACCAATGGTTGCAAAGGAATTCAAAGCCCAAATTATTGTTATTCACCATCCAACAGCAATCGCACCTGGTTATACTCCAGTTATGCATGCTCATACAACACAAGTTGCAGCAACTGTTACTGAGTTTCTTCAAAAAATTAACCCAGCAACTGGTGCCGTTGAGGAGGAAAATCCAAAATTCCTTAAAGTTGGAGATGCAGCAATTGTGAAGATTAGACCGGTAAGACCAACTTGTATCGAAACTTTCAAAGAATTCCCTGAAATGGGAAGATTTGCACTTAGAGATATGGGTGCAACTATCGCAGCAGGTATTGTTAAGGAAATTACCGAAGAGTACAAACCATAGGCGTTTTTTATGACCCAAACTGCCCGTGTTAAACTCACTTCTACAAGCCTACCTAAGTTAGATGTTGTATGTAATGAGATCATGGGTATTGGTAAAAAAACTGGTGTGAAAGTAAAAGGTCCAACTCCACTTCCAGTGAAACGATTGCATATTGCTACAAGAAAATCACCTTGTGGCAGTGGTACTGAAACTTATGAGAAATGGGAGATGCGAATGCATAGAAGAATTATCAATATCAATGCAGATGATAAAGCAATTAGACAATTAATGAGATTAAAAATTCCTGATGACGTCTATATTGAATTATCTTTAACGTGATTTGGTATCCTTAAATTATAGAAATTATTGATGATAAATATGGTTGAAGAAATTATAGAAGAAGTAGAAGAAAATCAGATTGAGCAGTTTGATGTAAACTATTCTTGCTTAAGATGTGGAACTACTGTTTCAAATACTGAACTATCTCGTTTACCTGAAATCAAATGTATCTGTGGTTTTAGAGTATTTACTAAAGTTCGACCACCGGTAGTTAAAACTATTAAAGCAATTTAATTATCTGTCTTTTTTGTAACTGTGTTCTCTTTGTAAATGAGTTCTCATATCTTCCATGTTTGAAAAATCCCTGTTACATTCTTTACAGTCGTATTGTAAATTTTTTCCATGAAAAATTTCTTTATGGTTCATTAGTTCTTCTTCTTTTGAAAATTTTTTATCACATTTATCGCATTGAAATTTCTTAAAGAAATTCACTTTTAGCCAAACTCTGCTTTCTTTTTATCCCAACATTTTCTACATAATTGACCTTCAATTTTCCAATGTCCTTTTGGATTATGTCTGATTAACCCCATTTTTGTTTCACATAATGCACAAAAATTTTTCTTTTGATCATGATCTTTTTCTTTTTCATCAAAACATTTTTTGCATAATAATCCTTCCATATCCCATTGCCATCGTGGTTCCCACAAATCTGTAATTTTTTGTGTTGTTTTACATTTTACACATGGTTGTCTAACTTGACCTTCATAGTATTCTTTAGATTTATCAAAATGACAATCCCCACAAAGTAAACCTTTTAGATTCCATTCTTTTTTTGGTTTATGTTTATGTGTTAATTCCTTATTGCAAACTGTACAATACGTTGGTTTTTTGTTAAATAATCCCATACTTCACATTTAATTCCAAAATATTTAATTATTAAATGTAAACAAACCTTACAAACACCATTTAATCTATCATTTTATTATTATATGAAATAAAAATAATCAAAAATTCAAAAAACTACTTATTCACTAAGAATTTTTTCAAGAGCTTGGCTTGCATTAAGCATACCATTTTTCTTTGCAAATTCTTCAATCATTTTGTATTGTTTTTCACTAAAACATACTGGCATTGAACGTGCTTTCATAATGATATTTTTAGGTGATTCACTAATATCCTTTTCTTTACGAACATATTTCAAACAGTTTCGTTTAGATCAATTATGGTGAAGAAAAGACAGATCTTAGTAATTGGGAATAATACTATTGGTTGTACTCCTAAACATGAAAAAATTGCTTATGAAATTGGAATGGAAATTGCAAAATCTGATTCTCTTTTAATTACTGGTGGATTGGGTGGAGTGATGAATGCCTGTTCTCATGGTGCAAAAGATGCAAATGGACTTACTATGGGAATCATCCCTCAAGACGATCCTAAATTTGCTAATGATTATTGTGATATTGTTATCCCTTCTGGAATGGGATTCACTCGTGATTTTCTTAATGCATTATCTGCTGATGGCGTAATTATTGTGGGTGGCGGTTCGGGAACTTTATCTGAAGTATGTGCTGCATATATGAGTAAAAAACCAATGGTTGCAATTAGAGGTATTGACAGTGCTATCACTCCGTATATTGATGGATATGTTGATCATAGAAAAAATGTGAAAATTATTGGTGTTGATACTCCGAAAGAAGCAGTTGACAAAATTTTAGAATTGATTACTGCATAGAAACTAGTAAAGGATCTGGCTTGTAAAATTCCCCGTGTTCTTTTGCAAGATTATTTAATTCCTCTACAATATTTTTAATTCCAATTTCTTTTGCTGTTTCAAATAATGGTTTTTTCAATCCCAATCCCAATTGAGATGCTTTTTCAATCTCATCGATATCACTTGCACCATTTGTAATTAACCATGCTGCATTATTTAGAATATTTGCTACTAGTTGAATTGGATTACATTTTGTTGCCAATTCTTCTGAAAGTGCAACTCTTTCATATTTATCATCAGAATATTTGTAAAACCCTTCGCCTGATTTTTGTCCTAGCTTTTTATCATCAAACATTTTTTCAACTAGTGGATGTGGGTTGATTACTTTTTTATCTCTCAAATACATTTCTTGAGTTGCTTTGTGAATCACATCCATTCCAGTAAAGTCTGCTAACTCAAATATCCCCATTGGGAATCCTAGATTCAATTTGAATGCAGAGTCAATCTCCTCTAGAGATAAATTCTCTCTGTCTTTGAGGTAACATGCTTCATGAACTAATGGGATGAATAATCTGTTAATGATGAATCCTGGAACATCTTTTCTACAAATTACAGCTTGTTTGTTTACTGACTTAACATAATCTAAAGTTAAATCAGTTACTTGTTGTGATGTCTTTTCGCCTGGAATTACTTCAACTAGTTTCATTAATTGTGGTGGATTGAAAAAATGAATTCCAATAAATTTATCCGGTCGTGATGTTGTGTTTGCAATTTCAGTAATTGGTAATGTACTTGTATTTGATGCAAAGATTACTTCTGGTGCTGCTACTTTATCTAATTCCGCATACACTTTTTTCTTCAAATCCATAATTTCTGGAACAACTTCTATTATCATTTCCGCATTTTTTACTGCATCACTTAGATCAACTATTGGTGTAATTCTTGAAAAAATTGCATCTCCATCTTCTTTTGATATTTTTCCTTTAGACACTAGTTTATCTAAACTCCATTTAATTTTCTCCATTGCTTTATCCAAAAATTCTTGTTTGATATCTCGTAGAACTACATTATATCCCGCAGTTGCTGATACTTGAGCAATTCCATGCCCCATTACCCCTGAACCTAAAACTGTGATATTTTTTACTAACATGATTTGACAAAAATTCAGTATCCTTTATAATGTATTTCTTCAATTCCATGATCTATGGGCTTGTTTAATCGTAACAAAACTGGTGATACTCAAACAAAATGTGATGTCTGTGGAACTGAATTACATGAACCTGAGAGACTAAAAAGACATATGAAAAAAGCTCATGGTAACGTACCTGCCAAAAAACTAGATCCAAATGCTGGTGATGGTGGTACTTGGTAAAATGCAATTAAGCCCTAGCCAACAGCAAGGATTGGTTTTTGGAGGTGCCTTTTTAGTTGCTGGGATTGTTTTGTCCACATTGGTTTTTCCCTTTTGGCATTTAATTCGTGAAGATGTTTTTGAAGATGTTGTAATATTGAATAATGATAATGGTACCTGTTATGTGGAAACTGCAGATACTATTCCTAAAATAATTGAAAACTGCGTATTTAATCCTGGGGATTCTGTAACTATTAAATTTGGCCAGGGATTGGCTTGGGCTACTATTGTTAGTCCTTGATAGATACTTTGATATTTTAAAAAATTAATTAATAATTATGGATTGTATTTTTTGTAAAATTGTTCATGGAGATATTTCTGCTAAAATTATTAAAGAAACATTCCATTCAATATGTTTCATGGATGCATTTCCACTTGCTAAAGGACACGTATTGATAATTCCTAAAAATCATCATGAAAAAATTCAAGATATGAGTTCTGATGAAAACACTGATTTATTTTCTCTAGTTCATACAATGATTTCTAAAATAGATTCTATTACCGGTTCTACTTTAGTTGCAATACATAATGGTAAGGATGCTGGTCAAGAAATACCTCATGTTCATGTACATCTAGTTCCACGGTCTAATTCTGATTCTGCAGGTCCAATTCATAGTATGTTTAATTCCTCGCTGACATTATCTGAATCTGAAATTGAAAAATATTATGCCAAATTAAAATTTTAATATGGATATAATTTTTCTTTTGTCTTTGTATTTTTTACACTAATTGCTTTTGTTGGACACGTTTCTGCAGCATTCATTATTTTATTTACTCCTGCACCTTTTTGATCGATCACTGCTGATTTTGGATTTGTTTGACTTTTTTTATCTATTTCAAAAACTCCTGGTGCAATTGTTTCACAACTACAACAACCAATACACAATGACTTATCTACCTCTACAAAAAGATCTGGTTGTTCTCTAGGTTCTTGCGCCTTTTCATATTCTCCATTTTTACCATCTGATCGTATTCGTGCATTGTAATCTTCCCAAAACTTTTTTTCATACTCTTTCCAAAAAGTTGGATCTCCTTCTTCAAATTCACGAGTATATTTGCCCCAATCTTGTTCTGGAATCCCTCCATCATCTGGCGCTCCCCATTGAGGTTTTGGTCTGACTTTCTTATTTCCTGTATTTTCTTTTACTTTGTCATATGTTGTATTGTTATTTTCATTCTTTTTTAGAAAATTATATGCCTCTGTAATTTGTTTAAATTCACCATCTTCATTTTTTTCTATATTTTTATCTGGATGTAGTTCTAATGCCATTTTTCTATATGATGCCTTAATTTCTTCTGGTGATGAATTTTGATTAACACCAAGTATCATTAATGCCTCTCGTCTATTCATATTAGTTATAACGTGTCATATGTTAAAAATAATTGTAAATTCTCTTCATTGATTTATTCTAAAATATCTTCATCTTCTATTTTCCACGCTGGTTCTACAATACATAAAAAACGTAATTCTGTTGATCCAATATTTTCAATAAATTGGTTTGAATTTGGTGGAACATACGCTGAATCATCTTTTTCTAAAGAAAAGATTTTTTCATTTATCTTTAATTTCCCTTTACCTTCTAAAATGTAATAAATTTCTGATGATTTGATTTTGTGAAGTTTAGTTTTTTTACCAATATCTAAGGTAAATTGCGCTAAACTATACTTAATTTCATTTAGTGTATTGTGTGGATGAAAATATTGTTTAATTTTAGTTCCTTCATCCCCTTTAACAAAATCAATTTTAGAATTTTGCTTTAATGACATTTCATCTAAATAATTTTTGAAACTTTATTTTTAAAATCTGATTCATACCATGTTGTTTTGTATATTGAATTTTTTTTAGGCAATATGTTAATTGCAATATGTGAAAATTCTTTTTTCTTATCGATAGATCCGTGAGTATGGAGTGTTTTTGCTGGAATGTGTACTATGTCTCCTTCATTGAGATTAATTTTTTCAATTCTTTTGATTTTAAATTCTTCTTTGGTTGAACCATATTTTTTAAAAATTTCTAAACTTCCTTTACCTTTTATTCCAATTAACACTTGATTCCCATTGTGCAAATGAAGTTTAGTTTTA
>Ga0208391_1000373_pt1 | contig 25139 bp, 24 predicted proteins | sample Knorr_S23_td_Bot_FD_185612 | JGI IMG/M metagenome (GOLD analysis project Ga0208391, IMG submission 185612) | Marine microbial communities from Southern Atlantic Ocean transect - Knorr_S23_td_Bottom_ad_3770_LV_A (SPAdes) (version 2) | ecosystem: Environmental > Aquatic > Marine > Oceanic | place... | reverse complement strand
GCAAAATCTTTTATTGCAAAAAATGAATCTGCTTTAAAATATGCAATTATGGAATACCGTGAAAGTTTAATGCTTCTTTAATTCTATTTCTTTACACCGAGAGCTCTATTCTTTAATCTCAAGTATGGATTTCTACATTTTCTGCATCTTGTAGCCCCTATGTCGTTTCTACATCCACATTTGAAGCAGATTCTCATAACTAACCGTGCATGTTGTGCAATGCGTTTCTTTTCAGGGTCTGTAATTGGCATTTAATTTTCTCCTCAATCTCTTCCTTTTATTCTAATCTATTTTCCATCTTCCCTGCTAGTAATACTGGTACTTCTGCTGGTCTTTTTGCTACTGGAATGTTGGCTTTGTTAAACATGGATACTTTAGATTCTGCTGATCCATAAGTTCCCATCACAATTGCACCTGCATGACCCATTCGTTTTTCTTTTGGTGCTGCTCTTCCTGCAATGTATGCAACAATTGGTTTGTTAAATCCTAAATCAATAATTCTTTGAGCTAACATTTCTTCAGAGTCTCCTCCGATTTCACCCACTATCACTACTCCTTCTAGATCTGAAATATCCTTAATCATCTCAAACGCATCAATTAATCTTGTACCGTTAACTGGATCTCCTCCAATTCCTATTGTAATTGATTGTCCAAATCCTGCATTAGTTAATGCATCAGAAATTTCATAAAGTAATGTTCCACTTTTTGATAATACTGCTATTTTTCCAGCTTTAAATGGCATTGGTGGCATAATTCCAACTTTAATTAATTCTGGAATCATGATTCCTGGGGTGTTTGGTCCAATGATTATTGCTCCTTTTTGCTTTGCTAAATCTAATGCCTCCATTGTATCTCTAATTGGTACATGCTCTGGAATTGCAACTAGTAATTTTATTCCTGAATTTAATGCATCTTTTGCTGCTGATAAAAAGAATTTTGCTGGAACAAAAAGAATTGAAATTTTTGCACTAGTTGCATCAACTGCTTCTTGCATTGAATTGTATATTGGAACTGTATCTTCAAATTTTTGACCTCCTTTACCTGGAGTTACACCTGCAATTATGTTGGTTCCATAGGCTATCATTTGTTTTGTATGTATTGAACCGTATGCTCCAGTAATGCCCTGTACAATTACTCCTTTATTTTCATAATCTGAATCTTCTGGTTTTCCTTTAAGTAATTCAAAAATATCTGTCATTTTTTTATCCCCATCACTGCTGCATTAATTGCCTCTTCAACTGTATCAAATATGTTGGTTCTTGAATCTTTTAGCATTTCTTTTGCTTTTTCTGATTCTGTACCCTTTAGTCTTGAAAATACTGGCAAGTCAATTAAATTATTTTCATATGCTTTAAGAAATGCTTCTGCAACAACTGTTGTTTTTACAATTCCTCCATAGAGATTTACTAGTATTCCTTTTACTCTGTCTAATTTACTAATCAAAGTTAATGCTTCATAAACTGATTCTGTAGTGGCACCACCGCCCACATCTAAGAAACATGCTGGTTTTCCACCGTTATCTGATAACATGTCTAGTGTAGACATTACAAGTCCTGCACCGTTTCCAACAACTGCTATGTCTCCATCTAACTCTACTAAAGAAAATCCACTTTTTTCAGCTTGTTCTTCAATCTCTGTTTTTTCTTGATATTTTTGTAATTCATCATGTCTAAAATTTGCATTATCATCTGTTACAAATTTACCATCTAATGCAATGACTGTGCCATCTTGCATAATTGCAAGTGGATTGATTTCTACAAGTTCAGCTTCTTTTTCAATTGTTAATTTTGATAATTTTTTTAATGTATCTACAAACCCTTCTGCTGTTATTCCTTCTAATCCCATTTCTTTTGCAACTTCTTTTGCAACTTCATCTGACACATCTCCTAATCCTATTTCTTTGATAATTTGATTTTTAACTGATTCAATTTCAACCCCTCCTTCTGCTGATGCAATGATTGTATAGCATCTTTTTGAACGATTTAGAAATATTGATAGGTATAACTCTTTTTTAATATCGGCCATTTTTTCTAATAAAATTGCTCGTGCCTTTTCACCTTTAATTTCTAAATCCATAACTTGTGGGTATTTGATGTCAAATTCATCATCATTTTGACATTTTTGAATACCTCCTGCTTTACCTCTACCCCCTACAGGCACTTGAATTTTAATTACAAATGGATATCCTAATTCTTTTGCATGTTTTCTACCTTCTTCAATATTGGTTGAAGATATACTGTCAAGTAGATTAATTCCATATTCTCGAAAAAGCTCTTTTGCTTGAAATTCTAATAATTGCATGCAAGTGAAATAAATTTCACGGCACTTATTAACTATGAGGCTATTTTAATTGGTCTTGAAGAAAATCGATCATTTCTAAAAAGCGATCTTTACTTTTTCTCAATAATTCTTGTGGATACTCTTCAATGCTAAAAACAAATTGTTGATGAAAACTTGGAACTATTATTCCTCCAGATGTCACCATTTGTTCAATTACATATCCTTTGGTAAGGCTACATACAATTTCCTCATAAGATTCATCTTCTTCATCTAAAGTTTGTCTGTACAAAATGATTGGTCTGTTTGTTTTGGCAACAATGTCTGATCCTTTTTTTAATAGATCCCCTAATTGTTGAATTTGCCAAGCATCTAGACTAATCTGTTTTACCATGTTTTTAATTGTGTAATTTTATATTTAACCATAATAAAACAAAGCTTATTCACACACTGTCATCAATTAAATCAACTAAATTTTGATTAAAAGAAAGAAAATGATTTGGCACTTATGCCATATCTAATGCTCTAGAATGTTTTCCAGTATGAGGTCTTTCACCAGAATATTTTCTTCTCATGTGTCCTGATGGTCTTCCATAGATTAACTCTAAGAACCATGACTCATGTTCAATCTCTTCAGCAAGAATATCTTTTGCAATATCGTATGTAACTGGATCTTTTCCAAATGTCATTTGACAAATTTTATTCCAATTAACAATTGCACCCTGTTCTGCTTTGAGACATTTTTCTAGAATTGCTTTATGATCTGTTGGATTTGTTGGGAGTTGTAAGAATTCACAACCTGAAATTTTTATAAATTCAGTTGCATCGTTTGGAAGAATTCCTCCTAATTGGTAAATTCTTTCAAGACATGATTCAAAGTGGCTAAGATCTTCTAATCTTGCATCCTCAATGATTCCCTTGAGTCCTTCTCCTTCTATGCCTGTACAATGTGCTCTGAGATTGGTAAAGTAATAGTATGCTGTAAATTCAACTGCAGCATTATTGATTAATTCCTTTACTAATTCATCAACATCTAGGCCGTTTTGTTTTAAAACATTAATTCCAACAACGTTTGGGTTTGAATCAGACATTTCTTTATCTGATAAATGATTCTAATTAAAACATTACATTAAATTTTATTCTACTGATATTCTAATTTTCTGACCATCTATATCATCATCTTTGTATTCTTTACATGATTCTTCAAAGTTCACTTTTTTCACTCTCACTAGAAATGCCAGTTCTTCATCTCTTCCTTTAATCATTTCAAGTGATTCTTGTTCTAAATCTAAAATTGATGCGACACCTAAAACATCTGTTGGATTATACCCTCTTTCTTTTCTGAGAGTTTGTAATCTTCTTGCAATATCTTTTACCAACCCTTTTGCCATCATTTCTTTATTTCTTGATGTTGAAATAAATACAATGTAATTGTCTCTTTTTGCTACTGCAAAATTTTCAGACGCATCAAAACTTACAACAAAATCTTCTTTATCTAACGAAATTATTTCTTCATCTATTTTAAAATCATATTTTCCATCTTTTTGTAATGCTGAGATAATTTCTTCAGGATTTGTTTCTGTAAATGTATTTACTAATTTCCCCATATGCTGTTTTGCTTTTGGTCCTATCTTTTTTCTCTCTAATTCTAATACTGATTTTACTGGCAAACCTAATTTTTTTAATTCTAATAATTGTTCTAATCCATTTTCTTCTTCTGTTTCAATAATGTTGTATTTTTCAATATTTAATTGCGATTTTAATAAATCTGATAATGATTCTAATTTTATTTTTTGATTTTTCTTTACACAAATCTGTGCTTCATTTAATGGCCATCGTCTTTTTAGTTTACCTTTCATTCTTGCTGCTGATGATATTGATACTACATCCTTCATAATATCAAATGATTCTTCAATTTCTTCATTCACCAATGATTTTTGATATTGCGGCCATTTGTCAAGTAGAATACTTTGTTTTCCATCAAATATTGCTTGATAAAGATATTCACTTGTAAATGGACAAAATGGATGAATAAGAATATCTAATGTTTTGAGTATTTTACTTAACACTGCATAGATTGCCAGTCTTCTGTTTTCTTTTTCCTTACTTTCATCCCATAACTCTCCTCTTGTAATTGGAATGTAAATTTGACTTAGGTTGTTTATGATAAAGTCATCTATTGCTTTTGCACTTTCATGAAATTTACAAGTTTCATTTTTGTGTGTGATTGTTTGTGTCAATTTTTGAAGTTTTGATAATAGCCAAATATCTGGTGATGTTAACAGATCATTTTGTTTTGCCCATTCAACTGTGTTTGTATTGTTGAAATTATCATATTCACTATTTTGTTTAAAGTACAGATGTAAGTTATACAGTGTATTGATTACTTGGTATGGTCTTGACATTAATTCATCTGTGCTAAAACTTAATGGTTCAATCGGACTTGCTTTCCACATAAAATAAAATCTTATCAAATCTACTGGATATTTTTGTAATAATTCTGCTCCATCCAAAACATTTCCTTTACTTTTACTCATCTTACCACCATTCTCATCAAGCACATGGCCTTGAAACAAGAATGATTTGTAGGGAGGAGTTGCTGCATTGTTTAAAATTACATTTTCAATTAATAGTGTATATGCCCATCCTCTAGTTTGATCAATTCCTTCAGTAAAGAATGGTGCTGGAATCTCTTTTGAATATTCATCATCAGTTAGTGATGCATATGGTGCAGCACCACTATTGTGCCATGTATCTAATACGTACTCTTCTCTTTTTGTTTTTGTACTGCCACATTTTTTACATTTTATTGTAATGTTATCAATCCATGGTCTGTGTAATTCAAAGTCTGGGCCATCAGGTAAATTTTCTGCAGCATCAACAATTTCTTTTCTTGTAAAAAACCAATTTTTTTCATTACACTCTTCACAATTCCAAACTGGAAGTGGACATCCCCAAATTCGTTCTCGTGAAATACACCATGGATGTCTTTCTTTGATTATTCCAAGAAATCTATTTTTTGGTTGCTCAAAAAAATACTCTACACTATTAGCTGCATCAATTGCCTTGTTATCTAGTCTGTCTAATTTGTAAAACCATCCTCTTCTTGCAAGATACACAATTGGATGGTGAGATCTCCAGCATAGTGGATACTTGTGCTTTATTTTTCCAATTTTTACTAGTGCATTACAATCTCTAAGATCCTCAACAATTGGTCTATCTGCATCTCGGACAAACATTCCTTGATACTTTCCTGCATGTTCTGTAAATTTTACCTCATCATCAATGGGGCTGAAAATTTTTACTTTACGTTTATTTGCAATTTTGATATCCTCCTCACCATTTGCAGGAGATAGGTGCACCAGACCACTACCCGTACTTGCATCAACAAATGGCTCTGAAACTGCAACATGATAGTTATCTAATTTTGATAATTCCTTTAATTCTGGAATCAAATCTAATAATGGGTGAATGTACTTTTTTCCTTCAAATTCTGAACCCTTTACTGTTTTTCCAATTTTATAATCTTTAATTTTTACCTCTGTCATGAATTCTTCTAATCTTGTTTTTCCAACAATCCATGTTTCATTTTCAACTTTAACATATGCGTAATCTTCTTTAGGTTGAAAACCAACCATTGCATCTGTAACTAGAGTAAATGGCATAGTAGTCCATACAATCAAAAACGCATCTTCTTCAACTAATTTTACTTTGTAGTATAGTGATGGATCTTTTACTTCTTCATACCCTTGATTAACTTCTGCGTGACTCAGTGATGTCTGGCAACTAGGACAATATGCAATTACAGTAAAGTCTTCTTCTAAAATTTTATTCTCATATGCTTTTTTTAGTACTTGCCATTCCCTTTCAATAAATTCGTCTCTAAATGTCCAGTATGCTTTATCATGATTAAATGACATTCCAAGTAAATCATCAACTTTAACCCAATCTTTGTTGTATTTTTCTACAATTTTTTTACATTCCGAAACAATCCTCTCAATACCAAATTCCTTAATTGCTTCTGTTTTTCCACCTGTAACTCCTAATTCTTTTTCAACTTGTAATTCTACTGGGAGTCCTTGTGTATCCCATCCTCCATTAAATTCAATTTTTTTACCTTGTAATGTGTTAAATCTATACCATAAATCTTTGATTACTCTACCTCTAAGATGACCTGCATGTGGAACCCCATTCATTGTTGGTGGCCCTTCAATGAATCTAATTTTTTCAGGTTTATCAGATGTAAAAATTAATTTTTCTATATTTATGGACTTAACATATTCTTTAATTTCTGATTCTATTGCCTTTGCATCAAATTTTGTAGAAAAGTCCATCTGGATTTTGATATGTAGGTGGCATTATAAAGATAAACAGACTTTTTGAGAATTGGATTATATAATTGGGTAATTGATATTTTTTATGGTAAATGTCCTTGTAATTGGTTCTGGTGGAAGAGAACATGCATTGTCATGGAAGTTATCTCAAAGCAGTAAAGTTGAAACTGTTTTTACTGCTCCTGGTAATGGTGGTACTGAAAATAATGTCCCCCTTGATGTTAATGATTTAGATGGATTAGCTGAATTTGCTCAGAGAAATAATTGTTTTACTGTAGTTGGTCCTGAGGATCCATTAGCTGCTGGAATTGTTGATAAATTTAATCAATTAAATCTCAAAGTTTTTGGACCATCAAAAGAAGCTGCACAACTTGAATCTAGTAAAATTTGGGCAAAAAATTTTATGAAAAGAAATAATATTCTTACTGCAAGATTTGAAATCTTTGATGATCCTCAAAAAGCAGAAAAATATGTTAAATCACTTGATTACAATGTTGTAGTAAAAGCTGATGGATTAGCTGCTGGAAAAGGCGTAATTGTTTGTAATACTCCTGATGAGGCTATATCTGCAATACACACAATCTTAGTCAAAAAAACATTTGGCGATGCTGGAAATAAGATTATTGTTGAAGAAAGAATTGATGGTATTGAGGCTTCTTACATTGCATTATCTGATGGGAATGTGGCACTTCCAATGGCATCTAGTCAGGATCATAAGAGAATTTTTGATGATGATAAAGGCCCTAATACTGGAGGTATGGGTGCATATTCTCCAACGCCTGTAATTACTGATGTATTAGCAAAAAAAATTCAAGAAGAAGTGATTGAAAAAACAATTCATGCAATGAAAAATGAAGGAATTTCTTTTACTGGATTTTTGTATGCTGGTATAATGATTAAAAATGGTGAACCATATGTTTTGGAATATAATGTTCGTATGGGTGATCCTGAATGTCAACCAATTACAATGCGAATGAATTTTGATTTGTATGATTATTTTGTTGCAAGCGTTGATGGAACATTATCTTCTATGCCTTTACTTTCTTGGAAAGATCAATATGCTGTATGTGTTGTTTTAGCATCTGATGGATATCCTGGATCATATCCTACAAATGATGAAATCACTGGATTTGATTCTATTTCAAATGACACTCATGTGTTTCATGCAGGAACCAAAAAATCTGATGGAAAAATATTTTCTAATGGCGGTCGTGTTTTAGGGATTACTTCTTTGGGTGATTCTTTAGAATCTGCAATTAGTAATGTTTACTCTGCAACTGAAAAAATTATCTGGTCTAACAAATATTGTCGAAACGATATTGGGAAAAAAGGACTAACTTATTTTTGAGTTTGAAACATTCTATCTTCAGTAATAATCCAATCTATGTTTATGTCATGTTCTGATTTTGGAATATTTTTTATGATTTGTTTTTCTAGTATTAGCGAAATTGTTGTAGTTCTATTCCTTGCTAAAAATTTATCATAAAATCCATGACCGTATCCTAATCTAATTCCTGTAGGTGATATTCCTACTGTTGGGACAACTATGATGTCTAAATTGTTATTCACCATACAGTCTTCCTTAGGCTCCATGATGTCAAAATTACCGATTTCTAGGCTTCCAAAATCCTCAATTTTTCTAAATTCTATATTTTCACCTGTAACTTTTGGCAAAAAAACATCTTTTCCTTTACTGATTAATTCTTGAATAATATCTTGTGTTAAAATTTCACTTCCTATTGGATAATAGAGTCCTATTTTTTGAGCATCTTTGAAAGCATACACTTTGTTAATTCTTTTTTGCATTTTTTTACTTGCAATTTTTAATAAATCAAAAGATGTGTTGTCTCTTCTTTCTAGTAGAAGATCTCTCAATGCATTTTTTTTAGAATTATCTTCCAATTTGAATTCCAAGTGATACTGCAGTAATTGTATTTTTTAATAACATTGCAACTGTCATTGGGCCTACTCCGCCTGGAACTGGAGTGGCAAATGATGCTTTTTCAATAATCTTTTCATAATCACAATCTCCTACTAACTTATCTTCAAATCTTGATATTGCAACATCAATTACAACTGCTCCTTCTTTGATCATTTCTGGAGTAAGGGTAAATTTTGTTCTATCTCCTACTGCAGTTATTACAATATCTGCTAATTGACAAAATTTTGTAATATCTTTTGTTTTAGAATGACATGTCAATACAGTTGCATTTTTTTCTAACAATAAATGATACAATGGTTTTCCTACGAGATTACTTCTGTTAATTAATACCACATTTTTGCCTTCTAAGTCAATATTGTGATAATCAAACATTTCCATAACTCCTGATGGAGTACATGCTACTAAAACTGCTTTTTTCACTGCTAGTAATCCTGCATTATGTGGAGTAAGACCATCCACATCTTTTATGGGTGAGATACGTGATGTCGTAGCAAATTCATTCAATTGTTTTGGTAATGGCAATTGAACTAGGATTCCATGTACTGTTACATCCGAATTCAATCCATCTATGATATTGTTAAGTTCCTGTTGAGTAACATTCTCATCTAATTTGTGGTCTTTTGTGACTATTCCTACTTCTTCACATGCTTTGTGTTTGTTTTTTACATATGTTGCAGAAGCTGGATTATCTCCAATCAAAATTGTAGCTAAGCATGGATTGATTCCTTCTGTTTTTAGCTCAGATGTTGCTTTTTTGACCCTATCTTTGACTGTTTGAGCAATTATTTTTCCATCAATCTTGATTCCAGTCATGCTTTTTTCTTAATTTGTTAATATTTAATTCTTGGAATATTTACCAAGAATTTTAGAAAAGAAATAAAATGGGTTATTTTTTAATGTCTGTATGTTTGTAATGATGGCTGATGTGCAACTAAAAGAGGGTACGGAAGAAGATTTTAAAAATTGGTTTTCAGAATCAAACAAAATTTTGTCTCCTTTTCCTGGGTTTGTATCTAGACGATTTTTAAAATCTAATGATGGCAGCTATAGAATTATTGTGGAGCATGAAAGTAAAGAAACTTTTATCAAAATGCATCAAAGTCCCGAGCATGAAAAAATTCATCCAAAAGGACATTCATTTATGAGTGCGGATCCTGTAAGAAAAACATTCACTGTAGCTGCAGAATAAATTGAAACTTGAATTCAATTTACAAGACTATTTAGAAAAAATTAAAAAAAGTAATTCTTATTTTCACACTTTTCTCAATAAGGATAGTCTTGCTGCAGGTATTTTGGTTTTAAAATCTGGAGAAGAAGATACACAAGAACCTCATGAAAGTGATGAAGTATATTTTGTCATTTCTGGAAATGGATATCTGAAAATTAAAGACAAAGATTTTGAAGTTTCAAAGGACAAGTTATTTTTTGTTGAAAAAGGTGTATCTCATTATTTTTATGGTAACACAAAAGAACTCAAAGTTTTGTATTTTTTTGGTGGTTCTGATTCTTAAGAAATATGTGTTTTTCTTCCTGAAATTTTGATTTTTTTCTTAGCAAATAGATTAACTGCTTCTGGATAAATCCTATGTTCTTCTTTTAGAATTTTTTTAGATAGTGATTTTTCTGTATCTTTTTCTTTAATTTCTACAACTGCTTGAATTATCACTGCTCCTGTATCCATTCCTGCATCAACAAAATGGACTGTACACCCTGAATATTTTGCTCCATAATCTAATGCCTGTTTTTGAGAATTTAATCCTGAAAATGATGGTAGTAATGCTGGATGAATATTGATTATTCTATTTTTGTATTTTTTTACAAACACTGGACTTATGATTCTCATAAATCCTGCAAGACATACGAGACCATTTTTTGGGGTAACTCCGTATTTTGAAAGTGTCTGCATAATTTTTTTATCATATTCTGTTCTACTCTCTTTGAAATTTTTACTTTCAATTACTTCTATATTCACTCCTAATTTTTTTGCTATCATCAAACCTTTTGCATCTGATTTATTTGAAATAACAACTGCTGGATTTATTGGAATTTTTTTCTTTTTTATTGATTTTAAAATGGATTCCATATTACTTCCACGTCCTGAGATTAAAATTCCTAGATTTAGCAACTAGTCAATACTAAATCAAACCTGCAATTTATATCAAATCTCTTATTTTTTGATTTTATTGCGTAGCAAAGTCAGGATGACCAAAAATGGAATCCTATGTGAGGTGGATAAAAAACATGTTTACTTGGATCCAAAAAAAACTGATTTAACTGGAATTAATTTTGTTTCTCATGCTCATTCTGATCATTTACCTTCCAAAAATGGTGGTACCATTTTATCTTCAATTGAAACAAATGAAATATCTGATCTTCGTGGATTCACGATGGAGAATCACGTTGAATCTCTTGATGGCTTTTCCTTAATTGACAGTGGACATGTTCTTGGTTCTAAGGGCTTGTTATTTGATGATATTTTCTATACTGGTGACATATGTACTCGTGATAGAGGATTTCTAAAAGCTGCCAAAATTCCTACTTGTAAAACACTGATTACTGAATGTACATTTGGTTTACCTGAATTTACATTTCCTAAAATGGATGAGATTCAAAAACAGGTGAATCAATTAATATCTGATCTTTATTCTAAGGGAGTACCTGTAATATTGATGGGTTATCAACTCGGTAAGGCACAAACACTTACTCAGATGTTTGGTCATTGGGATCCATTATTTCTTCATGATTCAATTAAAGAAATGAATACTCTTCATCAAAAATTTGGTATATCTCTGAAAAATTGTATTGGTCACTCTGAAGCTCAAAAAAATGGTTTATTGGATAAAAAACCCTGGGTGATGATTACTCCGGTACTCTCTTCTAAAAATAAATTTCTTCAAGAAATGAAATCAAAATATGGTGCAATAACCATTGGTTTTAGCGGATGGGCACAATCTACAAAATTTTCTTTTGGAAGACGTGCTGATTATTCTATTACCATGAGTGATCATTGTGATTTTAATGAACTTGTAGATATGGTGGTTAAGTCAGAAGCAGAACAAGTTTTTACTATACATGGTTTTGTTGATGAATTCGCTGCGCATTTGAATAAATTGGGAATCAGTGCCCAACCTTTAGTTAAAAATTCTTTAGATGATTTTATTTAGTAAATTCACTACATTGACAATCTAACACTAAACATGTTTGTTCATTTCTAATATGATTATGAGAGAAATGTTTGCATAGTTCATTTTTACAAATTCTTCTTTGTGTTTCTCTTTTAACTACTGATTGAGCAATAGCATTTGCTTTTTCTTTAGAATATCCTTTCTTATCCATATAGAAATGAACTATTCCATTATAAAGAAAATTTGGATTAAATTGTTTTTCAAGCAATCACCCTCTCCTATTTCCACGTCTAAATTTTACCATTTCATGATCTTTACAATCACAATTTTTCTCTTCACATAATTTTCCTTCATATATCCACATATTTCATATGTCCAATTATGTTATTTCAAATTCTCTAAGCTTTTACTTGTCAAATGTTTATTTTTTTATAATATTTTAAAAATTATTTCACGAGGGATACTGGAAAACATGATGACTTTTTCACATTTCTATGTAATCATGTACTCCCTATGCGTACCTCTCTGCTTATCAAAATGTCTTTACATCTTGATAGTTTAGCAGACCTCGTCATCAACTAGGCCTTAAAATAAAATTTAACTAATTCTGTTTGTTTTCTTAATTTTTGTTTAAAATCTTATTATATTATTTACAAATATTGATTCTTCTCTAAATCTGATTTGTTTTTTTATTTTGCTAATTTTTCATGAATATTAAATAAAATTTTGGATGTTTTTATTTTTTTCAATTACTATAAACCCTTTTTTAAAAACACTTTCTAATTCAGATAATGGGGTTTCTATCAAATTTTAGAAAAGATCTACAAAATGCGAAAAGAAACAAAGCTGCCAACAGTAATGGAAAAAATCTTAAAGAATTACTTACAAAATTCAAAGAAGAACGTGATAGGATAGAACTTGAAACTGGAGTTCGACCTCAAATTGATAATACTACACAGATGTTTATGCAAAAAATTCTAAATGTATGGATTACAGAAGGTAAGGAAATTGACGAAGAAAAATTTTGGTTAGAAGTTGATTATAACCGGCAATTTACACATCCTGTGGAATTCTATGAAAGACAACGTTAATTCTAATTTATTTCTGTATTCTTACCTAAACCTAATATGTGAAATATGTTGGAATTAATTTAATTGGATAAAGAAAGACTGCGAATGAAAAATGGTCGAAGTAAAGGCTGTAAAGATTGTATTGATCATAGATGTATTGCTAATAGCTGTCACTGTGATTGCCATCAGTGATAATTTTATTTTAAAACTATACCTATGTCCATTAAATTCATGTGTGTGAAATCTGTTTTGATATTTCCTTTTTGTTTTTGAAAGAATCTTGCTGAATCACTATTTTTCAAAAACTCTTTCATGATATTTAGATCTACTTTGATATTTTCTATGATTGCTCCTGCAAAATTAGAATTTCCATCTATTCCATCTGTTCCCATTGATGCAATTGTTATCCTTTTTAATTTTTGAGTATTTTTTAAAATCCTTAAAACTAATTCTTGATTTCTACCTCCTTGACCTTTTCCTAATACTTTGACTGTTGGTTCACCTCCTAAAATCAAACATGTCTTTTGTTCTTCTGAAATATTTTCTAGAATTTTTTTAACCACCTCTTTTATGTCTCCAAAAATTTGTATTTTGATAACTTTGTATCCTTTAGATTTTGCTGTCTGTTCCATTGACTCAAGACAATTATTGTTATTTGCAATAATGTAATTTTCTATTTTTGCTATTTTTGGAGTTTCTACTTTTTGACTATGTAATCCATTACCTAAAATCTGTAAAACTTCAATTGGGATTCTTAATTTTAATCTATATTTTTCTATAATACCCATTGCATCTGCATATGTTGTATCATCCATGTATGTTGTACCTGATGCAATAGATGATAGATCGTCGCCTTCCACATCTGACATTATCAAACCTATTCCTTGACATTTCATATTTTCTACTAATTTTCCTCCTTTGATTTTTGATAGATGTTTTCTAACACAATTAAACTCCTGGATAGTTGCCCCTGATTTTAATAGTAAATCTGTGACGTGAATTTTATCACTTAATGTGATTTCATCTGGCATTGCAAGTAATGATGAGCCTCCACCTGAAACAAGAAAAATAATCAATTCTCCTCTTTTTTTATTGTGAACAAACTTCATTACTTCTTTTGCTGCTTTTACACTGGTCTTGTCTGGTTTTGGATGACCCGAATTAAAAATTTGAAATTTTTTACTCTTAATTTTTGCTTTTGAACCTTTTGGGATGACAATTATGCCACTTTTAATTGAAATTATTGAATTTAATGCTCTGGTCATAGAATCTCCAGCTTTTCCAAATGCTACTGTATAGATATTGGAATATTTTTCAATATTGAGTATTTTTCCATTTATCTTAATTTCATTTGGAGTTACGTAATATGGAATTATATTTTCTGGATTTGCTGCTTGAAGACCTGATTCTAAAATTTCTAAACAATCTTTTTTCTTTTCAGTAATTGCTAATTCATCAAAATTCTGAATAATCATAATGATCTACATCACTGTAAGATATAATAAACAAACCAATGATGTCTGATTCATGCACACAATACGCATTCCAAAAGTTATTAATTTTGGAGAAAACGCACTTGGTGAAACAGAATATCCAAAAAATGCCCTAGTTGTTACAACCGTTCCGCCAGCATTGTCTGACAAATGGTTAGCAAAAATGGGAATTCAGGATTATATGCTGTATGATCAAGTGAAACCTGAACCATCAATTGATGATGTCAATAAGGTCATTTCTCAATTCAAAGACAAAAACCCTTCAGTTTTAATCGGACTGGGCGGTGGAAGTTCAATGGATGTAGTAAAATATGCTGCACCTGAAATGAACAAAGAAAAAATTCTAATTCCGACTACTTTTGGAACTGGAGCTGAAATGACAACTTACTGTGTTCTCAAATTTGATGGAAAAAAGAAATTGTTACATGACGATAGATTCTTAGCTGACATGGCTGTAGTTGATTCATACTTTATGGATGGAACTCCAGAACAAGTCCTCAAAAATTCTGTCTGTGATGCATGTGCTCAAGCTACCGAAGGTTATGATAGTAAACTTGGTAATGACTTGACTAGAACTCTATGTAAACAAGCATTTGAGATTCTTTATGATGCAATTATGAATGACAAACCAGAAAATTATCCATATGGATCAATGTTATCTGGAATGGGATTCGGAAATTGTTCTACAACATTAGGACATGCATTGTCTTATGTGTTCTCAAACGAAGGAGTACCTCATGGATATTCTTTATCATCTTGTACTACAGTTGCACACAAGCATAACAAATCAATCTTCTATGATAGATTCAAAGAAGCAATGGACAAACTTGGTTTTGATAAATTAGAACTTAAAACTGATGTTTCAGAAGCTGCTGATACTGTCATGACTGATAGAGGACATTTGGATCCAAATCCAATATCAATATCTAAAGATGATGTCGTAAAATGTCTTGAAGATATCAAAACAGGTAATTTATAAAAAAATTCATTTTTTTTTATCTTTTTTCTTTTATCTAAACTACAAAATTGGCAGATTAACTAAACTTTTTATTGTGATATACTTTTGTAACTGTACTTGGCATCAAAACAACTCAAATTTGGTATTCAAAACGGGCTAAATGTTGCTAGAGCAGGATATACTGAAGATCAGATTATCACTGCATGTCAGCTTGCTGATCGAACTGGTTATGATTCTATTTTCTATATGGACCACACAAATGTCCCACAATGGAAAAATGCAACTGTTTTAGATCCATGGGTTATGTTATCTGCCATTGCTGCAGTCACCCATAATGTTGAATTAGGAACTTGTGTAACTGATGCAATTAGAAGACATCCGTCAAATATTGCACTAGCTGCAATTACTCTTGATAGAATTTCTAAAGGTAGGGCAATTTTGGGAATTGGTGCTGGTGAAGCTCAAAATCTTAAAGAATTTTGTATTCCGTTTGAAAAACCAGTTTCAAAATGGGCTGAACAAATTGAAGTTATCAAAAAATTATATCATTCTAACCCTGATAATACTGTGGATTATGAAGGTCAATATTATCAATTAAAACAAGCATGTTTACAAGCTGCACCAATTAGAAAACCACATCCTCCAACTTACATGGCTTCTGGCGGTAAGCGTACCCTTGCATTAACTGGTAAACTTGGCGATGGTTGGTTGCCAATTGGTTATACTCCTGAATTATTTGAAGATCATAGAAAACAAATTGAAGTTTCAATGGATGTCAATAATAGAACACAAGAAGACAAAGATAATTTCCAAATGGCTTTAGATATTGATGTTTATTTCTCTGATGATGCTGAGGCTTCTTGGACTAAAATGAGAGAAGCTGTTAAAGTTAGTCTTTTCAAACCTGAAATTTTAAGAGTTCATGGATTAAAAGAAATTGAAGGATTTGATTTTGTAAAATACTTTACAGAATATTCAATGTCAGATCAAAGTTGGATTGTAAAAATGAGAGAAGCTGCAACTAAAATCCCTGATGATATTGCAAGATCTTCTACTGCAGTTGGTACTCCTGAAGATATGATTCCAGTTTTCGAACGATTCATGGATGCTGGTGTTAATCACTTTGTAATTAGATTCTGGGGTAAGAATTACTTTGGTTCTATTGATAAATTTGCAAGCCATGTTATGCCTGTATTGCGTGAAAAACACAAGCAAAAAAATTCTTAATTTTAAATTTATAGAAAATCCTTTACTATGTCTGTACTTTGATATAATTATGGATGACGATATTCCTGAAGTTGTAAAAAAGTGTCTTGATATTTTAGATGATAATTTGGATATTATCTCTAATATTGAATTGGATTTAGATGATGAAAAAAATGATGATTTAATTCCAGATATGTCCCTTCATAATTTGTATGATATGACTGAAGATGTTGCCGAATCTGAGAAAATTAAACGTGCTGAATCTAAGCTTATCGGAAGACAATCTGAAAATTCTTAGCGATTTTGTGAATTATGCTGATGTTTCTTTTTTGAAGATTGTTTTGATTTTCTTTTATTTTGTTGCTTGAGTAATCTCTTTCTTGTTCGTTCTGTAGCATTTGTAGAACCTTGAATAATTTTTGTCTTACTTCCATCTCTTAACATGATCTCTTTTCCTTTGAATCTAAATTCCACATCTCTACATTTGATGTAGTATCGTTTAAGACAGAAAAATATTCTATTATTTGTCCCATGCAAATCTTTGACCTCCTTTGATTTTTTTAATTCATTGAGTATGTTTCGAAGTAAACCTTTATCGATATCTGTTATTCTATGTAATTCCCTAAACCAGATAAATCTTGATTGTGAGCCCCATTCTTCTAAAAGTTCTATTACTTGTTTTGTAGCCTCTTCTGTTTCTTCATTTGGAGTCATTATTTTTATTAAATTATTCCTAAATTTAGCAATTTACATTAATGAAAAGTTTGAATCAATAAAGTCAATTTTTAGAATGTTTTATCTTTTTGATTATTTTTACTATTATTCGTTATGAGTACTGAATTAAAGAATGAATGTGATGAATTAGGATGCAGAATACTCAAGATAAAAGAATTGGCAAGAGAATTAGATGCTGAATGATTTTATATTTTTGATTTTTTCTTTCTTTGTTTTAGTCTAGAATATGTTACTTTAACCGACTGCTTTTGATTTTTTTCCATTTTATCTGCTAACGAATCAATTTGTTCTATTATCTCTAATTGCTCCTCTGTAGAATTTGTTTTTACAAGTGTTTTGTTTAATTTTTTTAATTGATATGAATACCCGTTGAACTCTCCTCTTAATTCATTTAGATATGGATCATCCATGATGATTTTGAATCTTCCCTGTATTTTAGGTATTTTTATTCCTCATATTTTGATCTTAATTTATAATATTATTTGTCAGAATCACTCTATGCAACTTGTTGATATTCTTAAAATTAAATCATATGAAAAAATAAAAGAATTTCTTAATCAAGAACATGTTGGGAGAATTTCAAGTATCGATGTAAATGGATTCCCTCAAATCATTCCGATGAATTTTTTATTTCTTAATGATGCTGTATACATACACTCTCATGTAAAAGGTGAAAAGTTAGATAACATTTCTAAAAATAATAAAGTTGGTTTTGAGGCTGATAGGGAGTTAGAATTTTTACCATCTTATTTTGAAGATCCTCATAATGCTTCTTTAGCTGATACTCTGTACATCAGTGTTGTAATCAAAGGAATTGCCTCTTTAGTTTCTGATAGAGATGAAAAAACTTTAGCTTTAAACGGTTTGATGGAAAAATATCAACCTGAAGGATATTATGATCCACTTCAATCCAATATGCGCGTTTTGAATGCAGTCAGTGTGATCAAAATAACTCCACAAACACTTCATGGAAAATATAAAATTGGTCAACACATGAATTCAAAAGATAGGATGAATTTAGCTCAAAAAATTCTTAAAAAAAATTCACCTACTGCTAAAAATACTCTCAAGATTATGGGTTTTGAAGAAATTGATGGTACATTAAGAATGGTTGATGAACCTGTATGGTAATTTTATCTTGATATCACCATTGCTTTAAATTCAGTTTTTAGTAATTCTAACTATTGCAACAAATCTCTAAATTTGAATTAGTTTCTGACTATTCTCCTACAGGTGATCAACCTCAAGCTATTGACGCTTTAGTTGAAGGAGTTAAAAAAAAATCCGTACAAACTTTACTTGGTGTTACTGGAAGTGGAAAGACTTTTTCAGTTGCAAATGTAATTGCTAGAACTGGTAAAAACACACTAGTAATTTCTCATAACAAAACACTTGCAGCACAACTTTATGCTGAATTAAAACAATTTTTTCCAAAAAATAATGTTGGTTATTTTGTTTCTTATTATGATTATTATCAACCTGAAAGTTATTTGCCTCAAACTGACACTTACATTGAAAAAGATACTCAGATAAATGAAAAAATTGAAAAATTAAGATTAGAAGCAACTGCAATGCTGTTATCTGGAGAACCGACCATCATTGTCTCTACTGTATCTTGTATCTATTCTCTTGGTAATCCTCAAGAATGGAAAGATTCTTCAATCCTAGTTAGTACTGGAGATGAAATTAAACGAACTGAGTTAATTCGAAAATTAGTTGATGCGCGATATGAAAGAAATGATCTTGAGGTTGCTCCTGGAAATTTTAGAGTAAAGGGAGATACTATTGATATTACTCCGGCATATTCTGAAGACATTGTTCGGATTTCTATGTTTGGAGATGAAATTGAAAAAATAACTTTACTTGATCATGTTTCATTAAATGAAAAGAAGAAAATAACTAAAATGACAATTTTTCCTGCAAAACACTATCTAATTGCTAAGGATGTCACTAAAAGAGCCGTCAAGTCTATTCGAGATGAATTAAAACAACATCTACCAAAATTAAATGAACTTGAAAAACAACGCCTTGAAATGAGAACAAACTATGATTTAGAAATGATTGAAGAATTAGGTTATTGCTCTGGAATTGAAAATTACTCTAGACATTTTGATGGACGTAATAAAGGTGATAAAGCATTTTGTCTAATGGATTTTTTTGGAGATGATTATCTTTTGGTGATTGATGAATCTCATGTTACATTGCCTCAATTACATGGTATGTACAAGGGTGATTATTCTCGAAAAGATAAACTTGTAACATATGGATTTAGACTACCTAGTGCATATGATAATCGACCACTAAAATTTGAAGAATTTGAAGAATATATTCAAAATACTATTTTTGTTTCTGCAACTCCTTCTGATTATGAAAAAAAGATATCTGCAAAAATTGTTGAACAATTAGTACGACCTACTGGATTACTTGATCCTCAAATTGAAGTTAGACCTACTAAAAATCAAATGGATAATTTAATTTCTGAAATAAACAAAAGATCTAAAAATTCTGAGCGTGTTTTAGTAACTACTTTAACCAAAAGAATGGCTGAAGATTTAGCTGAATATCTTTCAAAAAAGGATGTCAAAGTTAGATACATGCATTCAGAAATTGATGGATTACAAAGAACAGAAATTATTAGACAATTACGCTTAGGTGAATTTGATGTATTAGTTGGAATTAATCTTTTGCGAGAAGGTTTGGATATACCTGAAGTTTCTCTTGTGGCAATTTTAGATGCTGACAAGGAAGGTTTTTTGAGAAATTTTACTAGTTTGATCCAAACCTGTGGTAGAGCTTCAAGAAATGTAACTGGCACTGTAATAATGTATGCTGATACAACTACAAAATCTATGAAAAATGCTATTGATGAAACTATCCGTCGTAGAAAAAAACAAATTTTATACAATGAACAACATGGAATAACTCCTAAAACCATTATGAAATCTGTTCCAGAACAAGAAACTGCATTAGATGAATCAAAATTAAAATCAATACATGATCTGAGAAATGATGTTATTGATTTAGATGCTCAGATGAAAAAATATTCTGAAGAATTAGATTTTGAGCAAGCAATTGCATGTAGAGACAGAATAAAAAGATTAGAAAAGGAGATTGAATTTAGAAATGATAGATAATAAATTAAAAATTCGAGGAGCACGTCATCATAATTTAAAAAATATTGATGTTGATATTCCAAAAAATAAATTAGTTGTAATTAGTGGTTTATCTGGTTCTGGAAAATCTACTTTAGCTTTTGATACAATTTACGCTGAAGGACAAAGACGATATGTTGAATCTCTTTCTTCATACGCTCGTCAATTTTTGGAGATGATGGATAAACCTGATGTTGATTCTATTGAGGGATTATCCCCCGCAATTGCAATTCAGCAAAAAACTACTAGTAAAAATCCACGTTCTACTGTTGGAACAACCACTGAAATTTATGATTACATGCGTTTACTTTATGCTCGAATTGGAATTCCCCATTGTACAAATTGTAAAAGAAAAATATCTACACAATCTGTTGAAAGAATTTGTGATTCTGTACTCAAAGATTTTTTGGGACAAAAAATATTGATTCTATCTCCACTTATTCAAAGAAAAAAGGGTACCTATGAGAAACTCTTTGAACAAATCAAGAAAGATGGATATTCTAGAATACGCCTAAATGGTGAAATTTTGAGCCTAGATGATGGTATTCCTCCATTAGACAGACAAAAATGGCATAATATTGAAATTGTTGTTGATAGAATCTCTACTAGTAAATCTGAAAGATCTAGAATTTTTGAGGCTATTCAAACTGCAATCAAAGCATCCAAAGGCGATGTGATGATTTCATCAGACAAATCTGAAAAAATCTTTTCTCAAAATAATGCATGTCCTCATTGTGGTTTAACTATTGGTGAATTAGAACCTAGAAATTTTTCATTTAATTCCCCTTTTGGATTGTGTAAAACATGTAATGGATTGGGAGTTAAAATGGAATTTGATTCTGCTTTGGTAATTCCTGATAAAACTAAATCTATTTTGGAGGGTGCAATTGTTCCTTGGAGTGGACGATTTTCTGCATTTAGAAAACAAGCATTAGGAACAGTTGGTGAAAAATTTGGATTTGATTTAATGACTCCAATTGAAAAAATAAAACCAAAACATCTTGAAATTATTTTACATGGAACTTCTGATTTAATTGATTTTCAATATAATTCTAAATCTGGGGACTCTTCATGGAAATACACTAATGCATTTGAAGGTGTACTTGTAAATCTTCAACGTGTTTTTCTAGAAACTGATTCTGAATCAAAACGTGAATGGCTTAAACAATTCATGCGTGATACTCATTGTAATACATGTGATGGTAAAAAATTAAAACCTGAATCTCTTGCAGTTACTGTTAATGATTTGGGAATAATGGATGTATGTGATTTATCTATTACCAATTGTTTTGATTTCTTTTCTAATCTAAAATTAACTGATACTGAACAACATATTGCAAGAGATATTCTTAAAGAAATTAAAGAACGTTTAGAATTTTTAATTAATGTTGGATTAAACTATCTTTCATTAAATCGTCTTAGTTCTACATTATCTGGTGGTGAATCCCAAAGAATTAGGTTAGCTACTCAAATTGGTTCTAATCTTACTGGTGTTTTGTATGTGCTTGATGAACCTACAATTGGATTACATCAACGCGATAATGCAAGATTGATTAAAACGCTAAATAAGCTACGAAATCTTGGTAATACTGTTATTGTTGTAGAGCATGACGAGGAAGTTATACGAAATTCAGATTGGATAATTGATTTGGGTCCTGGTGCTGGTGTACATGGTGGGAATGTTGTTTTTGAAGGAACAATCAAAAAAATTTTACAGGCAACTAAATCTGTGACTGGAACTTATCTTAAAGATAATTCTTTAATTATTTTAAAAAATAAAATTCGTAAACCTGATGGTTCATTAATTATTAAAGGTGCATCTGAAAATAATTTAAAAAATATTGATGTTGAAATTCCTCTAGGACTTTTTGTATCTGTAACTGGAGTATCTGGTTCTGGAAAATCTACTTTAATTAATGATATTTTACTTAAAAGTATAGAGAATCATTTTTCTAAAACTCATATTAGATCTGGTGATCATAACGAAATTTCTGGTTTGGATAATATTGATAAAGTAATTGCTATTGATCAATCCCCTATTGGTAGAACTCCCCGCTCAAACCCTGCAACATACATTGGTGCCTTTACTCCTATTAGAGAATTATATTCTAATACTGCATTATCAAAAGAACGTGGTTATGCACCAGGACAATTTTCATTTAATGTTGCTGATGGAAGATGTTTTGCATGTGAGGGTGATGGTGTCAAAAAAATTGAAATGCAATTTCTATCTGATGTATATGTCAAATGTGATGAATGTAAAGGAAAACGATACAATTCTGAAACACTATCTGTATTGTATAAAGGAAAAAATGTTTCTGATGTTTTACAAATGACTGTTTATGAAGCATTAAGTTTCTTTGAAAATATTCCTTCTATTCAAAGAAAATTACAAACTGTTAATGATGTTGGTTTAGGGTATATCAAACTTGGACAATCATCTACCACATTATCTGGTGGTGAGGCTCAACGTGTAAAACTTGCTTCAGAATTATCTAAACGTGGTACTGGAAAAACCCTGTATATCTTAGATGAGCCTACAACTGGCTTACATTTTGCAGATGTTCAAAAATTATTAGATGTTTTAAACAGATTAGTAAATTTGGGAAATACTGTTGTAGTAATTGAACATAATATGGACGTCATTAAAAATTCAGATTGGTTAATTGATCTAGGTCCTGAAGGGGGAGATGAAGGCGGTCGTATTGTAACTGTTGGTACTCCTTCTGACGTTTCAAATTCACCTGGAAGCTATACTGGTAAATATCTGAAAAAATTATTAAAAAAATGACTTTTGATATTTCTAAAATAACTATTCCTAAAAATCCTGGTATTTATTTAATGAAAGATTCCAGTGAAAAAATTATCTATATTGGGAAAGCAAAAAATCTAAAAAATCGTGTACGTTCTTATTTTAATAAAAATCAAAATTATAAAACCCAAAAGTTGGTTGAAAATATTTCTGATATTGAATTTGTTTTAACTGATAATGAAAGTGAAGCTTTTCTTTTAGAATCTAACATGATTAAAAAATATAGGCCTAGATTTAATATTGAATTAAAAGATCAACAGCGATATACTTACTTGAGAATATCTGATGAACAATATCCTAGATTATTAGTAGCTCGTCGAACTAGGGATGGAAAATTTTTAGGTAAAGGAAAATTCTATGGACCTTTCACTCAGGGAAGTTCAAAATTACTTACAATTGGAACTCTTAGAAAATCATTTCAAATAAGAATCTGTAAAACTCTTCCAAAAAAAGTATGTCTTGAATATCATTTAGGTAATTGTGAAGGCCCTTGTGAATTCAAAGATGCTCAAGAAAAATATCCTAAACATGTAAAAAAATTAGAAGACGTTCTCAAGGGAAAAAATGATACTAAAATTTTTACAAAAAAATTAAAAGATGAAATGTATCAGGCAGCTGAATCTCACCAATTTGAGCGTGCAAAAGATATTCGTGATACGCTGATTAGGCTTGGAAGTCTTCAAACTAAACAAAAAATGGAATATGTTGAAAATTCTGATGAGGAATATTTTGGCATTGGGATTCAAGAACAAACTGCAACAATAATGAATTTTAGAATGATTAATGGTGTAATTAGAGATAGTGATAAATTCTTTTTTGATTTGGTAGGTGATAATTCATTTTCAAATTTTCTTTATCAATATTATTCCACGCATAAAATTCCAAAATTCATTATTACAAGTGAACTTCCTGAACATCAAAAATTATTAGAATCTTTACTATCTGATCAATCTGGATTTACTGTAAAAATAATGACTCCTACTAGAGGTAAGAAAAATGATATTATGAATTTAATTTTAAAAAATATCCAATTAATTCATTCTAAGGGTGCTAATCCTGCATTAATTGAATTACAAGAAATTCTAAATTTGCCATCACTACCTAACATCATTGAATGTTTTGATATTTCTAATCATGGTGCAGAATTTGCAGTTGGTTCTATGTCTAGTTTTGTAAATGGAATTCCAAATAAATCTGGATATAGAAAATTCAAAATTAAAACAATTTCTGGTCGAGATGATTTTGCAATGATTGGTGAAATTATCAAAAGAAGATATTATAGATTATTAGAAGAAAATTCTACATTACCTGATTTAATTTTGATTGATGGTGGTAAAGGGCAATTAAATGCTGCCTTGAAATCTTTGGAATCTCTGGGATTAAAATTACCTTGTATATCATTAGCAAAAGAAAATGAAGAAGTATATCTTCCAAAAATTAAAAATCCTATACTTATTCCTAAGAAAAATGAATCATTAAAAATTTTACAATATGCTCGAGATGAAACTCATAGATTCGGTGTTGCATACAATCGTACTATACGTAAAAATCAAATAAAATAAAAAAGAAAAATTTTGGTTAGTTTACACTAACGCTTCCAACCATCCAAGGATGAACCATACAGAAGTAATCATAACTTCCTGCTTCATCAAAGGTAAATGCATAATTTGCGCTTGCCATTAGTAGGCTACTATCAAATACACCTGAAAGACCATCTGCTGGACTGCCGCCAGTTACTGTATGTGCTGCAGTGTCAATATTTGCCCATTCAACTGTATCTCCTGCATTAATTGAAACCATTGCTGGTGAAAAACATGTATCATTTGTTTCACAACCTGGAGATGATGTTCCAGTTGGAATATCTACGATAACTGTTTTTGGTGCGGCTGCTGCTTCTGCTGCTTGTACGGCTGCTGCTTCTGCTGCTTGTACGGCTGCTGCTTCTGCTGCTTGTACGGCTGCTGCTTCTGCTGCTGCTTGTACGGCTGCTGCTTCTGCTGCTGCTGCTTGTACGGCTGCTGCTTGTACGGCTGCT
>Ga0208391_1000364_pt1 | contig 25359 bp, 17 predicted proteins | sample Knorr_S23_td_Bot_FD_185612 | JGI IMG/M metagenome (GOLD analysis project Ga0208391, IMG submission 185612) | Marine microbial communities from Southern Atlantic Ocean transect - Knorr_S23_td_Bottom_ad_3770_LV_A (SPAdes) (version 2) | ecosystem: Environmental > Aquatic > Marine > Oceanic | place... | reverse complement strand
CTTGCCTTCACAAACCCAGAGTAAGCGTCCATGAACCACGAGGCCTTGAATCTTGAAGAGAAGTTTTCCGGTTTCAGTGAACACTGGTCGCCCCGTGTCATTGCCGAGATGAACGATTACCAGTTCAAGCTGGTGAAAGCTCAGGGGGAGTTCGTGTGGCATTCCCACGATGACACAGATGAAGCATTCATTGTCGTCAGCGGCATCCTGGACATCGAATTCAGGGATGGGAAAGTCAGGCTGGAATCCGGGGAAATGTTTGTCGTTCCAAAGGGCGTCGAGCACAGGCCGGTTGCCCGGGATGAGTGCAGACTGATGCTTGTGGAGCCCAAGGGTGTGGTCAATACGGGGGATGCGGGTGGACAATTGACAGCAGGGAATGATGTCTGGGTTTAAGCCAGCCGACCGTTAATCCAACCTCGTCCCTGGCTGCTGCGATACCGCTGCAACCTTCAGCTTGGCCATGTGGTCAGTTTTTCTCGGCTGCTTTTTTGGCGCGTTGTTTGGCGAAGAATTCCCGCAGGACGGTGGCGCATTGTTGCTCGCCGACGCCGGCGGTGATGGTGCAGTGGTGGTTGAGCCCCTCGTGCTGCAGGAGGTTCATCGCGCCACCGGCGGCTCCGCCCTTGGGGTCGGGCGCGCCGAACACCACGCGGTCGAGCCGGCAATGGACGACCGCACCGGCGCACATCGGGCACGGCTCCTTGGTGGCGTATAGCGTGCAGCCGGTGAGCCGCCAGTTGCCGATCGCCTCCTCGGCGGCGGTGAGGGCGAGCATCTCGGCGTGCGCGGTGGCGTCGTTGAGCAGTTCCACCTGGTTGAATCCCCGGGCGATGATGCGGCCCTCGTGCACGATCACGGCACCTATCGGCACCTCCTCGGCTTCCCACGCTTTCATGGCCTGGCGCAGGGCTTCGCCCATGAAGTAGTCGTCGCTGCCGAGGTCGATCATCGGCTCGTCAGTCATGGTTCGATTCCTCTGTCGTCCACTCGAAGTCGTCGCCCTCGAGGCAGTGGCAGTGGCCGGAGAAAAAGCCGCCGCGATGCTGCTGGAACAGCGGCCAAAGCTGTTCGCGGTCGGTGCGAGGCACGTCGAGTCCAGCCATTTCGGTGTTGTCAAAAAAACCGAACCGACCCTCGGGGCAGGGCGGCGGCAGCTTGGCCAAGCGCGGCAGAACCTCGAATAGGAAAATGTACCAGTGGGTGCTGCCTTCGTAGCCGTCCTCACTGACGAGACCGGTGAGGTGGAGGTCGCTTGGGCGAAGGGTGAGTTTCATTTCCTCGTTGGCCTCGCGGCAGGCGCAGGCGTAGGGCGACTCGCCGCGATCGGCGTGCACCTTGCCGCCGGGCGGGCTCCATTTGCCGAGGTTGGGTTCCTGCGTGCGCTCGAGCAGCAGCAGCCGGTCGTCGGCGTCGAAGCAGTAGAGCAGGGTGGCAATCTTGTGTGGCAGCACCATCGGCGGCGACTCTGCCGCGAAACCGGCCCGGGTGGCAACAGGCAATGGTGTGCCACCGGATTCGGGGATGGATTTTCGGCACGGTCGAGTGTTAGCTTGGCCGCCTTCGCGCTGCGGCGCATTCCTGATGGGACAAAACAAGAAAGAACGAGTGAAGCGGCCAAGCCGTCCCAAGCCGGTTGCCGCGGGGCCGGTTTCGTCCGACCCGATGCCGGGCTGGCTAAAAACGGACAAGGCGCTTGCCGCCGGGGAGTCGTTTTTCCGGCCGGTGGACTGGCTGGCGTTCGGCATCACCACGCTGGTGACACTGCTGGGTTATTGCCTGACGATCTCGCCGGACCTGACGCTGGAGGACTGCGGCGAGCTGGCGGTCGGCTCGATGTACGCCGGCGTGCCGCACCCGCCCGGTTACCCGGTCTGGACGCTCTACACATGGCTGTTCACGAAGCTGGTGCCGATCTCGAACATCGCGTTTCGGGTGGCGCTCTCGTCGGCGTTCGCGGCGGCGGTGTCGAGCGGCCTGCTGGCGTTGCTGACGTGCCGTGCCTCGGCGCGAATCATCGAGGGGATGGAGTGGCTTGGCGGCATGGACGAGCGCTTGGCCAAGCGCGTCACGCTGGTGGGCGGCTGCGTGGCGGGGCTGATGCTCGGCTTCAGCGGGTTCATGTGGAGTCAGGCGGTGATTGTGGAGGTGTACACGCTGAGTGTGCTCTCGCTTATGGGGGTGCTGTGCTGCCTGTACCGCTGGACGCAGGACACGGCGCGGATGCGGTACCTGTACTGGACGTTTTTCTGGTTCGGCATCTGCCTGTGCAACCACCAGACGCTGATCGTCGCGGCGATGGGCATCGAGACGGTGATCCTGTTCGCGCATCCGCGGCTGGGCCGGAATTTTTTCACCGTCAACGCGCTGGTTTATCTTGCAGTGCTGGTGGCGATGGCGACCGGCTCGACCGAGTTGTTCAGCGGTAATGCGCCGATGCAGGTGATTTTCCACATGCTCGGTGTGAGCTTCATCGGCGTGGCCGGGTCGCTGTGGCTTGTGACGCTGGCGCAGGACAGCGGGCGCGGCGGTTTCAACCCGGCGCGCGAACTTCGCGAAAGCCTGAAAATTATCTGGAGCAGCTTGGCTTACGTGGGGGGAGCGGCGTTTTACCTGTTCCTGCCGCTGGCCTCGATGACCAACCCGCCGCTCAACTGGGGTTACCCGAGGACGTGGCTGGGCTTCATACACGCCTTCACCCGGGGCCAGTATCAGCAGACGAACCCGACGACTGATTTTTTCCAGTTCCTCGGGCAGGTGCGAATGTACATCGAGGGAGCGGCGGACGAGTTCGGCGTGTTTCTGCTGCTGGCAATTCTGCCGTTCGCGCTGCTCTTCAAGATGAAAAACCGCGAGCGCGGCTGGATGATCGGCTCGTTCGCCATTTACATTTGCCTGGCCGGGTTGCTGATGATCCTGCTCAACCCGACACCGGACAAGCACGGGCGCGACATGACGCGGGTGTTCTTCGCGGCGTCGCACGTGGTGCTGGCGATGTGGATCGGGTTTGGGTCGATGCTGTTTTGCGCGCTGGTTGCGCGGCGTTATTTTCAGACTCGGCTCGCGCTTGGCTTCGGGCTGGTCGTGGCCGCCGCGCTGGCGATGGTTGCCTGGTCCACCGAGTTGGCGGAGACGCAGTTTTTTCTCAATCACTGGACACGCGCGTTTGCGTTCTGCCTCGTGGTGTTTCTGGCGGCGTTGTTTTTGGTGCACCGCGATGAGCGCCGCGATGGCCGGGGCCAATCGTTGTCGCCGATGATTGTCCTGATCGTGCTGGCGCTGCTGCCGGCGTGGTCGATTTTGGCGCATTGGGGGAAGAACGAGCAGCGCGGGCACCTGTTCGGTTTCTGGTACGGGCACGACATGTTCACGCCGCCGTTCACCGAGTCGGACGGCCAGCCGATCTATCCGGAGATGTCGGAGAACGCCATCCTATTCGGCGGCACCGACCCCGGCCGCTTCAATCCGACGTACATGATTTTTGCCGAGAGCTTCACCGGCCCGGCCAAGCGGCGCGACCCGGACTTTGACCGGCGCGACGTGGCGCTCATCACGCAAAACGCCCTCGCAGACAGCACGTACCTCGACACCGTCCGCGCCCACTACCAACGCAGCGAACAGATCGACTGGAAGCCGGAAGACCCAAGCTACATCCCGTTTGCTTCCGGCGCGAAAAACAAGCTGCTCGGCACCAATCTGCTCTCCGGCTTGGCTACCTCTATCGACAAGTGGATGATTGGCATGGGCTCGGAGTGGGAGATCGACCGGCGCACGAGGGGCTCGTACTTTGCGCCGGGCCAAATCCTGAAACCCAGCGCCTTGGCCAAGCGCATCGCGGTTCAGGATGACGAGTTGGCCCGCTTCCTTCTCGGCAAACTTTCCGACGAGGGCAGGGTAGTCTGCATCAAGCCGCCCGGCGATGCCGCCCTCCGCGAGGCTTTGACTGACGACTTCAATGCGATCATCGACGGCGAGCCGATCTGGGATGACGCGGCGTTCGCGGGCATCGAGTTTTCCGGCACGACGCTTGCCTTGCGCGAGCAAGTTGCCGCGCTTGGCCAAGCGGAGCCGAGGCGCGTTGAGGAGAATGGCCGCTACATTCGCTGGAGACAGGCGCGCGTGCGGTTGAACCGCCGGCTGCTCGACGAGTTGCTGGCCGGCTTCATCGAGCCGGGCCTCGCGGGGCTGTATCCCGATCTTGAGTTGAACGCGCCGACGCAGCTCGAGGCGGAGATTGCCTTCGCGCAGTATTTGCAGGAGGCCGATGCCCGCGAAAAAGCCGGGGCGCTCAAGCCGGGCGAGATCGTTCACCGCATCGGCGATCGTGTCTCCGTGTCCGGCCAAGTGTCGGTGATGCAGATCAACACCAAGCTGGCCAAGCTGTTGTTCGACAAAAACCCGGAGCGCGACTTTTTCATCGAGGTCAGTTTTCCGCTGGAGTGGATGTACCCGCACCTCACCCCGTACGGCATTATCCTGAAGCTCAACCGCGACGAGGTGCCGGAGATCACCGACGAGATGATGCGCAAGGACCGGCTATTCTGGGCGCAATACCAGACCCGCCTTACTGGCAACTGGATCACCGACGACACGAGTATCCAGGAAATCGGCGACTGGGCCATCAAGACGTACCAGCGCTGGGATCTCGACGGCTACACCGGTGACCCGGCCTTCGTCCGCGACGAACCGGCGCAGAAATCGTTCAGCAAGCTGCGAACCTCGATCGCCGATATCTACCGTTGGCGCATCAACAACTACAAGCTGGCCATCACCAAGGAGGCGGACGCGGCCAAGCGCAACGAGATGAAACAGAAACAGCAGCGAATGACCCGGGAGTATATCTTCGCGCTCAAGCAGGCGTGGGCGTTCTGCCCGTATAGCCCGGAGGTGCTGTCGCACTTCACCCAACTGCTGCTCTCGCTTGGCTACGATGAATTTCAGGCCGGTGACAAGGCGGCGGCGAAGGCCCGGCGTGACGACGCCATTCAGCTGGTCACCACCTACGAGCGGTTCGATCCCGATAGCCCGATGCTCCACCACCTGATCCGGGGCATCCAGCGGTTCAACAGCGTCCTCGAGGGCAAGCCGACGGCCACCGGCAGCCAAGCCGCGCCGCAGGGGCTCAACCTGAGCGATCAAGACGTAAAACAGATACAACAGCAACTCGTCGGCCTGCAACAGCGGCACAAGGCCAACCCCGCCGACCCCAAGGTGACGCTCGAGTTGGCCACGATCTACCTGCGCCTCAAGCAGGATGAGCAGGCGCTCAAGCTGCTCGACTCGCTGGTGAAGCAGCCCGGGCTCGAGATCAGCACCCGCTTCACCGTCGCGTCGGTCTATCAAAACCTTGGCCAAGGCGTAAAGGCCGAGCAGCAAAATGGGATCGCCCGGGAGGCGCTCAAGCAACTCGAGGCCAAGCTCGCCGCCGAGCCGGGGAACTTCGACCTGGCGCTGGATCTGGCGACGACACACGTTCAGCTTGGCCAAGCGCAACGGGGAGTCGATGTGCTGGCGCACGCCATTCAGCAGCCGACGATCAACACGACCAACCTGTTGATGGCCGCCCAGTTTTTCAACCATCTCGGCAGCCAGAAACAACTCGAGTCAGCACTCGTGGTGCTCACCCGCAAGATGCCGGACAGCCCGGAAGGCTGGTACGACTTGGCGGCGGTGCAGGCCTCGCAGCGGGACAGGACGGCGGATTCGTGGGCCACCTTGGCCAAGGCGCTTGCGCTGGACAAGCAGCGCCGGGCCACCAACGCGGCGGCGGATAACATTTACAATCGCGTGGCAAAGGATCCGCGCTTCACCAACGTGCGCCGCCTGCCGGAGTTCAAGGCGTGGCAGCCGTGACGCGCCTTGGCCAAGCGTGCCACCGTGTGGCCGTTACGCCGCCCCCTCAAAAAAACTCGGCACGGCTGCCTTGGCCAGTGCCTCGGCGCGCGCGAGGATTTCCTTCGGCGAATCGCTGTCCAGCGCAAACTCCGCCAGTTTCCGTGCCTCCGACATTTCGATGCTGCGGATGAGCATCTTCACTCGCGGCACCATCGAGGGGGTCACGCTCAACTCGGACACGCCCAGTCCCAGCAACAGCGGCACGGCGGCGAGGTCGCCAGCCATCTCGCCGCAGATGCCGGTCCAGATGCCGTGCGCCTGGCCGGCGTCCACCGTCGCCTTGATCAGGCGCAGGATGCCGGGGTGCGTCGGCTCGTAGAGGTGGGCGATCTTCTCGTTCAACCGATCCACCGCCAACGCGTACTGGATGAGGTCGTTGGTGCCGATGCTGAAAAACTTTACGCGCCTGGCCAGGCTGTCGGCGATCATCGCCGCCGATGGTGTCTCGATCATTACCCCGATCTCAACGTCCTCGGCGAACGCCACCCCTTCGGCGCGCAGTTGCCCGCGGCATTCGTCGAGCAACACGTTTGCGGCCTCGAGTTCCTCCACGCCGGAGATCATCGGGTACATGATTTTCAGGTTGCCAAAGACGCTCGCCCGCAGGATGGCGCGGAGCTGCGTGCGGAACAGGTCCTTCTCCTGGAGGCACAGCCGGATGGCGCGCCATCCGAGGAACGGGTTCATCTCCTCCGCCACGTTCACGTGCGAGAGCAGCTTGTCGCCGCCGAGATCGAGCGTGCGGATGATCACCGGATCCGGTGCGAGCGACTCGGTTACCTGGCGGTATGCCGCAAACTGTTCCTCCTCACCCGGCAGGTCGCTTCGGTTGATGAACAAAAACTCGGTGCGAAACAGGCCAACACCGATCGCGCCGCACTGGAGAACGCTCTCGACATCGGCCGCGCGCTCGATGTTGGCTGAGAGAATGATCCGGTGGCCGTCCCGCGTCTCGGCCGCGTCGTCGTGGATCACCTCGAGGCTCTCCTCGATCGAGCTCTGCCGGTCGACCAGTTGGCCGTACTCGAAGAGCGTCTGCTCCGACGGATCAATGACGACGAAGCCGTTGAAGCCGTCGAGCAGCACCGACTCGCCGGTGTGCAACTCGCTGATCGCCTCGCCCAGCCCGAGCACCGCCGGGATGCGCAGCGAACGCGCAAGGATGGCCGTGTGTGACGTGCGGCTGCCAACCTCGGTGACGAACCCCAGCACCATCGCCGGATCCATCATCGCCGTGTCGGACGGCGTCAGGTCGTGGGCCACCACCACGCACGGCTCGGTCAGGTCGGCCAGGCCGATGCACAGCGCTTGGCCCATCAGGTCGGCCAGCACCCGCTGCGCCACGTCGCGAATGTCGGCGGCCCGTTCGCTCAGGTAGGAGTCATCCACCTTGCCCAGCGCCTCGGCATATTTTTCCGATGCCTCGTGGAACGCGAACTCGGCCGTGACCAAGTCCTCCCGGATGAACCGCGTCGCCTCCTCAATCAGCATCGGATCCTCCAGCACCAGCAGGTGCGCGTCGAAAATCTGCGCCTCCTTGGCGCCCAGCGCCTCGCGCAACCGCTCCTGCACGGCGAGGATTTGCCGGCGCGTTTCCACCAGGGACGCCTGGAGCCGATCCTCCTCCCCGGCCGGGTCAGACTCGAGGATGCCCCACTTCGCCGGGTCGATCCGCGTGCGGTCCAACACCACGACACGGCTGCGGCTCACCCCCTGCGATACGGGGATGCCTCGCAGCATCTTCTCGCCAGTCTTGCGCTCGGTCGGCACGTGCGGGAGCGTAATCGAGCTACCAAAGTCGGGAAAGAAATTTTGAGAATTACATCAAACCGCACCGCCGCCAGCATTTTCCGCGGCTTGCCCGCGGTTGGTTTTCGGGGAAAACTGGCCCAACGGCCCGAGTGGCCCAGCCATGAACCCAAAAATCCAGCCCAGCCCCGACAGCCTCAAGGCCGGCGCGCACGGCTTGGTCAAGCGCCTCGCCGGGGCCGGGTTTCAGGCGTATTGGGTGGGTGGCTGCGTGCGTGACGACCGGCTTGGCCAAGCGCCGACCGACTACGACATCGCCACCGACGCCACGCCGGATGAGATCGAGCAACTGTTCCGCAAAACCATCCCGGTCGGCAAACAGTACGGCGTGATCATGGTGCTCGAGGCCGGCCACGAATATCAGGTGGCCACCTTCCGCGCCGAGGGCGACTACACCGACGGCCGGCGCCCCGGCAGCGTGCGATTCACCGACGCGCGCGAGGATGCCCTGCGGCGCGACTTCACCATCAACGGCCTGTTTTACGACCCGCTCGCCGACGAGATGCACGACTGGGTCGGCGGCCGGGCCGACCTCGAGGCCCGGTGCATCCGCACCATCGGCGCCCCGGCAAAACGCTTCGGCGAGGACCGGCTGCGGCTGCTCCGCGCCGTGCGCTTCGCCGCGCAGCTTGGGTTCGAGATCGCCCCGGCGACGTTCGCCGCCGTGCAGCAACACGCCGGCGCCATCCGCGAAGTGAGCGCCGAGCGCATCCGCGATGAGTTGCTGAAACTGTTCCGCCCGCCGCACGCCGCGCGCGGGCTCGACCTGCTGCACGAGAGCCGGCTGCTGCGCGAGGTGCTGCCGGAGCTGGCCGCCACCATCGGTTGCGAGCAGCCGCCGGAATATCATCCAGAGGGCGATGTGTTCACCCACATTCGCTTCATGCTCGGCCAACTGCCGGCCGACGCCGGCACGACACTTGTTTGGTCGGTGCTGATGCACGACATCGCCAAGCCGGCGACACAGAGCCGCGACGAGGGGCGCATCCGTTTTTCGGGTCACGAAAAAGTCGGAGCCGTCATGACGCTGGAAATCATGAACCGCCTGCGCTTCCCCAAGGCCAACAGCGCTGTGGTGAAAACCTGCGTGCGCCATCACATGCAGTTGAAGGACGCGCAACAAATGCGCCCCGCCACGTTGCGAAAACTGTTCCTCCGCCCGACCTTCCCGGTCGAGCTGACGTTGCACCGGCTCGACAGCCTAGCCTCCTCCGGCAAGCTCGACAACGCCGAGTTTTTGGAGTCCAAGCTCGCCGAGTTCCAAGACCAGCCGGAGTTGCAAAAACCACTGGTCGATGGCGGCGACCTGATCGCGCTTGGCCAAGCGCCGGGGGCGGAACTGGGCAGGCTGCTCAGCGACATCCGCAACCGCCAACTCGCCGGCGAACTCACCACCCGCGAACAAGCCCTCGCCTGGGCACGCGAGGTACTGGGCTAGGCCGGGATCGGCTTTTTCCAGATCGGCACTTTTTGTTTCATCTCGTCGATGACGAACTGGCAGGCGTCGAACGCCTCCGCACGGTGCGGCGCGGTCACTTCCACCCACAGCGACGGCTCGTTCACCGGTACCACGCCGAGCCGATGAACCAAGCGCACCGACTCCACCGGCCAACTTTTTTCGACGGTGTCGAAGATCAGGGCGAATTGGTGGCGGGCCATTTCCTCGTGGGCCTCATAATTGATCGCGGTGATAGGGGCATCACCTTCGATTTCGCGCACCACGCCCGAGAAGCAAATCACTGCTCCCATGCCTTTGCCCATCTCCCGACACTTGGCCAAGGCCGCCGCGTCGATTGCGCCAGTTGAAATGGTTAGTTCCGTTTTCATCAGTCAACCTCCCTGTACCGGCGGGAAAAATGAAACCTCATCGCCGTCGCTGAGCACGAAGTCGTCATCTTCATATTCCAGGCCAACGGCCTTGAGGGTGCTGTTTTTTGAACCGGCTAGTTTTGGAAATTCGTCGAGCACTGCCGCGTGTGTCTCGCCGAGTGTGGTGCCCTTGGCTAGTTCGAGTGCCGTTTCGGCGCAACCGGTGTGGTCTCGGAAATAGGACCAGAATTTCACCAAGACTTTCAAGAGTACAACTCCGGTTTCAGCACACCGATGTGTGGCAGATTGCGGTATTTTTCCGCGTAATCGAGGCCATAGCCGACGACGAACTCGTCCGGGATTTCGAAGCCGATGTAGTCGGCGGGGATGTCGTATTCGCGTCGCGCTTTTTTGGAGAGCAGGACGCAAGTGCGAACCTGGCGAGGGGTCATTCCCCCCAGCTTGTTGATGACGGCGCGGAGGGTTTTGCCGGTGTCGAGGATGTCGTCCACGAGCAGCACGTCGCGGTTGGCCACGTCGAGTTTCAATTCCTTGGTGAACACGAGTTCGCGCGACTCGGTGCCGTCGCCGTAGCTGGACACGCCGATGAAGTCGAGCCGCAGCGGCAGGTCGATTTTGCGCACGAGGTCGGCGAGAAACATCAGCGTCCCGGTGAGTAACCCGACCACGACGAGGTCGCGCCCGGCGAAGTCCGACTGCACCTGCGCCGCCAACTCCCCAACGCGCCGCCGGATTTCCTCCTCGGAAATCAGTACCTTGGCGATGTCAGCGCTGGGGTCGCTCATGGGCGGTGCGGCCTTAAATGTGGCGTGAGTCGTCCTCCTTCTTTTCGGTGTAGCCGCTGTCCTGCCGCTGGAAGTTGACTTCGTTTTTCTTCACGTATGCGGCGAAGACATCGTCGGCGCTCATGCCGAGCACCTGCGCAAGGCTGATGAGAAAATGGAACAAATCGACGACCTCGACGCGGGCGTTTTGTTCGTCGAGTTTCTGGTACTTGGCCCACCACTTCCATGGCACGCTGTCGGTCAACTCGGCGATTTCCTGGCCCATGGCGCGGCAGTAGTTGAGCACCCACTCGGTTTTCTGCTCGTCGCTCATCCCGTCGGTCTGCACGCCGATCCGCTCGTTGAGCGACTGCTGCATCCGAAAGAGTTCCCGTAATTGATCCGGTTGATCCATGCGCCGACTGTCCGCGCTTGGCCACCGGCGAAGCAAGTTTTTTTGATGAAAACTCCCCGATGCCGCCTGGCCAAGCGGGGTCAGTGCAGGATCTCGAACGAGCCGTCCGGGTGGGCGACGGCGGCGGTGAAGCTCCACTTGGGCACGCCGTGAGGGCGCTGGCCCTGTTGGTTGGTCGGCTTGGCCTCGGCGTCGTAGATGTGCCAGGCGAGGCCGCCGCCTTTTTTCCAGCCGGTGTTTTCCGACCACGCAACCAGCATCGAGCCGTCGGCGTTGGCGGCGATGGAAGGGTGCCGCTGGTGGGCTTGGCGATGGATGAGGGTGCTGTTTTTCACGGACGGTTTGCCGGTGCCGAACCAGCCAAGGTGGATGTTGCCCTTGGCCTCCCACGCGCCGGCGATGCCTCCGCGGGTTTGGGCAAACGTCGCCGCGCTCATCGGGCAGGTGCGAATCTCCCACGGGCCGACGACGAGCGACTTGGCGGCGGCCGGTTGGTTGCCGACGAGCAGCATCATGTCGCGTTGGGCATCGCGGACGCCACGGTAGAGGGTCAGCAGTCGGCCGTCCCGGTCGAGGAAGGCGTCGAGTCCGCAGCAACCGCACGTGCCGGGCAGGGGATTGATGCTAACCTCGCGGGCAAACGTCTTGCCGTGGTCGGACGACTTGGCCACGTAAACGCCCCGGGCATCTTCCCCACGCTTGGCGTCCAGTGGTGCGGCGTGCCAAACCACCTGCACGTTGCCGTTGGCATCGGCCACCACCGCGCCGCCGCCGTCGAGCGCGCGGGTGTGGGTCATGAGATTGCGTTCCTGCTCGAAGCCGCTGCCGTCCTGTTTCAGCCGCGTGTAAAACATCGGCGCGCCGTGGCCGTGTTTGCCCGTCTTGTGCGAACCGTTCCATGCCACGTGCACGCGGCCCGCTTGGCCAAGCGCGAGCTTTGCGCCCCGGATGGTGCCCATCGCCACCGCGCTGCCGGGGCTATTGTTGACCTGAAGCGGCTTGGCGAATGCGGAGTCGCCCGCCTTTCGACGGGTGTAAAAAACATCCGAGCCGCCGGCGTCGCCGGCGAGGTAAACCAGGTGCAGCGTGCCTTTGTGATCCAGCATGGCCTTGGGCTGGACACCGTGGCCGGGCACGCGGGTGAGGCGCACGGTGGACTCCGCCGCCGTGACGGGCGAGGCGGCTCCGAGGACGGCGGAGACGACCAGGACTAACGACGGGTGCAGCATCATGCGGACGAACCTACCATCGTCCGGCCGCAAAGCAACGCCCCAGCCGGGATTTGCCCCGGCGATTTGTCTTGAAGAAACCGGGTTGCAAACGGACGCTGCCTGCGATCCGGTGTTACGTTTTTTCCACGGTAACAGTAACTTAATCTGCCCTCGGGCGGTATGATCATGGTGGTGGGTTTGATGCATCGATTTTCCCGGTTTTGCACGCTTCTGGCTTTGCTCTGCCTTGCGCTTGGCCAGGCGCGGGCGGTGACGCTGAAGGAGGCGCGCCAACTGTATGCCACCGGCAAGTACGCCAAAGCGATCAAGGCCAGCGAGGCGGCCATCGCCGCCAACGAGTACGACAGCGGCTGGCGGTTGTTGCTGCTCCGGGCGCGGTTGACCACCGGCCAGTACCCCGAGGCGAGGCAGTTCGCCACCGAGTTGCTGAAGGATTACCGCTACCGTTTCAACGCCGAGGCGCTTTGGCTGTTTCATCTCGCCTACGAGGCCAACGGCGACGCCGCGCAGGCCGGCCAGATGCTGCAGGTCATCATGCAGTTCCTCAACGGCCAACGCGGTATCAGCGATGAGAATACGCTCATCTTCATCGGTCGCGCGCTGCTCAAGGCTGCCGCCACCGATCCCAAGCAGGTGAAGGAGAACCTGTTCGACCGCGTGCTCAAGTCGAGCCCCGACAATCGCGAGGCATTGTTGGCCACCGGTGAACTGGCCCTCGCCAAGCGTGATTTTAAGCTGGCGGGGCAGACCTTCACCAGGGCGATAGGGCATTACCCGGACGACGCTGACCTGCTGTACGGCCTGGCCAAGGCCTACGCCGAGAGCGATCCGTCGCAGATGGAGGAACCGCTGCACACGGCGATGTTCACCAACCCCGACCACGTCCCGTCGCTGTTGTTGCAGGCGCACAACCAGGCCGACGCCGAGCAGTACGACACCGCGAACGGCATCCTCAAGGCGATCTTCAAGATCAACCCGAACCACGCCGCGAGCTGGGCGTTGCAGGCCGCGCTCCACACCGTTCGGAACGAGCCGGACAAAGCCAAGTCGGCGCGAGCGAGTGGCTTGAAATATTGGAAGACCAACCCGCTGGTGGATCACGAGATCGGCAAAAAACTCTCGTCGAAATACCTCTTCGCGGAGGGCGCGGCGCATCAGCGGCAGGCACTGGTTTTCAACAAGGATTATCTGCCGGCCAAGACGCAACTCGCGCAGGATCTGCTGCGGCTTGGCCAGGAGGAGGAAGGCTGGAAGCTGGCTGAGGAAGCGCACAAAGCCGACGGTTACGATGTGATCACGTACAACCTGCTCACGCTGCACGACTCGCTGAAAAAGTACGTGACGATCGACCGCAATGGGTTCCTGCTGCGGATGACCCGCGACGAGGCGGCGCTGTACGGCGACGAGGCGATCGACCTGCTGACCGAGGCCCGCGAATTGTTCTCCGCAAAATACGACACGCAAATTGAAGGCCGGGTGATCGTCGAGATTTTCCCCGAGAAAAAGGATTTCGCCGTGCGGACATTTGGCATCCCGGGCGGCGACGGCTACATGGGCGTCTGCTTCGGCAAGCTGATCACGGCCAACAGCCCCAAGTCGCTTATCGGCTTTCAGCAGAATTGGCAGTCGCTGCTCTGGCACGAGTACTGCCATGTCATCACGCTGCAAAAGACGCTCAACAAGATGCCGCGCTGGTTCAGCGAGGGCATCTCCGTTTACGAGGAGCGGCTCCGGCACAGCTCGTGGGGCGAGCAAATGACGCCCGAGTACCGCGACTTCATCCTCGGCGGCGAGATGACGCCGATCGAGCGGCTCAGCATGGCGTTCATCGTGCCCAAGAGCCCGGAGCACATGCAGTTCGCCTATTACCAGTCGTCGCTCGTGGTCGAGTATCTCGTGAAACATTTTGGCGAGGTGTGCATCAGCAACATCCTGCACGACCTTGGCCAGGGGGTGTTCATCAACATCGCCATCGAGCAGCACGCTGCCCCCTTGGCCAAGCTCGAGGCCGGCTTTGCCGAGTTCGCCACCGGCTTGGCCAAAGCGTTCGCCGCCGAGGCGGACCTGGCCAAGCCGAGCCCGCTCGAGGTCAATCCGCTCGACAAGAACGCCATCGTCGATTGGCTCGAGGCCAACCCGAACAACATCTGGGCACTCAACACCACCAGCGCCAACCTCGTCGAGGAGGAGAAATTCCTCGAGGCGATCCCGCTGCTCGAGCGGTCGATCCGGCTGCACCCGCGACAGCGCGGCGGCGGCTCGCCGTACGGCATGCTAGCCCGGGCGCACCGCGAACTTGGCCAGGCGGAGGACGAGCTCGCCGTGCTCGAGCAATGGGCCGCCATCGAGGATGCGGCGACAAAACTGTACGGGCGGTTGATGGAGATTCACGCCGAGCGCGAAAACTGGGAAGCGGTCGATCGATTGGCCAAGCGATTCTTCTCGGCCAACCCGCTCTCACCCATTGGCCACCGTTTCATGGCCCTCACCGCGCAGCAAACCGGCAACACAGCGGCGACCATCCGGCCGCTCAAGCGACTGCTGCTGCTTGATCCGGCCGACCCGGTGGATCTGCATTTCCGGCTGGCCACCGCGCTAGCCGGCCCGTCGCCGCTCGAGGCCAAGCGCCACGTGCTGCAGGCGCTCGAGGACGCGCCAAGGTTCCGTGCCGCACAGAAACTGCTCACCCGCTTGGCCAAGCCCGGGCCACCCGCGGGAGAGGCCAAGGCGCAATGAAGTCCTTCCGGAAACCCACCCGCCGGCTTGGCCTTGGCCTGGTGCTCGCCGCGCTGACGCTGGAAACGCTCTTGGCGTGGAGCCAGCACGGCTGGTCTCGCGGCGAGCGCGACAAACGCGGCGGGGTGGAAAACTGGGGCCGCGACGAGGAGATGCCGCACGACACGTTTACCTTTGCCCGCATCCAGTACGACTCGTGGGGCGGCGGCTGGCGCGGCCGCGACAAGTGGTCGATCGATTATCCCGAGAGCGACCTCAACATGTCGTTCCGACTGCAGCAGCTCACCGCGCTCAAGGTCGATCCCGACGGCACGGTGCTCACCCTCACCGAGGCCAAGCTGTTTCACTACCCGTTCATTTATCTCATCGAGCCGGGCGAACTGACCTTCAGCGACGACGAGGTCAAGGCGCTGCGAAAGTACCTGCTCACCGGCGGCTTCCTGATGGTGGACGATTTCTGGGGCGAGGCCGAGTGGCGGAATTTCGAGCGCGAGTTTCGGCGGGTGTTCCCGGCGCGGGAGATCGTGGAGCTGCCGCTCGAGCACGAGGTGTTCCAGTGCGTGTTTCCGCTCAAGGAAAAGCCGCAGGTGCCCAACCCCGGCACCGCCATCCAAGGCGCGCCGTACGGCATCACTTGGGAGCGAACCGACGCGGAGACACCGCACTACCGCGGGGTTTACGACGACGACGGCCGGTTGATGGCGATCTTCTGCCACAACACCGACCTCGGCGACGGCTGGGAGGAGGAGAGCCGCAACGAGTGGTATTTCAAGGAATTCTCCGAGCCAAAGGCGTACCCGATGGGCATCAACATTATTTTTTATTCAATGTCTCACTAAATATGGAAACCACAGAAACCACACACGAGCAGGATCGGCTGGCGGTCGAGCAGATCGCCGCCAGCCGCGAGAAAATAGAACAGGAACTTGGCCGGGTCATCATCGGGCAGAAGGCGGCGGTCGAGGAGATTCTCGTCACGCTCTTCGCCGGTGGCAACTGCCTCATCACCGGCGTGCCCGGCCTGGCCAAGACGCTGATGGTGCGCGCCATCGCCGGGATTTTCGACCTCGAGTTTCATCGCATCCAGTTCACGCCCGACCTCATGCCGGCGGACATCACCGGCACCGAGATTCTCACCGACGGCGAGCACGGGCGGGAGCTGCGCTTCGTGAAAGGCCCGGTGTTCACCAACGTCCTGCTGGCCGACGAGATCAACCGCACGCCGCCCAAGACGCAGGCCGCGCTGCTGGAGGCGATGCAGGAAAAACAGGTGACCGTCGGCGGCACAAGCCGTGAGTTGCCCAAGCCGTTTTTCGTGCTCGCCACGCAAAACCCGATCGAGATGGAGGGCACCTACCCGCTGCCGGAGGCGCAACTCGACCGCTTCATGCTCAACGTGTTCATCGACTACCTGCCGGAGGAGGACGAGGTGCGCGTCGTTAGCGAGACCACCCGGCGCGACGACGTGCAGCTGAACCCCGTGTTCAGCGCCGAGGAGGTGCTGCGCATCCAGGGCGTCGTGCGCAAGGTGCCGGTGGCCGACTCGGTCGTGCGTTACGCCGTGCGCCTGGCCGCGAGTTCGCGTCCCGGCCAGAAGGGCGCACCCGACTTTGTCAACGAGTGGGTCAACTGGGGCGCGGGCCTTCGAGCCGGGCAGGCGCTGATCCTCGGCGGCAAGGCGCGCGCGCTGTTGCAGGGCCGCTCCCACGTCACGCCGGACGACGTCAAGGCGCTCGCCGTGCCGGTGCTGCGCCATCGCATCCTGCCCAATTTCAAGGCCGAGGCCGAAGGGGTCGACGCCGACAAAGTCGTCGAGAAACTCCTCGAGACCGTACCCGTGCCGTGAGTCGTCCCACCACAACGCACCGCTTTCTGGATCCGAAAGCCCTGATGGAAATCAGGAGCCTTTCGCTCCGCGCGCGTGCCGTGGTCGAGGGGTTCATGAGCGGCTTGCACCGCAGTCCGCGCACCGGTTTTTCCACCGAGTTCACCGAGTACCGCCAATACTCACCCGGCGATGACGTCCGGTTTCTCGACTGGAAAGTGATGGCGCGGACCGACCGAGAGTTTATCAAGAAATTCGAGGACGAAACCAACCTGCGCTGCACGTTCCTGGTTGATTTTTCCAAGTCAATGGAGTTCGGCGGCGACGATGCCGGCGTCAAGAAAAGCGATTACGCTCGCACATTCGCCGCGTCGCTGGCGTGGTTCCTCACGCAGCAGCGCGACGCCGTTGGCCTGGCGATATTCGACCGCGACGTGCGCGAGTTCATCCCGCCGCGCTACCGGCGGGACCAGTTGAAAACGATCCTTGGCCGGCTCGAGACCCAGCCGGCCGGCAACGCCACGGATCTCTGCCAGGCGCTGGAGAAACTCGCCTCGCTCGTCGGCAAGCGCGGCATGATCGTGCTCGTGTCCGATTTCCTCTCGCCGCTCGACGAGTTGGAACGCTGCCTGAGCCTGTTCACCGCCGCCGGGCACGATGTCCGCGCCGTGCAGGTGCTGCATCCGCGCGAGGTCGATTTCAGTTACGAGGACGCCGCGATCTTCGAGGACATGGAGAGCGGCCAAAACCTCATCCTCGACCCGGGCATGGCCCGGGAGTCGTATCAGCAAAAATACAACGCGCACAACGCCGCGCTCGACGCGATATTCAGTGCGCAGGGCATCCCCGGTTTCCGCGTGACCACCGCCGAGCCGCTCGAGCGGGTGTTGCAGCGCTTCCTCGAGGAACGCCCCGCGCGCGCCGTCGTTCGGCAGCGCCGCTTGCCCGGGAGGAGTGCGGCATGAGTTTCCTGACGCCGCTTTATTTGCTGGGGGCGCTTGGCCTCGCCATCCCGATCATCCTGCACCTGCTGCACGACCGGCCGAAAAACAAACAGGAATTCGGCAGCCTGATGTTCCTCGACAAGACCAAGCCGCCGGTGGATCGCAAGCGGCGGCCGACGCACCTGCTGCTGCTGCTGCTGCGCTGCCTTGCGTTGCTGTTGCTGGCCTTCGTTTTTGCGCGGCCGTTCACCACGGTGGACGATCCCGCCGATGCGGGGCGGCGCGACCGGCAATGGATCACCGTGCTGCTCGACCGCAGCGCCAGCATGCAGCGCGGCGATCTGTGGCAGCAGGCCAAGGCCAAGGTGCAAACCGCGCTTGGCCAACTCGGCCCCGGCGACCGCTTCACGCTGATCGCCTACGATGACTCGACGGCGTCGTTGGCCGAGGTCAAGTCGTGGCTCGGCAGCGCCTCCGAGGCGGAGGTGAACATCCAACTCGAGCGCTTGGCCAAGCCGGGCTTCGGCGGGAGCAACCTTGGCCAAGCGCTTATTTTCGTCGGCGAGGCGATACAGGAGGCCGAGCCGGAAGCGGACGAACAGCCCTTGGCCAGGCGTGAAATTATCGTCATCAGTGATTTGCAGAAGGGCAGCCACCTCGACGCTGTGCAGGGCTACGAATGGCCCACCGGCATCAGGGTGACGCTTGAGCAGATCGGCGAGGACGACCAGGGCAACGCCGGTATCGAGCAGGTCGCCTCCCGCATGCCGTGGGCCACCGCCGGGGCCGCGCCGTCGTTCCGCATCAGCAACTCAGCCAACGGCATCAGCGATGAGCTGGAGTTTTTGGCGCACACGACTGCCGGCGAGACTCTCAGCCAAATAGTGCACGTCCCGCCGGGCCGCAGCCGGGTGGTCGAGTTGCCGGGCGAATGGGCTGGGAAGTCCGTCGAGCGACTGGCCATCCGGGGCGACGCGGCGGAGTTCGACAACCAGTTTCATTTCGCACAAAACCGGCAGCAGACCGTGCGCATCGTTTACATTGGCGAGGACAAACCGAACGACGCCGAGGGCTCGCTGTTTTATCTCAAAAGCGCCTTCCAAAAATCGAGTACTCTTGATTTTCAGATCGAGGCCGTCAGCGGCAAATCGACCGCCCCATTGCCGGAGGCCGACCTGTTCGTCATCGGCGATGCCGTCGACGACCCGCTGGCCCAAGCGCTTGGCCAAGCGATCGAGGGAGGCTCCACGGCGCTGATGGTCGTGCAGTCGCCGAGCCAGGCCGCGAACCTCGGGCAGTGGCTTGGTGCGGACGGCGTGGTCATCCGCGACATCGCGTCGAGCGACTACGCGCTGCTTCATTCGCTCAAGCTGGACGACCCGGTTTTGGCGGTGTTCCGCGACGCGCGATTCAGCGACTTCACAAACCTGCATTTTTGGAAACATCGCGAGCTGCAAAATCTGCCCGACGAGGGCATCGACGTGCTCGCGCGGTTTGACTCCGGCGCACCGGCTTGGCTCGCGGCGCGGCGCGGCGACGGCCGGTTGCTGGTGATGGCCTCCGGCTGGACACCGGCCGACAGCCAACTGGCGCTCTCGACCAAGTTCATCCCGTTGCTCTACTCGATCCTCCTGCCGGTGCTCGAGGACAAAACCCAGTCGCGGCAGTTTGTGGTTGGCCGTGAGGTCGACGTGACACGGTTCAACAACGGCCAAGGCGGCGGCGTCACCGTCATGCCGCCCGGCGACGGGGCGGCGGCGATTCCGGTGGACACCGTTTTCACGCCGGCCGCTCCCGGCCTGTACACCGCGAAGGGCAGCGGCTGGTCGGAGACGTTCGCGGTGAACCTTTCGCCGGCGGAGAGCCGCACCGAGCCGATTGGCATGGAGCAGTTCCAAAAACTCGGCCTGCCGATGAGCACCCCGGCAGCCGCGCCGCTCGCCGTCGAGTCGGCAAAAAAAACGGAGACGCACCGTCGCGAATACTGGCAGTGGGCCTTGGCGGCGGTGCTTTTATTTGTCACTCTTGAAACCGTGCTGGCCGCGAAGGGCAGCCGGACGGCAGAACCTGTAATGACATGAACGAGCCAAAAACACTCCAGGAATTCCTGATGCTCCATCGGCAGCAGCATCGTCGGCAGAAACTTTACTCCGGTTTGGCCGTTTGCTGGGCCGTCTGCGCCGTGGCCTGTCTCGGCGCCATCGCGCTTGGCCAGGCGGCCGGCCTCGACGTACGCCTCGCCTGGCCGATCATCGGGACGAGTGCCGCCGTTCTGGCGGCTCTGGTTTTCGTGAAAGTGCTGCGTGTGGACTGGCTGACGCTGGCCGAGATCGTTCGGAGGATTGAGCAACACCATCCCGGCCTCAACAAGCTGCTCGAGACCGCCTCGGAGCAGATCTCAAAAAACGACCCCGACAAACTCGACTACTTGCAGCAGCGCGTGCTGACCGAGGCACTCAACGCGGCCCACGAGCAGGGCTGGGAATATGAGGCCAACGGCCGACTGGCACTGACGCATGTTTACCACGCCACCGCTCTGGTTGTGTTTGCGCTGGCGGCGTTTCAGTTGCCGGGAACCGGCGACGAATCAGCGGTGCGCCTGGCCAGGGGTGGCGTCGAGGTGAAGCCGGGCGACACCGCGATTGAGCGTGGCACGAGCCTGATCGTCTCGGCCAAGTTCGACGACTTTCGGTCCGACGTGAAGCTGACCGTGAAGGAACAGGGGCAGGCCAAGCGCTGGATGACGATGGTGCAAAACCTCGACGACCCGACTTACAGCTACCGCCTGTCCAACGTGCAGTCGAACGCCGTGTACAGCGTGGTTTACGACGGGCAACAGGGGGAGCTGTACCGGCTGTCGGTGTTCGAGTACCCCGCACTCAAGTCGTCGCAGGCCAGGCTCGACTACCCCGAGTTCACCGGCCGCGACGACAAGGTCATCAACAACACACGCCGCCTCACCGCCGTCGAGGGCACCGGCTTGACGTTCGGTTTTCAATTCAACAAGCCGCTCACGTCGGCGGTGCTCAAGGCCCGCGACGGCGGGGGCGAAGACATTCCGCTGCAGCAACTCGCCGATGGCAGCCCGCGGTTCCAGCTACTGCGCGACTTCAGCGAACCGGGCGAGTTCCGTTACGAGTTGCACCTTGAGGATGCCGACGAGCGCACGAACCGCTTCCCGTCCCTGTATGTTTTCAACGTGCTCGAGAACGCCGCCCCGGCGCTGAAGTTTGAGGCGCCCGCGGGTGATACCGAGGTGTCGGCCATCGAGGAGATGCGGCTGCAGGGCGTGGCGCGCGACGACTTTGGGCTGGCCGATGCCGGCATCGGCTACCAACTGGCCGGCGAGGAACCGCAGTATGTTTCCCTCGCCGCCGACGGCTTGTCCACCAACAAGCTCGCCGTCGCACACGTGCTTCGGATGGAGGATTTGGGCGTCGAGGTGGGGCAGGTGGTGAGTTATTTCCTGTGGGCCGACGACCGTGACCGGGATGGCGAGTTGCGCCGGGGATTCAGCGATTTGTTCTTCGCCACGGTGCGGCCGTTCGAGGAAATCTTCCGCCAAAACCGATCCGCCACCGAGGGCATGCGCCAGCAGCAACAGCAGGGCGAAGGCGGTGAACAGGGGGGCGAGCAGCAACAGTCCATCGCCAACCTGCTCGATTCGCAGAAGGACATCATCAGCGCCACGTGGAATATCAAGCGCCGCAAGGCCACCGACGAGAAACTGGCCGAGGATATCCAGGTCGTTCTCGATTCGCAGGGTGAGTTACTCGGCATGCTCGAACAGGCGTCGGCGCTGTTGCAGGACTCCGAGTCCGGCGGCCAGGCGTATCAGGCCAACGAGGCAATGCAGGCCGCGGTCGACAGCTTGGCCAAGGCCAGGGACGCCGAGGGGGAGGCCATTGCCGAAGCACTTTCAGAGGCGATCATCGACGAGCAGACTGCCCTGCAGCATTTGCAGAAACTGCGCGAGAATGAGTTTCGAGTGTCCCGGCAGCAGGCTCGCCAACAGCGCCAGCAGCAGCAGGGCCGTGGCAACAGCAACCGCGCCCAGCGCCAGCTTGACCAACTCGAGATGCAGGACAGTCGCAACAACTACGAGCTGGAGAGCAAGGCCGAGCGGCAAAGACAACAGGCCCAGCAGCAGGGAGAGCGCGCTGAGCAGTTGCAGACGCTCAATCGCCTCAAGGAACTCGCGCGGCGGCAGTCGGATCTGAACCAGCGCCTGCAGGAACTGCAGATTGCCCTGCTCGACGCCGGGGACGAGGCCGAGCGCGAGCGTATCGAGCGCGAACTCAAGCGGCTTCAGGACGAGCAGCGCAACCTCATCGACGACCTCGACGAGGTTCAGCAGCGGATGGACCGCAGCCAAGACGACGAGCTTGCCGAGTCGCGCCAGCAACTCGAGGAGGCCCGCGAGCAGATGGAACAGACCGCCCGCAACCTTGAGCAACAACAGCTTTCGCAAGCCGCCAACTCCGGCTCGCGCGCCAGCCGGAACCTTGATGAGGTCGAGGAGGACTATAAGGAACAGACCGCCAATGAATTTGCCGATGCCATGCGCGAGATGCGCCAGGACGCGCGCGAGCTCGACAACACGCAAAGTGAGTTGAACAAGGCCATTGAGGAGGACCGGCAGAAAACCTTCCGCTCCCTCAGCGACGAGGGCGAGCTCAAGCAGGCGCTCGACATGGCCGAGTCGCAGAAGGGACAACTTGAGGACTTGCTGCAGCAAATGGAGCAGGTCTCCCGCGAGGCCGAGGATTCGGAGAAGCTCCTCTCTGAGAAACTCGAAGATGGCGTCCGTCGCGCCCGGCAGGATAACATGGAAGAGTCACTTGACCAGTTGTCGCTGCTGATGCGCAACAATTTGCTCAACGAAACCGGCGACATCCAGCGGGAGTTGACCGGAAACATTTCCGAGTTGCGCGACACCGTCGAGGAGGCTGCCGAGAAGATCATCGGTAACGACGAGGACGCCATGCGCTTCGCCGCCGCCCAGCTTGACGAGTTGCGCGAGGAGGTTGAGCGTGAGATGGAACTAGCCCTGAACGAAGGCCAAGGCCAACAGCCCGGCCGCCAACGTGAACAGCAAGGCGACGAGCAAAACCCGCTTGGCCAAGGCCAACGCCGGCAGGACGGCGAAAACCAGCCTAACGAGGAGCAGGAAGAGGATCAACAACGCCAAGGCAGAGGCCAAGCAGGTGAAGAACAGCAAAGCCAACCCGGCCAAGGCCAGGGCCGGCGTCCCGGTGATCAGGAAAATCCGCAACCAGCCCAAGGCCGTGATGGCCAGCCGCGCGGCCCGAACGACCAACCCAACCGGCGCCCGGACGGCAACCGCGACATTGGTGGCAGCAGCGGCGGCTCGGACCTGTTCCGGAATTTGGACGAACTCGATTTCGACGGCCCGCTGACCGGTCTCGATTTCCGCGATTGGGAGGACCGTCTTCGCGAGGTCGAGGAAGTGATCGAGATTCCCGAGCTGCGCAACCAAGTTTCCGAGGTGCGCCAGAGTGCCCGCGACATCCGCCGCGAAAACAAGGAAAACGGCAAGCCGCCCAAGTGGGACTTGGTGGATATGCAGATCCTCCGCCCGATGACCGAGATCAACAAGCGACTCGAGCAGGAGCTTTCACTGCGCCAGCCCAAGCGCGAACTCGTTCCGGTCGATCACGACCCCGTGCCGGCGCAGTACTCCGAGCTCGTCCGCCGCTACTACGAACGCCTCGGCGGTCGCAAAGAGAAGAATGACACCAGGAATTAAACGCAGAGGAATCAAAGGAGGGCAGTGCGTTTAGTCAATGTCTGAATACGGTTCCATTGTTTTCCTGAGTCGCGACTGGTTGCCGGTGGCACTGGGGGTGGCGGCGCTGGTGATCCTCGTGTCGTTGTGGGGCTACGGGCGCGCTCGCCTGCCGATGCGGCTCAAGCTCGCCGGCATCACCCTCAAGACGCTCGGCATCGCGCTGCTCTGCTTTTGCCTGCTCGAACCGCAGTGGGTGCGGAAGAAGGCCAAACCGGGGGCAAACATCATCGCCGTGCTGGCCGACAACAGCCAGGGCATGGCCATCCGCGACGCTGGCAGCACGACCTCGCGCGCGGAGGAATTGGCCAAGGCGCTCAAGCCGGAGCCGGGCGACTGGCAGGAGGCGCTCGACGAGAATTTCCAGATCCGCCGCTACACATTCGACACGCGGCTGTGGACGACCGACGATTTTGACTCGCTCGATTTCAAGGGCCGCGCCAGTTCGCTCATCGGCGCGACCCGCAACCTTGGCCAGCGTTTCAGCGGCCGCTCGCTCGCTGGCATCCTGATATTCAGCGACGGCAACGCCACCGACCTCGAGAGCCTCAACGATGGCCTTGGCCCACTGCCGCCGGTTTATCCGGTCGTCATGGGCAATAAATCAGACATCAAGGACATCTCGATCACCTCGGTGCAGGTGACGTCATCGACATTCGAGGACGCGCCGGTGACGATTCGCTGCACTGTCGCGGCGACCGGTTTTCCCGCCGACCAAATCGAGGTTCGATTGCTTGACCCAGATGGCACGCTGATCGACACCCAGTTTACTGCGGCTGGCCAGGCGATGAATATCAAGTTTGAAGTCAAGCCGCCGGCGCTTGGCGTTTCGTTTTATACGGTTGAGGTTGGCCAAGGGGAACGGCCAGACGGCCAGGCCAAGGAAGAGGAGGCCACGATGGCCAACAACCGCCGCATTGTCGCGGTCGAGCGGCGTAGGGAGCCGTACCGAATCCTCTACGTCGCCGGCCGGCCCAACTGGGAATACAAGTTTCTCAAGCGCGCACTCGAAGACGATCCGCAGGTCGATCTCGTGGGCCTGATTCGCATCGCCAAGCGCGAACCGAAATTCGTTTTTCTTGGCCGCGAGGGCGAAAGCAGCAATCCGCTTTTCAAGGGTTTCAGGGGCGACGAGGAAGGGGAACGCTACGACAAGCCAATCCTCAAGCGGCTCAACGTCAGGGACGAGGACGAATTGAAGGACGGTTTCCCGAAGAGCGCTGCCGAGTTGTTCGGCTATCACGCGATCATTCTTGATGATCTGGAGTCGGCGTTTTTCATGCCGCATCAGCTTGAGTTGATTCGGCGCTACGTCTCAGAGCGCGGCGCCGGGTTCATGATGCTCGGCGGCCAGGAATCGTTCACGCAGGGCAACTACGAAAACACCCCGATCGCCGAGCTGCTGCCGGTTTATTTGGAGCGCCGCGGCCCGATTTCACCGGTGGACAATCTCGAGTTTGCCCTCACCCGCGAGGGGCTGATCAGCCCGTGGGTGCGCCTTCGCAAGACCGAGGCGGACGAAGAGGATCGCCTCGAGAAGATGCCCAAGTTTCGCGTGCTCAACCAGGTCGACCGGATTAAACCTGGCGCCAGCGTGATGGCCTCGGTGACCGACGAGAACGGAGGCGAACTCCCGGCGCTTGTCGTCCAGCGCTACGGCCACGGAAAGTCGGCGGCGCTGCTCATCGGCGACATGTGGCGCTGGCAGATGGCCGGCGACGGCAAGCGCGAAGACCTCCCCCGCGCATGGCGGCAGATGATCCGCTGGCTCGTCGCCGACGTGCCCAACCGCGTGCAACTCACCACCGAGGCCGACTCCGGCGCGGGCCGGAAACTGATCGTCCGCGCGCGCGACGAGGAATTCAAGCCGCTTGGCTTTGCCAACGTCGCATTGAGTGTGCTGCCGGCCGGCGACGAATCGAAGGCCATCGACTTGTCGGTCGAGACGGACAGCACCGAGACCGGAACGTTCTGGTCGACTTACAACCCGCGCGAGGAGGGCGGCTACGTGGCGCGTGCCAAGGTGCGCGACGAGGACGGCAAGGTGATCGGCGACGTAGAGACTGGCTGGGCCAGCAACCCGGCGGCGGACGAGTTCCG
>Ga0208391_1000340_pt1 | contig 26337 bp, 16 predicted proteins | sample Knorr_S23_td_Bot_FD_185612 | JGI IMG/M metagenome (GOLD analysis project Ga0208391, IMG submission 185612) | Marine microbial communities from Southern Atlantic Ocean transect - Knorr_S23_td_Bottom_ad_3770_LV_A (SPAdes) (version 2) | ecosystem: Environmental > Aquatic > Marine > Oceanic | place... | reverse complement strand
AGTCCAACGGTTATCTCGTGGTCTGGATGGATGACGCCGTGGAGGCGCCCGGGCTGCACGCCAGGTTTGCGATGGACAACGACGGCGACACCATCGCGCTGTTCAACCCGGAGGGCGAGCGCATCGACGTGCTGGGCTTCGGGTTGCAGGTGGCCGACCACTCGATCGGCCGGGGCAGCAACAGCGTTGCCTGGTCGCTCACGCAGCCGACCCCCGGCAAGACGAACAAGGCCGCACCGGTCGCCGACCTGAAGAATCTCAAGCTCAACGAGTTCGTCGCCGCCGCTCCGCCGGGCAGCGACGACTGGGTTGAATTGTTCAACACGGACAGCAAACCGGCCGCGCTATTCGGCCTCGCGTGGGAAGCCGGCTTGGCCAAGTTCACCTACCGCCGCCTCTCGTTTATTGCGCCGGGCAGTTATCAGGTTTTCAGCGCCGACAAAAAACCCGGCGTTCGGCACCTCGATTTCAAGCTGCCCGCCGCCGGTGGAACTCTCCTGTTGCGTGACACCAACGGCGCGGAACTCGACGACCTGAGCTACCGCACGCAGGAGGACGGCGAGTCCCGTGGACGCTACCCGAACGGCACCGGCCCGTGGACCACGTTCACCACCACCGTCAGCCCCGGCCAGGCCAACTACCTGCCCAAGACCGACGGCTTGAAGCTCAGCGAATTTCTTGCGATCAACGACGCAGCCGTCATCGACCCGCTTGGCCGGACCAGCGACTGGATCGAGATCTGGAACAACTCCACGACGTCCATCGATCTCGCCGGCATGAGCCTAAGCATCGACAAGGTCGAGCCCGGGCAGTGGAGCTTCCCCGACAGCGCCAAGCTCCGCGCCAAGGGCCAGTTGCTCGTGTGGTGCAACGGCTCCCGCGACCCCGCGCTTGGCCCGGCGGATTACCTGAACACCGGCCGCTCGCTCAATGGCGCTTACGGCACCGTGTACCTGTTTAACGCCGACGAACAGATTGTCGACAGAATCAGCTACGGCTTCCAAGTGCCGGATCGTTCCGTCGGCCGCGACAAAAACGGCGACTGGGCGCTGCTCGACTCCCCCACTCCAGGCAAGGAGAACAAGCTTCCCGCAACGCTGGCCTCCCCGTCCAATCTTGTCATCAACGAGTGGATGGCCAACGGCCGCGGCAGCGACTGGATCGAGCTGCACAACCCGCAACCGAAGCCGGTTCGGATGGACGGGCTGTACCTGACCGACAACATCAGCTCGATCGGCCGCACCAAGTTTGAGATCACGAAACTCAACTACATCGCCGGCGGGGGGTTCGTGAAATGGATCGCGGACGCCGACTTGGCCAAGGGCGGCGACCACGTCAATTTCAGCCTGTCCAGCCTTGGTGAACCGATCGCCCTTTACAGCCGGACAAAGTCGCTCCTGGACAAGCGGCTGATCTCCAAAACCATCCCCGGCGAATCGGAGGGGCGGCTGCCCGACGGCGCCACACGGATCACGAAATTCCCCAGCACCCCCACGCCGGGCAAATCCAATTATCTGCCGGTGGAAAACGTGGTCATCAACGAGGTGCTCACCCACACCGACCCTCCGTTCGAGGACGCCATCGAGCTGCAAAACCTCTCCGACAACCCGGTCGACATTGGCAACTGGTGGATCAGCAACTCGGAATCGAGCCTGAAAAAATACAGGATTCCCGCCAACACCACGTTGACCGCACGGGGCGTGATGGCCTTTTACGAGGGACAGTTCAACCCGGCGCCGGGCGCGGAACACAGCTTCGCGCTCAACTCTGCCCACGGCGACAAGGTCATCCTCTCCGAGGCGGATGGCTTCGGCAAGTTGACCGGCTACCGCACCATCATCGAGTTTGGTGCGGCGCAAAACGGCGTCTCCCTTGGCCGCGTGAAAACCAGCATCGGCGATCAGTTTGTCACCCTGGTCAGTCCGACATTCGGAGTGGACAACCCCTCCTCCGTATCGGCCTTTCGTAAGGGCGCTGGCGCTGCCAACGCCACAGCAAAAGTCGGCCCGGTGGTGATCCACGAGATCATGTACCACCCCGCCCCGCTGCCGCTCGGCGCCGGCACGCCGGACGACGAGTTCATCGAACTGCACAATATCACCAACACGACCGTGCCGCTGCACGACCCGTTGCACCCGGAAAACACGTGGCTGATCGATGGCGGCACGACGTTCGAGTTCCCGCGCGGTTTCCAGTTGCCGCCGGGTGGCTACGTGGTCTTGATCGAGTTTAACCCGGTGAAAAATCCTGAAAAAACCGCGAGCCTGGCCAAGCGCCTTGGCATCCCGGACGGCGTGCCGATCCTCGGCCCGTTGCGCGGGCAACTGGCCAACGGCGGCGACACGGTGGCCCTGTACAAGCCGGACCCGCCGCAGGGCTTGCAGCACGACGACGCCGGTTTCGTGCCATACATTCTCGTGGACCAAGTCACCTTCAGCGACACCGCGCCTTGGCCAAGCGCGGCCGACGGTCTCGGTGCCACGCTGCAGCGTGCCACCGCCAATAAGTTTGCCAACGACCCGGTCAACTGGAAGGCGGCCGCACCGAACCCCGGCCGCGCCAACCGCTCGGCTGAGATGGCAGACACCGACGCCGACGGCATGCCGGACGAGTGGGAAACCGCCTTTGGCCTCGATCCCAATAACAGCAACGACGCCGACGGCGATGCCGACGGCGACGGCTTGACCAACGTCAGCGAATACCTCGCCGGGACCGATCCCGGCGATGCAGCCAGTGCGTTGCGTTTGACCGCCGTGAACTTGGCCAACAGCAAAATGAGTCTTGTTTTCGAGGCGTCACAGGGCCGGTTGATCGAAATCCAGTCCACCCCCGCGCTTGGCCAAGCGGCGTGGAAATCGGTGCTGGAGGTCGATGTAAAAAGCGACGGCCCACAGCAGGTCGAGGTTGACCTTCCCGTCGGCGAGGCCCAGTTTTTCCGGCTGCTCCTCGTGGAGTGACCCGAATGGAAAGCGCCCTCACCAACGCCACCAGCCAGACCAACTTCGGCACCATCGACTGGGTGATTGTCGCGGTGTACCTGCTGCTCTCGGTCAGCATCGCCTTTTTCGTCAAGCGTTACGCCGGCAACATGACGAACTTCGTCAGCGCCGGCCGCGCCGTGGGCACATGGCTGGGCGTCGCCACGCTGACCGGCACCGAGATGGGGCTGATCACGGTGATGTACAGCGCACAAAAAGGGTTCACCAGCGGCTTCGCGGCGTTTCACATCGGGGTGATCGCCGGCATAGTGGCGTTTCTCATCGGCGTGACCGGCTTCATCGTCGTGCGACTGCGCGAGCACAAGGTGCTGACGATCCCCGAGTATTACGAGAAACGCTTCGGCCGCCGCACGCGTATCCTTGGCGGCATCATGCTGGCGTTTGGCGGACTGCTGAACATGGGCCTGTTCCTCAAGGTGGGGGCGATGTTCATCGTCGGCATCACCGGCATGGACCCCGACGGCAGCGCTCTCAAAGTGGTGATGGTTGTGTTGCTGGCGCTGGTGCTCGTCTACACGGTCATCGGCGGGATGATCTCGGTGGTGATCACCGACTACATCCAGTTTGTCATCCTGTCGGTCGGCATCCTTGTGGCCGGTTGGCTAGCGATTGAGAGTGTCGGCTGGGATAATCTTTTCGAGACCGTCCGCACCCACAAGGGCGAGGCCGGTTTCAACCCGGTCGCAGCCGACAGCAGTTTTGGCTTTGAGTACGTCGCGTGGATGTTTTTCCTCGGCATCGTGAACTGCGCGCTGTGGCCCACCGCCGTCGCCCGCGCGCTGGCCATGGAGAGCACCGCCTCGCTCAAGCGGCAGTACACGTGGTCGTCCATCTCGTTCGCCATCCGGATGATCATCCCGAACCTGCTCGGCGTCTGCGCGTTCGTATTCGTGATGACCAAGGCGCCGGACTTGCAGCAGCTATTCTCCCCGGCGGACGCCGATGTCGAGGCGGTGGACAATCTTTACGCCATGCCGATTTTCCTCGGACGCATCCTTCCGGCAGGGCTGATTGGGCTGATCACCGCCGCGATGATTGCCGCCTTCATGTCCACGCACGACGGCTATCTGCTTTGCTGGAGCACAGTGATCACGCAGGACATCATCGCGCCGCTGTTCAAGGAGCGGCTCGACAACCCGACCCGCATCAAGATCACCCGCATTCTCATCGTGCTGATCGGACTTTACATCCTTTACTGGGGGCTGTTCTACACCGGCGAGGAGGATATTTGGGATTACATGGCCGTGACCGGCGCGATTTATTTTACCGGCGCATTTTCGCTGCTCTTCGGCGGACTGTACTGGCACCGGGCCAGCTCGACCGGCGCGGTGCTGGCGCTGCTCCTCGGCGTCACGGCGGTGTTTGGCCTTGGCCCGGTGCAGGACTACGTTCACACATACATCCCGGGCAGCATCGCCGAGCGCAACATCACCGCCACTGACGATGAGACGATCGAGTTTGAGGCGTTCAAGGAACCGGATGAGATGGAGGAATCCGTTTTCCGTGACATGGTCGTTGATTTTGTGATGACACCATTCGAGCAGGCCAAGCCGTGGAACCCCGATGGACTGAAGGGATGGACCGCCATGGTGCGCGATCAAGCCGGTCAAGAGCAAAAGGTCGAGGTCGCCTCAAGCTGGGCGGGTGAGGCGACGGCCAGCGCTTGGCCAAGTTTTGAGCCGAAGGCCGGCGACACGGTGTCGTTCTATAAGCCGGTTTCAAGTGCTCGGGTCGGGTTGATGACCATCGGCTTCACGCTATTTGTTTTCATCCTCGGTTCGCTGATTTTCCCGGATCGCAAACAAAAGGAGGCCACCAATGAGTGATGAACTGAACAAACTATCGAGTGTGCCCCCAAACACCCAATCCATGGAACCATCCGTAGAGTCACCGGTGGATCCACCTAAACTCCCACCTGTGCTGCCGCCCCGCCCTTCCAAGAAAAAAGAATCCTGGCTCCCAACCGTTATCGTCATACTGCTTTTGATGGCCGGGATCACCGCGCTCGGAGTCATAATGATATTCGCCATCATGGATAATGGATGGCCAGCAGTTTTGAGAGCCGTCGAGAAAGACGGATGGGAGTGGGTTTGGAAAGTGACCCTGATTGGCACCTGTGGGCTGTTTGCACTGCTCTCGGTGCTGGTCACCGTCGGTGGCGCGCAGGACATCCGCAAGCTGTTTCGCCGTCTCCGCGAGCAGGAAGCCTCCGGCAACCCCGATTCCGACGCCTGACAGTCCTTTTGTTTTTACATCGGCCCGCACTGAGCTAACTTCAACGCAGCACCAATGGAATTGACCATCGAGACATTTCGGCATGAGATCGACACGGCGATGCGATCCTACGACCACCACGTTGTCTGCGTCTTCAAGACGCCGGACGACTGCCTCGAGGCGATCGAGCGACTCATGCTCAAGGCGATCAAGGCCTACGAAAACCGCGTCGAGGGCATGCGCCACGGTATCGCGCTCGACAAGGAGATCACCATCATGCTCAGCCAAAGCGAGGGCGAAGCGCCCCTGTGCGGCATTTACTTCAACCTCCACACCCCGTACAGCCGTGAGCACGGCGGACGCAACATCACGCAAACCGGGGCCAAGGCGGAAGCCAACCCGCCAAACTGACGTCGCTCACTTCAGCTTGGCCTCGTCGCCCTTCCAAATCTGCCCCTCGACAATATCCGCCACGGCGTAAGTATCCCACGCCGGGCCGGACACGCGCACTTGGCCCACCTTTTTCCCAAGCCGATAGATGGCAAATTGCTGGCCAACCGCCGGCAACCCCTGCAGGCCAAAGTCAAGCACCACGAAGTTGAGCCGTTCGTTTGTGCGCACCACCTTGCCCTCCACGCGGAACGCCACCGGGGTGACGATCGTCCCGCCGCCCGGCTTGGGGACGTCGCCCCATCTGCCCGGCAGGACGCATCCCGCCAAGCCAAGCGCCGCGACCGCTGTCACCCACTTCAGCACCCCCGCAGCATAACGCTTGGCCAAGCGTGTACCACGAAAAACAGTTCCGCCTTCGCGTCGGCCAGTTGCCCTGCTACGCTTGGCCGAGCAAAATAAACCATGAGTGACACACCCATTCTTGAGATTTGCATCGACTCGGTGGCATCGGCCATCGCGGCGGAACAAGGCGGCGCAGCTCGCGTCGAGCTTTGCCAAAACCTGTTCGAGGGCGGCACCACCCCAAGCGTGGGCACGGTGTACCGCACGTTGGAGCGGGTCGGCATCAAGGTCAACGCCATCATCCGGCCACGAGGCGGCGACTTCCTCTACTCCGACGATGAGTTCGCCGTGATGCAGCACGACATCGTCGCGCTCAAGGAAATGGGCATCAACGGCGTCGTCATCGGCATGCTCAACGCCGATGGCACCATCGATGTTGAGCGCTCCAGCCAACTGGTCGAACTCGCCCGGCCACTCGAGGTGACCTACCATCGCGCGTTCGACGTTACCGCCGATCCGTTCCGCAGCCTCGACGACATCATCGGCCTCGGCGTCGAGCGGCTGCTCACCTCCGGACAGGAGCCGTCGGTGCTCGAGGGGGTGGAGTTGATCGCCGAGTTGGTTCGTCGCGCCGGCGACGACATCATCATCATGCCCGGAGCAGGCATCACCGAGAAAAACCTGCCGCGAATCATACGCGAAACCGGAGCGAAAGAGTTTCACGTGACCGGCAGTGCGCCGGTGCTGAGTAACATGGAGTTCCGCAACGAACGCTGCTTCATGGGCAAGGCGCTGTACGCGCCGGAGTTCTCGCTAAAAGTCACCAACCCCGACAAGATTCGCAACTACATCCAGCTGCTGAACAACCGGGAGTAAGCTTGGCCAAGCGCCGGAATGAACCGCCAACTGAGAACCGATAAACCATTTTTCGCGTTTCCACTCTCATCCGGCCTGCGGCCACTTTCTCCCTGAGGGAGAAGGAATTCCTTGGTTCCATTCGTGTTTCTTCGCGTGAATTCGCGGTTCGAAGCCAAGCGGCACGGCTCACATCTTCGAGCGTGCCTTGTCGAGAATCTTGCGCTCGCGCTCGGTCAGGCTGTGGATTCCCTGTTCGGAAATCTTGTCAAGGATCGGATTGACCTCGCGGCTCATGAAATCCCCCTCGGCCACCTCGGCGGCATCGACCACCCTGGGCTTGCGCCAGTTCCGACGGCGCGTAGCTGCCGGGCCCTTGGGCGAACCGTCCGAGACGAACCGAATCCTCGGCATGCCCGGTAAAAACCGCATAAACCCGCCGTTCCGAACCAGCTTGGCCACGTAAAACGCACCGTACAACAGCCCGCCCAAGTGCGCCGCGTGAGCCACCGAATCCCCCGCCTCAGTCCGTATAGCTGCTAAAATGGAAACCAGCGCAATCGCAAAACTACCCCAGAAAACCCAGTGAAGTTTCAGTCGGATTGGCAGGACGAAAAACAGGAGCAGATACACTTCACGATATGGGAATAACCGTGCCAGCACTCCCATGAACCCAAACACCCCCGCACTCGCTCCCACCATCGGCCCAGCAAATTGCGCCGGGAACACCGCTGCAAATCCCAGCTGAAACAGCGCTCCAACCACTCCGCTGACAAGATACAAGCCGATGACCTCCCGACGGCCAATCGACGGCTCCAATGCCCTGCCGATAAAAAACAGGCCAAGGCCATTCATCAACAAATGCCAAACTCCCCCATGCAAAAACTGGTAAGTGAACAATTGCATTGGAAGCAGCCAGGAAATTTGGCCCGAGTCCAACGCAAGCCACTGCCCAACGAACGATTTCTCGAACGTCGCCATATGTGTAGACAAACTGCTGGGATCAATCAAAACCTGCAGCAGGAACACCACGACGTTGATCGTCAGCAGAATGGCCCACCCGGTCCACGGCTGCTGCATCGATGGCCCACGGAACCGCGGTTCCTCCGGTCTCATGTAGGGTCGATCATCTAACATCGTCGAACGGCAGTTTAACACACACGATAGCCCCGGCCAATCATATCGCTTGGCCAAGCCGGCGGATACCCTCGCGAATGTCGGCCTCCGATGCCGCCCCGAAGCTCAGGCGCATCTCGTGGCTTGGCTTGGCCCGCGTCGGGTCATCGACATAACACAAGCCACCCGGAACGTAGAGCACGTTACGGTCGAGCACTTGTTTGAAAAAGCGCGACTTCATCCCAGTGTTCACTTTTCGAGGCCACGCAGCCCAGACATTCAACCCGCCCTCCGGTTGCTCCCACTGCACTGATCCCGGAAAATGCTCGCCCATGGCGTCTGTCATCGCCTTGGCCTTGACTCGGTAGCGCCGCTGCACCTTGGCCAGATTTTTCTCGTACAGGCCGGAGGCGAGAGCGCGGCTGACGAGTTGCTGGATCAGGTGGCTCGTGCCGAAGTCATGGTTGCCCTTGATCCGCAGCACCGGCGTCAGCAGTTCCTCCGGCAAAATGCCAAACCCCACGCGCACGCCGGTGGCGAACGGTTTGCTGTACGTGCCCGAGTAAATGACCCGATCCGCCGCGCCCTTGACGGCCAGGGCGGACGCCGACGGCGTGCCGGCAAACCCCAGCTCCCGGTACGCGGCGTCCTCCATCAGGTAAATCGGGTGCCCGGCTGCGCGCTCGTAGCGGCGCAGCAACTCCAGCGCACCCGCCTTCACCCTCAGGCTGGTTGAGCGGCTGGTCGGGTTTTGGTAATACGAAACGAGGTACAGTATTTTCAACCGAGGCAGATTGCCGTCGCGCTTTAGCGACTCGAGCACCTGCTCAAGATGCCCAAGGTCGATGCCGTCGCGATTCGTTCGCACGCCACGACCGGCGACACCGCGGCTCTGCATGATGCCGAGATAAACGAAATACGTCGGGTCCTCCACTAGTACGATGTCGTCCGGATCGCACAATATCTCCGTGGCCATGTAAAGGAACTGCTGCGAGCCGTGTGTGATGACCGTGCGGCTGGCCTCGTAAGTCGCCGCTCGGCCGCGGGGGCTGCTGTCGAGTTGCCGAATGCGCCTGGCCGTCAGTTTCCGCAGCGTGTCATCGCCCGCCGTCGAGCCGTACTGCAGCGCCGCCTGGCCAAGCGCCGTGTCGCCGAGCAGCTCGTTGAGCAGCCGCCTGCTCCCCGCCACCGGTAGCGTCGAGTTGTCGGTAAAACCGGCCGCCAACGAGATCAGCCTTGGACGATCCAGCTTGATGCGCATCAGCCAAGAGATAGGTGGCTCCTCAGTACGCCTCCCCATCGCCGAGAGGGCGCTAGGTTTTGAAGATTTACCAGCCATCCGAGGTCGGAGCTTACCCAACTCGCTCCGGCTCATTGCCAGGCAATTTCCCCGGCGACGATCGTCATGACGTTGCGCCCCTTGAGCGTCCAATCGTAGAACGGATTGTTGACGGCCTTGCTGGCGGTGTCCTCACGGCGGAACACCCACTCGGCGTCGGGGTCGAACACAGTCACGTCCGCCACGGCACCGACACCGAGCGAGCCCCGGTCAAGGTGGATCAGCTTCGCCGGCGCGACGGTTAACCGCTCGATCACGTCGCTGAGCGGCATGCGGCCGCTGTGATAAAGCTGCATCAGCGACACCGCCAGTTCGTTCTCAAGGCCGGTGATGCCGAACGGCGCGTTGGCGAACTCGACCTCCTTTTCGTAGTCGCAGTGCGGCGCGTGGTCACTCGAGATGATTTCCAGCGTGCCGTCGGCAACACCCTCGATCACCGCCTCTCGGTCGGCGGCAGAGCGGAGCGGCGGGTTCATTTTGAAATTCGTGTCGTATTCCGGCCAGGCCGGCTTGTCGTCGTCGCCCGCCCAAAAGACGCCCTTGCCGTCGTCAGGCCAAAATTTATCGCTGCCGGCGACCGCCGAATCGGTCAGCGTGAAATGATGCGGGCAGGCCTCGCCGGAGATCGGCACACCGCGCGACTTAGCCTCGCGAATGAGCCGCACGCTCCCGACGGTGGTCATGTGCTGGCAATGGACGTGCGCGCCGGTTTTTTCGGCGAGCAGAATGTTGCGCGCGACGATCATCTCCTCGCCTGCGCTTGGCCAGCCGGGCAAGCCGAGTGTGTTGTTCCAGTAGCCCTCGTGCATCACGCCCGCGCCGACGAGCGAGTAGTCCTGGCAATGATCCATCACCGGCAGGTTGAACATCGTGGTGTACTCCAACGCGCGCCGCATCAGGTCGTTGTCCTGCACGCATTGCCCGTCGTCGGTGATGGCGACCACGCCGGCATTCTTGAGCGAGCCGATCGGTGCCAACTCCTCGCCGGCGATGCCCTTGGTGATCGCGCCGGTGATGAGCACGTTGACCTTGGCTGAGCGCTCGGCGCTGTCCTGAATCAGCGCCACCGTGCCGGGGTTGTCGATCGCCGGGCTGGTGTTGGGCATGCAGACGACAGTGGTGAAACCGCCGCGCGCCGCCGCCGCCGCGCCGGTGCCGATGGTCTCCTTGGCCGTCTGGCCCGGCTCGCGAAAGTGAACGTGAATATCGATCAACCCGGGGCAGACGACCTTGCCGGTGACATCGATTTCCGGCGTGCCCTCCGGCGCTTGGCCAAGCGCATCACCGCCGATGGCGGCCACTTTCCCATCGGCAAGCAACAGGTCGGCGGTTTCATCAAGGCCGTGGGCGGGATCGATGAGGCGGCCTCCCTTGAGCAGCAAAGAACTCACGGGCGCACAGGCTAAAGAAGGCGGATTGACAACGCAAGCCGGGTTGGTAGCCTGCGCGCGGTTGCGGGTGTAGTTCAATGGTAGAACGGAAGCCTTCCAAGCTTCACACGAGGGTTCGATTCCCTTCGCCCGCTCCACTTTTCTTATCCCTTTTTTAACCAGTAGTTTACGGATTTATACCTGTTTATTTCTGAAGCAACTGGTTACAAAACTGGAGACATTTCTGGTTATGTTTATTGAAGTTTGAGGATGTGTTTTGTGTTTTATATCTTCGGTATCGTCGCTTCTATCCGTGTAACCAATAAATCGGATTCTGTAACTAAAAAAACCATGCAGCCCCCAACCTTGTGACGATATTTACAAGTAATAACCCAATCAGTCAGCAGCCTGGAATCGAGGGTGAGATTTGTGTGGAACCGTTTTTTTACCCTCTTGCTGGGCAAGACTTTATGTTGTGAGGCACTTCACAGGGTGGTGAAGATTATGAAGAGTTTAATTACATTTGCCGTTACCACAGCGGCTTCAGATCCTCATCATCCAGCGCCATAAGCTTGATCTGCCTGGCATCCCCAAGCTCGTACGACTTACCCAGATGCTCTTTAGCGGCATCCAGTTGGCCCAGTTTGGCGCAGTAGCACGCCAAGTTGTATTGGATCATGCTGTCGTCTGGAAACAGCTTGGCTGCTTCATCCAGCACCACCTTGGCCTTCTCGATGCCACCTCCATTTGCACGGCGCACATCGCCAAAAGTGAAAAAAGAAAGCGCATGGGGGGATTTGTAGCCGCGCCGGTGACAAATTGCAATATGGCAGGGCGCGCTGGCTGAAACGGGATTGGCTCTTTACCAGGTCAGTTCGCCGGTGCTCTGGGCGAAGGATTTGGTTTCGATTCCCATTTTGTTCAGCATCGTGACGTAGAGGTTGCAGAGCGGGGTGCCTGCTTTTTGAGCGATGTATCGGCCGTGCTTGAAGCCGCCGCCGGCGAGGAAGCCGTGCTTCCTTCCCTGTACCTCCTGTTCCAGTCGCTGGCAGTAGTCGGTGAAAGGTGGTTTTTCGCTGGCGAGAACGGAGTCACTCGGAAAACAGCAAAAAACAAATGCAGCAATAAGCACAATGCCAGCGAACATATCCAAGCTCTACCAACTCTCCCCGCTAATGACCAGTGAGAACCCTCTCTTCGGGAGTTGCCCAGCGCAGGAGGAATGGTTAGACTGGGCCAGCATGAAAAACACCACCCGACTCGCAGCCATCTGCGCAATACTTCTCATCTCTACTGCCCAGGCCGCACCGATCGACGACGCCGAACAGGCCATGCAAGCCCGCCAGTTTGAGACCGCCATCACCCACCTGGAAAAATCCAAGACCGGCGACTACCCCAGCTACCTCAAGGCCGTCGCCCTCTACCAGTCTGGGAAATATTCTGCCGCGGCCGTTACCTGTGAGGGACTCTTAAAACAATACCCAGACTCCCAATGGCAACACAAGGCGCGCTTCCTCATGGCCCGCGCACTCATCGCACAGAAAGATCACAAGGCCGCCGAGTCCATCCTTGCGGCAGAGGCAGGCCGCATCTTCTCGCCTGACCGCAAACAGTCGATCGCGAACGTCCTAGTCGATTTCGCCGACAAGCTTGCCCGCCGCCCCGACCCGAACGAGCTCGACGCGCTCCCGGCCGATGACGCCAAGGCGCTCGCGCTCTACCAACAAGTGCTCGCACTCGAGATCAAGCGCGAGCTGAGTGACGACATTCAGTTCAAAGCCGCCCTTACGTTTCAACGCCTTAAACAACATCCGCAGGCGATCGCTGCCCTGCGCCAGTACCTCGACGACTTCGACCCGACCTGGACTGGTCCGGTCGGCAGCGCGACACGTCAGCGCGGCCAGCTCAAACAGAATCCAGTCGCACCCGGTAAGCACTGCCTCAAGGCGAGGTTCGCTCTCATCAGCTCCCAGGTCATCAACGGCAACAACGACGCGGCGCGCCAGAACGTCGATGCCATTCTCCCGATGCTTCAAGACGTTGTCATGGAGTTCGACGACGGCCGCGGTGGCACCGTCAAGCGTGACAAGTCCGACGTCGCCCATCAACGAGTTCTCACCTATTCCCAAGATCTCCCCAACTCCATCGCGGAGACCAGAAAATTCCTCGCCGCCTACCCGGCTTACGAGCTAGCCATCGAACTCGCCCGCAGCTTGCCCAATACGCTCGTCGGGCTCGGTCGCACCGACGAGGCCATCGCCGCCCACCGCGACTTTGTTGCCGGTAAAAACTTCAAATTCATCGCCAACGAGAAAGCAACGACGCCCGATCCCAAGACTGGCGTCTCCCCTGCCGAGAACCTCGAAAAACTCCAGCGCGAGTCCTTCTTCCAAATCGCGCAATTGCTTTTCAACCAGAAGAAATATGATGACGCCATCAAGCAGTGGCAAGCCTACGTCAACCGTTACCCAGACGGCGCCCAGTGGGCCGCGTCCCAGTCCGGGATCATCAATGCCGAGTTCCAGATTGGCCTCGATGCAGTCGCCGCCGGCGAGGACGCCAAGGCCCGCCAACATTTCGCTCAGTTCCTCAACAAATACCCGCTCGACCATCGCGCGCGGCAGATCATGTTCACCCTCGGGCAGATGCACGTGGCGAAGATGGAATACAAAAAGGCGATCAAAGAGTGGTCGCGCCTGATCAGCAAGTACCCCAACACCGAGGAGTCATCGCTCGCGCTTTACCGCACCGGCGTCTTCCAATCCGAGCAGCTCGGCCAACTCGAGGACGCCCTCGCCACCTTCCGCCGCCTCACCTGGGGTTCATGGGCGCAGCCGGCCAAGGCCCGCGTCGTCATGCTCTCGCAAAAATCCCTCGGCGTCGCCACCGAGCGCACTTTCCGCACCGACGAGGTCGCCAAGATCGCCGTCACCGTGCGCAATATCGAGAAACTCAAAGTCAGCGTCTACCCGCTCAACCTCGAATCCTACTTCCGCAAGACCCACAAGCTCGCACGCATCGACCACCTCGACATCGACCTCATCGAACCGGAGAAAACCTGGGAAGTGAAACTCGATGGCTACAAGAAATACACTCAACTGATCCGCGACATCGAGATCCCGTTCCCAGGGAAGCAGCCCGGGATCGCCGTCGTCAAAATCGAGGGTAGCGACTGGTCCGCCAGCACGCTCGTCATCCGCTCCGACATCGACTTGATCCTCAAGAGCAGCCGCAAGGAAGCCCTCGTCTACGTCGAGGACCAGCTCAAGAATAAACCGGCCGCGGACATCCAGCTCCTGTTCAGCGACGGCACCAGCATCATCGCCACCGGCAAAACCGGTGCCGACGGCGTGTTTCGCGGAAGATTTCCGGAGTTGACCACCATCAAGGACCTACGCGTGCTCGCCACCGGTCCTGGCGGCAGCGCCACCAACCTGCTCAACATCGGCAACCTGCGTTTCAGCACTGGCCTGTCGCGTCGCGGTTACATCTATACCGACAAATCCGCCTACCAACAGGGTGAGGTAGTCGCCGTTCGTGGCATCATCCGCGACGTTAAAGACGGCAGCTACATCGTCCCGAAAAAACGCGAATACACCGTGCGCATCACCGACCCCGCCGGCCGCCTGTTGAGCGAGTCCGATCTGACACTGTCAGAATTCGGCATCTTCAACACCGCGATCCAACTTCCAAGCTCCGCCGCATTCGGCAACTACAGCATCATCGCCCACCCCAAAGACAAAAAGGAGATCACGCACCAGGGGAACTTCTCGGTCCAACAGTTCAAGCTCGACCGCGTCCGTCTCGCCTTCGATTTCCCGCAGCAGGTTTACTTCCGCGGCGAAAAAATCGAGGCCACACTCAGCGCCATCTATTACTGGGGATCGCCTGCTGCCAACAAGCTCGTTGAGATCAGCCTGCCCGACGGCCGCAAGCTCAGCCAGAAGACGGACGCCGAAGGCAAGATCGAGATCAGCCTCGACACGGCGGGCTTCGTTCCCGGCACGCCGCTGCGGTTCGGCGCCAGCATCCCATCGCTTAACATCTCCGCCAACAACGCCGTCTACCTTGCCAAACTCGGTTACCATATCGCCCTCAAACCCGACCAGCCTCTGGCGCTCGCCAACGAGGCTTTCGAAGTCCAAGTCGCAACGATCGGCGCCGATGGCGAGCCCGTCGGCAAGGATCTCACCATCACCGTCTTGCGCAGCGAGGTGCAAAAACAGAACCCCGTGCTCGAAGCCGTGCCGTGGATCGCCTACAACCCGCAGCCGACCGCGCAGGTCACGGTCGAGGAAATCAAAGTCACCACCGATCCGAAAACCGGCAAGGGCACGGCCATCTTGAACCTCAAGAAAGGCGGCGTCCACACGCTGCGCGCCAGCGGCCAAGACCGATTCGACCAGACCGTCACCGGCCAGACAACGGTCGCTGTCTCCGATGACGAGGACCTGCAGAAATTGCGATTCTTCGCCGAGAAGAGCACGTACGAGGTCGGTGCGAAAATCCCGCTGCGCCTGCACTCGCGCGTGGCCAAAGGTCTCGCCCTGCTCACCTACGAGGGCGAGGAAGTCATTCACCATGAGATCATCTCGATTAAAAAAGGCGAAAACCAGCTCGAGATCCCGGTCGAGCACGCGCACTTCCCCAACTTCAGGGTCAGCGTCGCACTGATCGACGGCCGCGTTCTGCGCGGTGCATCCAAACGCTTCAACATCCGGCGCGAACTGAAGGTCACCATCACGCCGAGCAAAGAAACCTACGCCCCTGGCGAAAACGCCACCGTCGATATCGCCGTCACCGACCAGCTCGGCAAGCCCGTGAAAGCCGAGCTTGCACTGGCGCTCGTCAACCAGGCGCTGCTCGACCGCTTTCCCGACAGCACCACGGATATCCTGACATTCTTCCAAGAAGGCGCAAGTCGATTCACCGAGTTCAGCCTCATCTCGACCTGCGACTGGAGTTACACCGCGTTCTCGAAACGCACCCGCGCCGGCGGCAACGTGGCCACGATCGTCGCCAACGACTTTGAACAGATCCTCTCAATCAACCAGATCGAGCTGAACCTCAACCCAGGCAACTCCATCCTGAGCTTCAATTGCGCCAGCGTCCACGAGAGCATTTTCAACAACGGCCGCTTCCAGCAACTCGCCCTACCGCAACACCAGCAGAGGCAAACCGGACGGGCTGGCCAGACCTTTTCCAACTTCGGTGACTTCTACGACTCCATCCAGACCGACGGATCAGAAATGGGACTCATTGTCCTAACCGATGGCAACAACAACAGCCGTCTCCGAGGCGAAGGTATAGTTATGGGCCGCCTGTTCAACGGGCAAACCACAACGACGGTCTCCGGCGGTTTCCGGCTCGGCCTGGAATTGAAACGTGATGTCAGTCACACTGGCATCGCTGGTGCCGCGACCGTCTGGCTCTCACCGATCACCACCGGCGACGACGGCAAAGTGCAAGCCAAAGTCCAACTCCCCAATTCTGCCGGCCAATGGAACCTCGCCGCCAAAGGCTGCACGACCGACACTCTTGTCGGCCAGGCCAGCACCAAAGTCATCACCCGCAAAGATTTCCTCGTCGAACTGCGGACGCCCGATGTGCTGCAGGAAGGCGACACCATGGAGTTGCTCGCCACCATCCACAACCTCACCGACTTTGAGGGCGACGCCACCGTCACGCTGAAAATTTCCGGCGCGGCCCAGCCGTTCAGTACCAAAGAGACGATCCGGATCAAGAAGCAGAGCAGCAATGAACTCGTCTTCGACGGCTACACGATTCCGTTCACCGAGTCGCTCAAGCTTGAAGTCGCGGCAAAGGCTGGCGAACACAGCGACAGCTCGGACACGAACCTGCGCGTCCGACCGTGGGGACTCGAATACGCCGCCCACACCGGCGGCGTCACCAGTACCGAGGCCGGCGCAACACTCACCTTGCCGAAAGAACAAAAATACTCCGGCCGGAAGCTCCACGTCACCATCAGCCCGTCCATCGAGCAAGCACTCATCGACCTCGCCCTCGAGCGTGGCAGCCCGATGTTCGGTTCGAGTTGCATTTACTCACCAGACCCGCAAACACCTGGAAGCACGCTCCTGGCCGCGGTTAGCGCCCTTGATTACGCGCGCGACCGCCGAGCTTCTCCCGAAGAGATCCACCAGCTCACGGAGCGCGTCCGCTCGCTCGTCTCCGGCGTCGTCGTTACCCAGCTTAAAGACGGCTCGTGGTCGTGGAACAAGCTCGCAAACCACAGCACCTACACCGGTTCCGCCACGATCTACTGGGGACTCGCGCTCGCCAAGAAAGCCGGCATCCCCGTACACCACGCCACCTTCGAAAACGCAGAGAAATTCTTCGCTGCTGCCTTCCCGAAAATCGAGATCAACGACTCCGACAGCAAAGCGATCTTCATCCACGCGCTATCGGTCACCGGCCGCGCCGACTTCTCGGCTGCCAACCGCCTCTATCGCGATCGCCAGAACCTCAGCGAGACCGCGCTCGCCTACATGGCGGCCGCCTTCATCCGCATGGATCGCCCGACGTTCGCCGAAGACCTGCTCAAGATCCTCGACACCAAACTCGTCGAGAACTCCCGCTGGAAATCGAATTCCCGCCATGCAATTCTCAAGGACGATACGAGCACCACCGCGCTCGCTCTCTGGTCGTATGCCAAACTTCGTCGCGATTCCGCTACCACCGCCAAGGTCGCCAACTACCTGCTCGGCCAGACGGCACGACTCCGATCCGAAAGTTCGCTCGGCCCGACGGTCGCTGCCTTGGCAGAATATTTCAACCGCGGTGAACGCCCCGGCGATGACTTCAACATCAACCTCTTCGTCAACGACAAGCCGGTTCTGAAAATCAAGTCCGCCGAACTCAAGAACACGCAGACCTTCGCCATCCCGGCCGGCCAGATCAATGCCGGCGCAAACAAGGTCCGCATCAAGATCGACGGCGGTGGCGAAGTCCGCTTCGCAGCCACGCTCTCTGGATTCTCCCCAGACCTCAAAGATCCCGCCAGCTTCGACTACCCACGAGTCCAGGGGCGCGGGTACTACCACGACAAACTCAGCTATCGCGACGTGCCGCTAAAAGCGAACAGCTCATCCCCCGTCGTCTCGCTCGAGATCGGACAACGCTTCCGTACAACTGCCAATATCCAAGGTACACACGCCTACTTCCAGAACGACTACCTCGTTTACGAAGGGCACTTGCCAAGCGGCACGTTACTCGTCGAAGGCTCCCTCGTCGGCAATTTCAAACGCTCCGAGATCGATGGCTCTACCATCCGTCTCTACTTCGCACCGGGCCACATCGGCAACATCGGCTACGAACTAGTTGCACATATCCCAGGAACCTACCGCATCCTTCCCGGAATTCTCCGTGACACCTTCAATAGCGGCCGGATGCGCGTCGGCAAAGAAAGCAAAATCGAGATCCTGCGCCCCGGCGAGAAGAGCAAAGATCCTTACGAGATGAACGGCGCTGAGCACTTCGAACTCGCCACCAAACGTTTCGACGACGGCAAGATGGATGAGGCACAGAAAAACCTCGACGCCCTTTTCGTCAACAAAGACGACCGCAAGAAATACGAGCGTGACATCGCCCGCATGCTCTTGTGGATCCACACCGGCCGCGAAGAACTCGACGCCCCGCGGATCGTGCAGATGTTCGAGATCCTGCGCGAGCGCCACCCGAAACTCGTCATCCCCTTTGACAAGACCCTCACCGTCGGCCACGCCTACCGCGGGATCGACGAGTTTGAGCGCGCCTGGCTCGTCTTCCAGGCCGCTATCGAGAGCAGCTTCCTCAACGACTCCAAACTTAGCGCCGTCCTTGAAGACCAGGGCCAATACCTCGGATCGGTCCGCTACCAGGAACAGCTCTGGTTCGAATACCCCGATAGCGCCGACGTCACCACCGCGTTTTTCGCCCTCAGCCAATCTCTATTCCAGAAGGCACCTGAGGCCAAGGCCATCGCCGCGCGCGAAAAGCGCCTGCGCCTGCGCCAGCCGACACCAGACGAGGCCGATGCCGAGATCCACGAGAAGCCGGGCGACCGCGACGAGCCGGAGAAGATCGCCATGCTCGAGCACAGCCGCGACCTGCTGCACCGCTTCCTCACCCTCTATTCAAAGAGCCCGCTCGCCGACGACGCTGCCTTCTCCGAGGCCAACGTCTACTTCGCCCTCAAAGACTACGCGAACGTCGTGGAGCACGCCGCCCGCGGCGCCGAGCGCCACGCCGACAGCGAGCTCAAGACCAGCTTCGAATACATGGCCGCCCTCGGCCACTTCTGGCAGCGCCACTACAAAGAGGCTCTCGCCAGCGCCACCAGCGTGGCCAATGGCGACAGCAAAGACTGTGACTACGCCCGCTACATTACCGCCCAGATCTACCACGCCACTGGTAAACCCGCCGACGCCATGACCTGGTATGAAAAAGTCCGTCAGCTCTATCCCGACGCCGCTGACGCCATCGACTACTTCCAAGAGAAAAAGATCAGCATGGGCGAAGTCACCACTCTCCAACCCGGCGAGGCCGTCGAGATCAAGTTCGACTACCGCAACATTAAAGAGGCCGCCCTGGAGATCTACAAAGTCGATCTGATGAAACTCTATCTCCGCGAGAAGAACCTCAGCAACATCACTGCCGTCGACCTCGCCGGCATCGATCCCGAGAGTTCGCTCAGCATCCCGCTTGGCGACGGCAAAGATTTCGCCGACAAAACGAAGAAGGCGAAACTTCCGATCAAAGAAGAGGGCGCCTACCTCGTCATCTGCCGCGGCGATAACCTCTACACCAGCGGACTCATCCTGATCACGCCACTCAAATTGGAAATCCAAGAGACCCCCAGCGAGGGCAGCGTGCGCGTCAACGTCCGCGACCTCACCGCCGGCGGCAACTACATCCCAGAGGTCCTGGTCAAGGTGGTCGGCACCAACAACGACCTCTTCCTCTCCGGCCACACCGACCTGCGAGGCGTCTTCCAAGCCGACGGCGTCAACGGCACGGCCACCGTTCTCGCGAGGGCCGAGGGCGGGAAATACGCCTTCTATCGCGGACAGAAAATCCACGGTACACCCCCGGCACCGGACGCCGCGGCTAAACCTCAGGAAAGAAAACCGGCCGGCGGCAAGAAACAACTCCAACCATCCGACTACCTGAGGAACATCGACGTGCAAAACAAAGCGGTCCAAGACAGGAACTTCAAAGCCTGGGACATCCAGCGCCGCGGCGACAACCGCGGTGTCGAAGTCCAGAAGGCGAAGTGATATCGTGGTGCAATCACCACTCGATCGCCTAAGCTGTGCTAGTCCAGCGATTTTTGCGCACACACTTTGGTTGGCAAAATGACCCTGCTAATCGTCACAACATTCTGCAGATTCTTGCGCGAGCTCTCGTCACTTGGCACGCGGAAGTAAAGAGCCCAAGGTTGTAAACCACCCAATAACCGTCATCCAAATCGCTGACCCCGCCCACGAGGCGGTTAGGCGGGGGTGGGTCTGCGCTCTGCTCCCCCGGGCAGTTGGGGGCACCACACACAACCCCGTAATCCCACAATCGAGTCCGGGTAAGCCATCGGTCTCGCTAGAAAAACGCTGCAGACACGCCACCCGCAAGGCGATTCGCTTTGGAAGGACCCATATGGTTGGCCCCTCCAGCGACAACAGTTAATCCGGCTTAAAAAACGAAATTGCTACAGCGAGTGTTCAGCCTCATACCGGCTTATGATGGATTGGATTTCAAATTTACTTGTGCTGCCGATACCAAACGTTTTTCTGATTTTCAAGAGAACTGCCCCCCACTTTCCCACTTATCAGAATGGTCATTACACCCTTTTTGACGTCGATTGTAATGTCTGACTTTAGCTCGCTAATCTGGCCATCCGCTTTAGTGTGAACTGTCTCTCGATACCAGCTATCTCCCTTGGGAACATAGTAAGATCGAGTTACCGTTCCGTCATTGCTCGAACTAATAGACACAATTTTTTTAAGATTTGCATCGTAGAAGGTGAGACCATCGTGAGACTTCTTACCTCCATTAAAGCTAGAAGTTGAATAGCTGGGGCTTTTTTTAAAAGAATTCCAATAAGCGGTATAAGAATCTCCAGTTCTGCCAAGGCTGGAATCCCCAATCACAGATAGGACTTCACCTTTCCACATGCCCTGAACGGCTTTAGTGTATCTGATAAAATCCTCCCGGGTTGCAGGTCTCGTATCGCCTTTCTCATGATGATCAGCCTGCAAGAACAGTGGATTAATTAATGCTGCAAGTATGACTATTAGCTTAGTTTTCATGATGATCTATTTGATATTGTTTACTTTTTTAGTTTTTAGTTGTTCTTTGCACTATTTTGAGTTGATTAATTTTTGTTATAAACGGAATCGTCTGGAACCGTGGCTGTATCGTAGAAGGCGTGTTCAAAGTAGATCTTTCCTTTATTATTAATTCCAAAGGAAACAAAAACGGGAGTAACTGCCTTCACGCCATTCTTATAAGTGTTCTCTAATTTAATCCAGGCATGTCCATACTTGTTTCCGTTAGCCGTTGCGACGACCTCGTAATTGGAGCTTAGAATCTTTACTGGACCTGCAATTTGCTCGTGGTGAGCTCTGTGAATTTTTGCTAATTCAGAGATGGTAATAGGCTCATTGTTATTGTGCGTGACCTTTGCGTCTTCGGTGAACAGGGCCAGATATTCATCAATTTTTCCAGAAGCGTAGTTTTCGATGATTGACTTAACTAACTCGACGTCTTTTCCCGCTTTGGTGAAGGAGGAGCGATCTATCTTAGCTGGCTTATCAGATCTTTCGTATATAAAGAAACCATCGGGTGCCCCAGCATGGGCATCAAGAATGGTGCGCCGTTGTTCATACCATTTTCCATCATGAATCTCAAAAATGCTGGTGTAAGTTCCCCCAGGCATATAAGCAGAAAAGAATTTTAAACCATTTTTAAATTCAATCGACATCGGTTTTTTTTCATGTCCATTCAGTTTACCTGAAGTATCGAAATACTTTATTTCCTCGACATAAGGGCTAATGATTTTTGTGCGATAACTCCCGTTCTTATTCGTCGCAGTCCACGTACCGGACAGCTCTTTCCAAGTTTTTGTCTCAGCAGATGCACTGGGGTCCAGCATAAAAATAACATCAAAAGTCACACGCTCCATCTTGCGCATCTTCATGACTTCATCAAATGTCAAACCATCAGGAAGCGCTGGAATTTGAGAGTTCACTTTTTCAGCCTCCTTATCTGAAAGCGGCTCCACATCTTTACGAAATACGTTCACGGTCCGATAAGAAGCTTCGTTAGCGTTGCCTGAATGAGAAACTTTTCGTAACAGACGCCAGAATTGGAACCTTGGGTTTAGCTCTGCGCCCTTCTGGTGCCTGGGTTGGAAAATATTTTTCTCCATCTCCGCATATTCCTGCTCTTGCCCCTCTGCCGGGGTCATATAGTCCATGTGAAACAACAAGTTCTTCGGATCTACTTTTTGGTCAGATCCGGAAAGAGGCACCAAGGTGTAATCTTCTAGTTCCATTAATTCACTGCCAACAATCTTCCGGGATTCCATGGTTTTTGCCATTAGCTCATCAAATTCATCCTCTCCCATCCGTTGCTTAATGGCGTCCATATCGTAAAGACTATCCAAAGCCCCACGTGAACGCAGGAGCTTCCAGGTAACATATTCGTAATTAAACTTGTTCTTGCGCGCCTTCGCGAGTCCCCAGGAAAGAATCTTTCCATCGGAAGCCATTCTTTCGTGGATTTTTTGCCAAGCTGCTTCTACTTCTAGATAAAGCTTCTCTTTGCCATCAGCTACATCCATGTAGTCGACGGCGAGAAACGAGTAAGGCCTCTGAGCCAGCTTCATGCGCTGCACAAACGAGTCATCGGCTGACTGTTTGTTTTGCTCTTGGCTTATAGGCGAATCTTGTTTCTGCGATAAAGTCGAACACCCAGACAGAAACATAGCTCCAACAATGGTAGTTAATAATTTTTTCATGAATTAATGGCGGCAAGAAACGGTATTATTTATAAACAATAACTAGTGTCAACATAAAAACGCATAGCAAATAAGATTACCTGTTCAACTAGCCATTTTTCTTAAAAATTCCATGAGCCAAAATCAATTATGGATTGAATGAGCACGTGGAGTTGGAAGCCCCCCCAACGTGACGCCAAGCAGTTCGACCCAGCAGCACCGATATGTTCTGGAGTTGATTCCGACCGCGCACTCGGCCTAATTCATCGCCAGTTGTATAAAATTCCAGAATAAATAAGGAAAAATCCTGTTCAACACTTACCCGCCGGCGAACACCGGCTTGAAGCCCGCCTCGATCAGGATGCGCTTCACTTCTTCGCGCTTGTCGCCCTGGATTTCGATGCGGCCCTCTTTCACCGTCCCGCCGACGCTGCAGGCTTTTTGCATCTTTCTGGCGAGTTCCTTTTTCTCTGGCAGGCCAATCCCCGGGAAATTGCTCACGACCGTTACGGCCTTGCCGCCGCGATGCGCGGTCTGGCGGATGATGTCCACGCGTCCTCGATTCGTGTTCTTCTTCCCGCGCTTAGAGGTTTTCTCCGGCGCCCCGGCAGGCGCCGCGGATGACTCCACCTTTGGAGAATCCTCCGGCCCAGCGGGCAATCCTTCCAGCCCCTCCAGCGCGCCAAAAGGATTCTGCGTCAGGCTCTCGCCCCCGCCCGTTGATATGCGTTGCTTCTTTCGACTCATCTTTCTTACTCGTAGGAAAGGCTAGAACGTAGTTGGCAGCATTCCGAAAACCAACCCGATTAACTGTTGCCGTGTCTCCAATCACTTCTCGGCCCAGCTATCGCATATGCCCGTTTCCACTTCAAAGCGCACCCCGGGGAACATGGTTTGCACAGCATCAAGCATCGCCGTTTCCACAAGCGCTTTAACCTCCTCGGCGTTATCACTCACACACTCCACAATCAACTCGTCGTGTACCGTGGACACAATCGATGCGGTGTGTGGTAGCTTGTCCGACAAATCGACCATTGCTTGCTTAAGTGCATCTGCAGAGTCGCCTTGAACCGGGGTGTTTAAAAGTGAGGTGAAACGGGGCCACTTTGCCTCTTCTCCTTCCGGCAGCCACTGCACCCGACCAGAAACCGTTCGCACGCTCCGAGCGCCTTCTGCGGCCATCTTTTGCGCATTCTTATGCCACTCCCACAAGCCGGTGTAGGCGGAGAAGAATCTGCTGCGGATATCCCGCGCCCGCTCATAGTCCATCTCCACCCCGTAAGCTTTCTTCACTCCGGGAATTTTTCCTTTATCAGCGGAATGATTGCGTCTGCGCCTTCGGGTTCCGAGCCGTACTTCCATCGTTTTTGCCGGAAGTTGCAACCGAACATGCCCCAACCGTCTCTTCCTCGGGCAAAGACATCCGACCAACTGTGAGGGGCGTCAGAGATCAATATATTTCCGTACCCGACATCCGCCAGATACCAGTTTTTTTCCGGATCAGGCGGCTTGGTGTTTTTGAGAAAGGCACGCAACATCGGGGGGAGGTCCTTGAGTTCCAAATATTCAAACGCGTAGAGAATATGTTCACAGCAACGGCTGAAATGTCCCTCCGGCAATGTGCTTCGCCTGAATTTCCAATCCGAACAGTCGCATGTCAACGTCTTGAGATCGACCCGATGCTTGCTTCCCGGGTAGGAGGCCGATGGAACCTCCATTCGGACATCAGGGCCCTTGATGCGAGCAAGCTCGCCTGTATCGGTGCTCGCAGCAAATCCGCTTGTCAGGTCGGCCCCGGCAGGTGCCTCTGTTTTTTCCATCGGCGCGACGCGCCGTCTCCATTCCCGCCGGGTCTCGACGATGAGACGCTCCATTAGGGCAAGTTCGCGGCTGTCGATGACTCCGTCCGCCCATACTTCCTGCAACGGCTCGACGAACTGGTTGCCGGGCCAGTGTTTGCCCGCCTCGGGATTCGCGTTGAGGAATGCCGCCAGCTCGTAAAGTTCCTCCACGCTCACCTCCTCGTCCAGGAGGATTTTCTCGCAAAGGGCCATCAGGGGCTTAACGTCGTATACTGAATTTGTGCTCGATTGGCCGGCTGTGAATTTGATTTTGCAGACAGGACACTCAACGGTCTGGCCCAAAAGCTCGTCCGGTATCTCCAGGCTTTGATTGCAATTTGTGCACGATAATTTCATTTTGGACTGGGTTTAAAACCACCCACTCCCCACCAACAGCGGCGAGATCAACACCGTCTATCCAGGAGGAGTGGGCTGCCTTATATTCGTGATCTATTCCGCCTGCGCCTTGGGCGCGGGAGCTGCCGCTTTCGCGGTCTCTCCCTTGATGTTGCCCAGGTAATCCGGCAATTCCACCCCGGCCATGCCGGCCACCTCGTGCAGCGGCGGCAAGCTCTTGATCAGATTGCTCATGAAGTTGGATGTGGAGGAACCACCACTACCACCGCCGTTGGATCCGCCGGAATCCCACACGGTGATCTTGTCGATCTTGATGTTCTTGATCGCCTCGGTCTGCAGCGTGACAATTTCCTCGATCTTCTCGGTCATAAGGAAGGTGGCACCGGCGCGAGCGTCGCCACCACAGCCTTTAACCAAGCTCTGGTAACCCACGGCCTTGGAATCGAGTAACTGCCGGATACCCTTGGCCTCGGCTTCGTACTTGGCCAGGATGGCGTCGGCTACACCCTGGGCTTCCTGACGGGTCTTCTCCGCCTCGGCTCCCGCAGCGATCTCGATCTTTTGACGATCGATTTGTTCACGCACAACTTCCGCAGCAGTAAGCCGTTCTTTCTCAGCCTTGGCTTGAGCCTGCTGGATGGTTACCTCGGCCTCACGATCGGCCACTTCGCCGCGCTGCGTGGCCTCGGCCCGCACCACTGCGAGCTCGGCGTTGGCGTTGGCGATCTTGGCCTGGGATTCGTTCTCTCCCTTGACCGCCTCGGATTCCCTCTCCTTCACGTAAATACGCTGGTCGGCCTCGGCCGCCTTGGCGCCCTTAGTGCCTTCGGCGAGTGAACTGGCCTCCGCCACCTGCGCGCGGGCTTCGTCACCGGCAACGGAAGCGCGTCTGTTGGCCTCAATGGTCTTCTGTTTCTTGACCGCTTCGGCCTGTGCGTCGGCCACCTGGATGTCGCGCTCCCGCGATGCCTCGGCGATGCCGATGTCCTTGGCCTGGTTTTCCCTGGCCACACCCACCTGCGACTCTCGATCCTGGGCGGCGATGGAGATTTCCGCCTCCTTGCGGGCGCGGGCGGTGGCTTCCTCCGAGAGGTTCTGGATGTAGTTGGCCTCGTCGGTGATATCGCGGATGTTCACATTGATGAGGTTGAGACCCACTGTCCTCAACTCCTTGCCAACAAACACTCGTATGTTTTTCTCGAAAGTTTCGCGATCCTTGTTGATCTCCTCGATCTCCATCTGGGCGACCACGAGGCGCAATTGGCCGAAGATGATTTCGCTGGCCAGCTCCTCGATGTCAGGCTGGCTCATCCCGAGAAGGCGAATGGCAGCGGTGTTCATCATCGCGGGGTCTGTGTCCAGCGCCACGGTGAAGGTGCTGGGCACATTGATGCGGATGTTGTTGGCCGCCGGCGCGCCGCGCAGGTCCACCTTCAACTGCATGGGCTCCAGCGACATGTACTGGTAAGATTGGATCACCGGCCAAATGAAAGCGCCGCCGCCATGGTAAGTCTTG
>Ga0208391_1000335_pt1 | contig 26730 bp, 25 predicted proteins | sample Knorr_S23_td_Bot_FD_185612 | JGI IMG/M metagenome (GOLD analysis project Ga0208391, IMG submission 185612) | Marine microbial communities from Southern Atlantic Ocean transect - Knorr_S23_td_Bottom_ad_3770_LV_A (SPAdes) (version 2) | ecosystem: Environmental > Aquatic > Marine > Oceanic | place... | reverse complement strand
TAGATGCAACCATTTTAACAGGACCTGACGTTCTTAAACATTCCGGTCATGAAGATACATTCTCCGACCCGCTTGTTGACTGTAAATCTTGTAAATCTAGATGGAAGGCTGATCAGTTAGATAATCAAAGTTGCCCTAACTGTAAATCAAAAGATTTAACTGATCCAAGGCCATTTAACCTAATGTTTAAGACATCTATTGGGCCTGTCGATGATGGAAGTTCCTTTGCTTATTTAAGGCCGGAAACAGCACAACAAATATTTACCAATTTTAAAAATGTTTTGGATTCAACTAATAGAACTCTTCCATTTGGGATTGCCCAAATTGGCAAGGCCTTTAGAAATGAAATTACCCCTAGAAATTTTATTTTCAGAGTAAGAGAATTTGAACAAATGGAATTGGAATTTTTTGTAGAACCCGGCTCAGATGGTGAATGGCACAAATATTGGGTTGACTCAAGATACAATTGGTGGATAGATCAGGGCATAGACAAGAAAAGGCTAGAACTCTGTGAGATTGAAAAGGATGAACTTTCTCATTACTCAAAAGCGACTGTAGATATAATGTACAGTTTTCCTCATGGAAAGGAAGAGCTCGAAGGAATAGCAAATAGAACTGACTTTGATTTAGGTTCGCACACAAAAAACCAAGAAGATTTTAATATTTCATCAAAAGTTATGAAGAACAAAAAATCCACTACAAAACTCGCAGTTCAGAATATTTTTAATAAGAATTGGTTTATTCCCTATGTAATAGAACCTTCTGCCGGAGTAGAGAGGGGTGTCTTAGCTTTGCTAAATGAGGCATATAAGGAAGAAAAAATAGATGGAAAAAATTCCAGAATAGTGCTGGCTTTAAAACCTCATTTGTGCCCAATAAAAGCAGCAGTCATTCCTTTGAAAAGAAATAATGAGCAGTTGGTCAATCAAGCAAAAGTTATTAAAAAATCATTACAAAAACTTGGGTTAGGAAGAGTTATGTTAGAAAATTCAGGTAATATAGGTAAAAACTATCGACGACATGATGAAATAGGAACACCATTATGTATTACTGTTGATTTTGAAACCTTAGAAAACAAAAGTGTAACCGTTAGAGATAGGGACACTATGCAGCAAAAAAGATTAAGTCCAGATGAGTTAAAAGATTATTACGAGAAATATTTTCAGTAATTATTATTAAGAGATACTAAATTACTATTACTGATCATATTGTCTTGTCTTATTGATAACTTCTTTGTTTAAATAGATTTTAAAATGATAAAAAAATTTGATGATATTATTGCGTGTAGATTTTTGTTTTTTATTATTTCATTTTATATAGGTTTTTGGACTATCAGAATCCCAACAATAAAAGACCAATTGTCAACAGACTATATGGGTATAAGTTATACCTTCATAACGTTTGCAATTGGCTCAATCATTACAATGTTATTTGCAAGTAATATAATTAAGAAATTATCTTCTAAAAAGACAGTGATGTATGCAGGCGTAACGCAAGGTTTTTTGTGGTTAGTTATTCCTTTTATTACTGAATTATATTTTTTTATGTTTTTTGCTTTTATATTTGGTTGTTGCTACGGGATCTATGAAGTAGCAATCAATTTACAGGCATCACAAATTGAGAAAAGAGAAGGAAGATCCATGATGTCAGGCTTCCATGCATTTTTTAGTTTAGGAATTTTGGCTGGATCATTCATAACTAGTTTTTTTCTTGAATGGCAAATTTCTTTTTTTATTAACATACTAATATATGTAATTGTTATGTTACCCTTAAGTTTTATTTTTGCTAATTTTCTGGATAACGATGAAACAGTTTCTGAAAATAATAAGAGTAATATATTTTTTATGTGGCCATTAATTCTTTTTTTTTTGGCAATATTATCAATGACAGACGCTTTAACAGAGGGAGGGGTCGATGCCTGGGCAGCCCTTTATATGCGTGATATTGTAGGAGCAAAAGGATTTACAATAGGAATAGCAACTATTAGCTTTAATTTATTCATGGTGATTGGAAGATTGATTGGCGACAATCTAAGAGATAGGTTAGGAGTGCATAGTTTTTTAATTATTCTTATTTCACTATGCATAGCAGGGTTATTAATCATATTTATCTATAGTTCTATTGTGTCTTCTATAATTGGGTTTGGAGTGCTAGGGTTAGGCGCTTCTTCCATAGTTCCTCTCGCGTATTCTATTGCTGGTAAAATTAAAGGGGTTGATAGTGCAGTTGGCATAACAATAATTTCTATATCTGTTTATGGAATATTTATGATTGCTCCTGGATTAATGGGTTTTATTGCTCAAAGCTTTGGAGTTAATTATGTATTCTCACCAATAATTATACTTTTTGTAATTATTTTAATTCCTATCATAATTTTCAAAAAAAAATTTAATGTATAATTTTAACTGTCGCATTTGATAAATCTATCACATTATCATTTTTGATAACTTCATTGGCAGTATCTATTTTTAGCATGGCAATAGCAAATTTCTTAGTTATCGAAATAATTTCACCTTTAGGAATATCATTAATAGTTATTTTTTCACCAACTTGTACTGAGCCGGAAATTATTTCTAAAGTATAAATCTTTTTTTTTAACAAGGCTCTGTATTTCATTCTAGCTGTAATTTCTTGACCAACATAACATCCTTTATCCCAGCTGAGAGCATTGATATTCTGAAAATTGTTTTCAAGTAATAAGGATTTATTTTCAATTAAATCATCAGGGGAATAAGGAATCAAATTTTTCATTAAAATTTCTTTATAATAATTGATATCTACTGGAGTAAAACCTAATTTTTTAAATGAAGAAGAATTATATGTATTTAATATATATTTTATTCCAATATTATTTTTTCTAGGATCTTGAAAAGATATTAAATAATCAGGAACTGTAATTTTATTATTATTAAATAGCACGCAAGAAAGATAATTATTATTTTCAGTAATTATTACTTTTGATTTAAGTACATAAAGCTGTAATTTTTGAAAAATATTATCAAAAAATTGATTATGAATTTCAATTAAATAGCTTCCATCTAATTCAATAACGAAAAAATCAGCTAAGAATTTACCTTGAGGAGAGAGTATGCACGCATATATAGGATTATTTCTATTGCATACTTTTACATCATTTGTAATAAGCCCCTGTAAAAAATCTTGTCGATCATCACCAGCAATATTTATAAATCTTGAGTCATTATTTATAAAATAGTAATCAGTTTTCATAACTATGATAAATATATATTCTAATTTTCATAAATTTGTATAGTAACTCATTGTGAAAATACTCGTTATATCATCAAACTTAATTGGAGACACTATACTTTCCACCGGTGTTGTTGACCATTTTTTAAAAAATAACCCTAATGCACAATTTACTTTTATCATTGGCCCTACAGCTGGACAAATTTATCAACATTTTCCTAATCTAGAAAAGATTATTTTAATAAAAAAAGAAAAATTTAATACTCATTGGCTAACAATGTATCTCCACTGTTGGAATATTAAATGGGATATAATTGTTGATTTACGTTCTTCTTTCCTATCTTTTTTATTATTCCATGAGAAAAAATACATTTTTAAAAAAGATAAAAAAAAGCATCATTTAGATCAATTAATGTCTTTTTTCCAATCTCATGACTCTGACTTAAATATATATATTAGTAGCAAAGAAGAAAGCATTGTAAAAAATAAATTAAATCCACAATATAAATATGTTGTTATTTTCCCTGGAGGAAATTGGGAACCTAAAATATGGCCTTCTAGTAATTACAATCAATTACTAAAAATATTACTTAAAAAATTTTCTAATGTAAAATTTATTACTGCTGGGTCAGCCAAGGAAGAAAATTTATATTTAAATTCTATAAAGAAAAATATTCCAGAAGATAAAATAATTAATTTAATGGGGGTCTCACTTACTTTGACTTCTGCTTATATGAAAAAAAGCCATCTTTTTATCGGCAATGATTCAGGATTAATGCATTTATCAGTTGCTTCTCAATTAAATACAATTGGCTTGTTTGGTCCAACCAATGACCATATTTATGGCCATAGAAGAAAAAATTGTTTTGTTATACGCACTAAGGAAGATTATAATTATTTTAATCGATTAACATTAGAAAAAAGCAAATCCTACATGACTACTATACACCCAGATCAAGTAGTTGATATTATTACAGATAATAACCTATTATGAAAAATAAGACATTTTTAAAAATAATTCAACCCGATGATTGGCATGTTCACTTAAGAGAAGGTGATATGATGAAAGTAGTTACAAAGTTTTCATCACGTATCAATAATCGCTGTGTTGTTATGCCTAATTTAGCAACCCCTATTACAAACTCATATTTAGCACGTCAATATAAGGAGAAATTAAGTTTAATTACAGCAGGACTTAATTTTACAACTTTATTGCCTTGTTATTTGATTGATACTTTGGATCTAGATGATTTTAAACTTGCATTAAAAGAAGATATATTTGTAGGAGCTAAATTATATCCAATAAATGCAACAACTAATTCTAGTTTTGGTATATCTAAAATTGATAATATTTTTTCTGCATTAGAAATATTGGAGGAATTGGGGAAACCTTTATTAGTTCATGGTGAGAAAGTTCGAGAAGATATTAACATATTTGACCGTGAAAAATATTTTATTGATGAGGAATTACAAATTATTAGAAATAGATACCCTAGTCTAAAAATAATTTTGGAACATGTTTCGTCCGAATACGGAACTGATTTTGTTAAAGAGAATAAGAATACTGCAGGTACAATAACACCTCATCATATGATGCTAACTAAAAAAGATTTTTTTTATGAAAATTCAATCAATCCCCATCATTTTTGTATGCCAGTAGTAAAGGAGGAATCTGATTTAATCGCCTTGAGGAAATGTGCTTGCTCAGGTAATAAAAAATTTTTTCTTGGTACGGATTCAGCGCCTCATCATGTTAATTTGAAATTAAACACCATGTCTTCTAAGCCTGGAATTTTTTCTTCACCTTGCTCTTTAGAATTATATGTAACAATTTTTGAAGAAGAAAACTCTCTTGATAATTTGGAGAGTTTTAGCTCATATAATGGACCAACTTTTTATGGATTGCCAATAAACACAAAACATATTACTCTTAAAAAGGAAACATGGGTAGTACCTGAATACACTATAGAAAATAATGTGAAAATTAGAAATTTCCTAGGAGGAAAAGAATTGAATTGGAAAGTTGTTTAATAAAACTTATAAGAGATTTATAAAATGAGTCTTGGAACATCTATTTATACTTGGTTATGTGGCCATCTAGTTGGTGAAGACGTTGATAATAATAAGTATTATTGCAATTCAAAAAATTATAGTGACTTGAACGCAAAAAGATGGGTAATCTTTAAAGGCGAGATTGAAGCTACAAAAATACCACCGCATTGGCACGCCTGGTTACACAAATCTATTGATAAACCTCCATTAAATTATACTCATAAATATTCATGGCAAAAAAATCATGAACAAAACAAAACAGGAACTGAAGATGCATATTACCCAGATTCTTACCCTCTATCAAAATCTTATAATGAAGACACAATTAAAAGTGACTATGAGTCTTGGAGTCCATAGATTTCTTTTATTACTCTTATTATTATTTTTTTCATTTTCAATAAAGTCAGAGCCAATTGCAGGACAAACTGTTGTATTTCAAATACTTGATAAAATTACAACAAAAGTTAAGACTTTTGAAGTTGCTGTAAATGATAATGTTCATTTTGAATCTTTAATTATAGAAATTTATGCATGTAGCACAAATCCTCCAGAAGAGATTCCAGAAGATTTTGTTTTGTTAAAAATTTTTGATAATATTAATTTAGAAAATTCAAAGCTTATTTATCAAGGATGGATGATTTCCTCAAGTCCTGCAGCAACTCCTTTGGAACATCCTATTTATGATCTTTGGCTTAAAGACTGCAAAATTGATACTGATTTTTGAAAATTTAATTCTTGAGGGAAAGAGATTTGCTTGTTTATTCCTTTATGTAAATATTGCTGATATTCATCGTCATTTATTTCGTAAGCGCCAAATTGCAAAAGATGGGGATTGTAAAATTGTGAATCTAGTAAAGTAAATTTATTATTAGCAAGCAAAGCTATAAGGTAGAGTAATGTTAATTTACTTGTATTGGTCATATTATTGAACATGCTTTCTCCAAAAAAACAACTTCCTATATGTACACCGTATAATCCAGCAACTAGTTTATTTTTATAAAAACACTCAATAGAGTGTGCTTGACCTTCAAGATTTAATTGCAAATAAGTTTCTTTGATTGTTTCGTTTATCCAAGTTTCATTATTAATTTTTCTTGGGATGCTACAATTTTGTATAACAGTTTCAAATTGAGTATTAATACAAAATGTGAATTTATTTTTTTTGTATTCAGAAAATAATTTTCGAGGTAAATGAAATGAAAATATAGGAATAATAAATCTTTTTTGAGGTTTAAAGAAATGTATTTCAACACTATTGGCACTTTTTGCCATAGGAAAATAGCCTTTTTTATATAATTGAATGAGTTCCTTTGTATCTAATATTGTTCTCAATCAAATCTCGACATATAATTTATATCGTATTTACCAGAAATAAATTCATCTGATTTAATAATTTTTTGATGTAGTTGAATATTTGTATCAATACCAATTATAACATATTCTTCTAAAGCTCCTTTCATTTTTTGGATAGAAACTTCTCTTGTATCTCCATACGTAATAAGTTTCGCTATCATACTATCATAATGGGGAGGGATTGAATATTCTTGATAAATCGCAGAATCTACGCGAACACCTAAACCTCCTGGTTGATGATATTGCGTTACTGTTCCAGGGGATGGAATGAATGTTTCTGGATGTTCGGCGTTTATTCGACATTCTATAGAGTGACCTTGTATCTTTACATCATCTTGAGAAAAATTTAACTTTTGGCCTGACGCGACTAAAATTTGTTGTTTTACTAAATCTGTGTGAGTTATCATTTCGGTAACAGGATGCTCAACTTGTAAACGCGTATTCATTTCCATGAAATAAAAATTATGATTTTCATAAAGAAATTCAAATGTACCCACACCTTCGTAACCCAAAGAGAGAACTGCTTTTCGACAAAGTTCACTAATTTGATCACGTTCTTTTTGTGTTAAAATTGTACTCGGACTTTCCTCAATAAGCTTTTGATGTTTGCGTTGAATAGAACAATCTCTTTCACCTAAAGTTACTACGTTGCCATGAGAATCAGATAATATTTGTATTTCAATATGTTTGGGAGATGTTAAAAATTTTTCAATATAAACAGTATCATCATTAAACGATTTTTTTGCTTCTAATTTTGCAGCGTTAATTGATTTATCTAATTCACTATAATCCTTAATTATTCTCATTCCTTTTCCACCGCCACCACTTGCAGCCTTAATTATTATTGGCAGTTCTGTTCTATCAATAAATTGTTTAATTTTATTTTTATCAGAGATGTCATTTAATCCTGGCACTATAGGTACATTATTATCCTTCATTATTTTCCTAGCAGAAATTTTATTCCCCATCATTTTTATGTGTTGGGAATTAGGGCCAATAAATTTAACATTATGCTCTTCAATGATTTCAGCAAATCGTTGATTCTCGCTTAAAAATCCGTATCCTGGATGTATAGCATCAACATTAGTTATTGTTGCTGCAGTAATAATTGCAGGAATATTCAAATAACTTGATTGTGCTGAGGCAGGTCCAACGCATACACTTTCATCAGCCATTCGGACATGCATTGCAGATTCATCAGCTTCTGAGTGTATAGCTACTGTTTTAATATTAAGCTCTCTACACGCCCGTAAAATACGTAGAGCAATCTCGCCTCTATTAGCGATAAGTACTTTTTTGAACATTATTCAAATATTAGAAGATCGTCACCAAACTCCACAGGTTGACTATTAAGAACAATAATTTTTTTTACGATACCTGACTTTGGTGCCTTGACTTCATTAAAAGTTTTCATGGCTTCAATGAGCAGTAAAGTTTCTCCTTGCTTAACATGTTGTCCAACCTTTACATAGGGAGGTGTGGAAGGGTCAACCGACAAATAAGCTACCCCGACCATTGGTGATTTAACAATATTCTCTGAACTTGGACTTTTTTCTATTTTTTCAGTATTTGTTGAAGGGTTTTTCGGAGAAGCAACAGATGTAGCAGGATTTAAAGAAAGTGGTTGATTTTGAGAAGAAAGTTCAATTTCATAATCTCCTTTTTTTATCTTTACACTAGTTACGTTTTTTAATTTTAATTCTTTTTTTATTAAAGTAATATTCTCTAGATCTGTTTTATCAATTTTTGACATATAATTATTTAGTATAAATTAAATTATTAATGGCTTCTATAGCTAGAATATAACTAAGAGAACCAAAACCACATATTAATCCATCAACTCCTTCTGATGTAATGCTTTTTTTTCTATATTCTTCTCTTGTGTATATATTGGACAAATGAATTTCAATTTTGGGTTTTGAAATAGATCTAAGTGCATCTAGAAGAGCAACTGAAGTGTGAGTAAAAGCAGCTGGATTAATTATTAATCCATCATATTCTTTCTCCACTGAATGAATAAAATTAATGAGTTCACCTTCATTGTTACTCTGACAAAAAAAACACTCAAGATTAAGCTCGGCACTTTTTTCTTCTGACTGTTTTTTGATCTCTTCTAAGGAATGATTACCATAAATATTATTTTCCCGATTACCAAGAAGGTTTAAATTTGGACCATTAATTAGGATGATTTTTTTCATTATTTTAAATTCTAAACAAAGTGTTTGCTTAATGCAAGACTCTGATTTTGATAGTTGGAATTAATATCAGTACCATATACCACATCGGAATCCTTGTTAAGCATTTCATATTTTATTCTAGCTATTATTTGCCCATCCTCTAAAAGAAATGGAACTTCGTTTGTTTTAACTTCAAGTACCGCAAAAGAGCCATTCAAGTTACCAAAACCAGGGTCAAAAAAACCAGCATAATGAACACGAAAATCGCCAAGCCCAGTATCATAAGGAATCATCTCACCTGCCATATTTTTAGGTATATGTATTTTTTCTTTTGATTTTAAAATATAAAAATTATTTTTTTCAATAATAATTGTTCCATTTTGTGTTTTAATTGAATTCCAATAATCAGAAGTTTTATGAAATCGGACTTTTTGAAAACATAGATTGGGAGCATTATGTTTAGCAACATAAGCATTAGTTATATTTTTATGTGATAGATCAACTGAGAGCTTAAGGCCACAAGAAATATTGGGTTGAATTTTTATATTTTTATCATTTAAGGTTAGGTAATTTTCATTATGATATTTTTGAAGATCACTATCATCAAGGTAAATATGTTTAACAGAAATTAAACGCATTTGATTAAGAGAATCACCTTTTTGCAGTTCTAAATTAAATGAGCGAGAAGTTATTTCTATAAACATTTCTCCTTGGTAGTTTATTGGAATTTTTTCATATTCGTCACTATTATTTAATACTGTTCGACAAAAAATGTCTAGACGACCTGTGGTACTTTTAGGGTTACACAATCCAAAAATGCTGTCTTGTAAATTCAAACTTTCGTTTAATTTTACTAGAAATGTTTTATTTTTTTCAAATACAAATCTTTCATTGAGATCAATTTTTTTTACAAGAATTTGAGATAATTTGTCACGAACATTTGTTTTAGGGCTTAAAAAACTTACATTTATTTCGTAACATTCTTCACTAAGAGTAAGATCCACACTTGATGGTTGTATTTGGGACTTTAAAAAATATGGATTAATTATTTGTCCTTTATTGTAAAGATCATCATAATCTTTATATGTTAGTGAACCACTAAGCATTATTAATTTTCTTAATATCTTTTCTTATTAGTGTTTGCAGAATAGGATCATTTGTATTTTTTAAGAGAATTAACATTTTTTTCATTATTTCTTCAATATTATAATTTATATTTATTTCATTATAAATTATTTGATAAATCGAAAAATAATTAATCCAATCAGATTTTTTATTTTTTTCCGCAATCCGCTTAAATTTGCTTATTAATTCTTTATCATTATGAAAAATATTTATCAAAAAAGAAAAATCATCAAAAACATTATCGAAAAATTCCTTATTTTCAAAACTTTCTGAAGTAAATTTAATATCAAATATCCTTTTATTAACATAATGATTGTTTGGATAAGATTCTATTATTTTATTATAAAATTTTAAGGACTCATCAGAATATCCATGTGAATAAAGAATATCTGCTTTTGTTTCTAATAAATACTCATAATTTTGTTTTTTTTCTAAAAGGTCGTTTAGCAACTGTAGTGATTTTTTTAAATCACCTTTTCTTGAAAAAATTATTGATTGTGCATAATTAAGATAATCACCATTCAAATATTCTTCAATTTCATTAAATTCTAATGAAGTAAATCCAAACAATTTTGCTTTTATATAATTAAATTTTTTATTAATTTTTTTATCAAAAAAAATTTTCTTTTTTTTTGCTATTTGTTCTATTATATTATATCTCTCAGCATATAAGGGGTGGGATGAAAATTTTTGATATTCATCTAAATTTCCTTTTTGTTTTGAATTTTTCTCTAGCAAATTTAAAAATTTTATTAGAGGAACATGAGATAATTGAAGTTTATCCAATGTGATAATTGCAAAAAAATCCGCCTCCCTTTCTTGATCTCGGCTAAAGGATTGATAATAATTATGGATGCCCATTTGATTTGTAACTAATGACTGTATCAAGTAGTCATTATTATTAGTTATTAGTGAACCAGCTATTATCGATAAACTAGCCAATTGATTTAAATTTTGTAGATTTTTAAGTGATTTAATTCTTTTAGAAATGTGAAAGTTAGCTAAATGACCAATTTCATGCGCTAACACTCCAACTATAGCCTCATATGAAGGTGCATATTTAAATAAGCCTGTTGAAATAAATAGTTTATTATTAATATCTATATAAGCATTAGGATTATCATCTAGGACAATTGAAAAATTTATTTTTTTATCATAGTCATTTGCTTCACAAATAATATCGATGATGCTTTCAGTAAATAATTGAGTTTCATAATCAAGAATATTAGCGGCTTTAATTTCAGTGCAAAAAAAAAAATAAAATTAATAATATTTTCTTCATTTATTTATTCTGACCACCAACCAGATTTTTCATTTTCTTCTTTTATTAATTCTATTTTTGCAATTTCTTCTTTATTAGTGTTAATAATATCTTCTTCCTTTTCATTTTGAACTTTTTTGTTTTTTTGCTTTTTGTTTGATTTAATTTTGATTTCTTTTTTCTTTGTTGTTTTTTTAGCTACTACTTTTTTTTTGGTTTTTTTTATACTTTTTGTTAAAGTTTCTTTCTTTTCTTTTATTTCATCTTTTGATTTAATACTACTCTTCTCTATTTCGATATTAGGCTCATGAAGAGAATAATGATTATAAAAATTAAAATTAACTGTACATTCATATTGTTGTTCCAATTGATGTATTTCTTCGCGTTTTTCATTAATTAAAGTTTCTGCAAGTGCTGAATTGCATTTAACATTTATTTTTACACTCTTATTGGTAATAGCTTTTTCCTTTATCACTTTCATAATTTGTTCAGATATAGAATTTGTATTTAAAATTAATCCCGAACCATTACAATAAGGACATTTTTCAAAAGAACGATCTATCAAACTTGAACGTAGACGTTGCCTTGACAGTTCGAGCAAACCAAATAAGCTAATTCTTCCTATTTGTACTCTAGCCCTATCTTGATGAAGGGCGGTTTTAATTGTTTTTTCAACTTTAAAATTATTGCGATAATCATCCATATCAATAAAGTCAATCACTACAAGTCCACCTAAATCACGGAGTCTTAATTGTCTTGCTACTTCTACCGCAGCTTCAAGATTAGTTTTCAATGCCGTACTCTCAATATTGCGTTCCGATGTATTTTTTCCAGAGTTGACATCAATAGCTACTAGAGCCTCAGTAGTATTGATAACTATTGAACCTCCAGAATTAAGCTTAACAGTTAAGCTGAACAATTCATTTATTTGATTTTCAATGTTATGTTCGCTGAATAAAGATTTGTTTTTTTCTTTATAAAGTTTAATATTTTTTAATTGATTAGGTACAATATTTTTGGTTAATTTTTTAGTAGCGTCATAAGCGCTTTTACCTTCTATAATAATTTCATCAACATCATCTGTAAGCATATCTCTTATTGTTCGCTTTATAAGACTTCCTTCTTCATAAATTAAATTTGGTGCTTCAGATTTGAGTGTAATTGCCCTAATTTTATTCCATTGATTTGTTAAGTAAGAGATATCTTTAGAAATTTCCTTTATAGTTTTTCCAACACCGGCTGTACGAACAATAACAGACATTTTATTTGGAATATTAATACTTGATAAAATTTTTTTTAATTTCTTTCTTTCTTCAAAGTCTCCAATTTTTCTTGAGATACCATCTTTATTAAGGCTGTTTGGCATTAAAACGCAATATCTTCCAGCAAAGGATAAAAAAGTAGTCAAAGCGGCTCCCTTGAAGCCTCTTTCTTCTTTATTAATTTGAACAAGAATTACTTGTCTTGGCTTAATAACATCTTGGATTTTATATTTACGAAAAAAATTTAAATAGTTTTTTTTATGATCTATTCTTTTTCTTGTTTTATTATTTTCTTCAATTGTATCATCTTCAGATGAATCTTTATTAAATTTGTTATTATTGTCATCTGTAATTTCTAGATTATTATCTTCAACCTCTTCATCAAATTGTAATTTACTAGATAATTCTTTTAATTTTTCCTGATCAGCTATGGGTATCTTGAAATAATCAGGGTGAATTTCAGTTAAAGGAAGAAAACCATTTCTGTTGACACCAAAATCGACGAAAGCTGCTTGTAAAGATGGTTCAACTCTTGTTATTTTAGCTAAATAAACATCCCCTTTGAGGGCATTTTTTTTGCTTGTTTCTATTTCAAAATCGTCCAGCTTCCCATTTGTAGTAACAGCGACTCTAATTTCATCTTTATCTGATGAATCGATAAGTATTCTTTTTGACATATGATTGAAACTCCGTAAAAAATATTTTTTGTATTTTGCATTAAAATTCTTTATTTTTTGTTATTAAATTCTATTTTGAACAATTTTTTGAATAAGTAGCCTAATGTCATATTTTTAACTCTTTCACAATCTACAAATTATATTGATGAATTTAATGCTTAATTTACTTAAAAAATTCTTAATACTAGGGGCTTTTTTGATATTTATATGTTTTTCGATGCTAATATATTTTTTATGGAAGGTTTCCCCTGAATTACCAAGTTATAATGAGTTAAAAAGCTATAACCCTAGTTTAACTTCTCGGGTGTTTACCTCTGATGGATTGCTTCTAGATAAGTATTTTATTCAAGAGAGAATATTTGTTCCAATTAATAGAATTCCTAAAAATTTGATTTATGCATTCATTTCTGCAGAAGATAAAAAATTTTTTGAACATATAGGAATTGATCCACTAGCCATTATTCGTGCCGTATTTACAAATATTGTAAATAATTTTTCGAATAAAAAAATGATAGGAGCTTCAACCATTACTCAACAAGTTGTTAAAAATTTATTGCTTACTAATGAAGTAAGTTTAGAGAGAAAATTTAAGGAAATGATTTTGGCCGTCCGCATTGAAAATATTTTAAATAAAGAACAAATACTAGAATTATATTTAAATGATATATACTTGGGTTATGGCTCATATGGCATTGCTGCTGCAAGCTTAAATTATTTTAATAAATCAATAAATGAATTAACCCTAGAAGAAGTTGCTTTTTTAGCAGCTTTACCAAAAGCACCTAATAATTATAATCCTATAACAAAGTATTCAAATGCTATTGAAAGAAGAAATTGGGTTTTGCAAAGGATGTATGAAAATGGATATATATCTGCGGCATATTTACAATATAAAAATAAACCACTTATTGTACAAGATAGATATGAAGAGCAGTTTGAAGAAGCAAATTATTTTAAAGAAGAGGTGCGAAAAAAACTCTATGACTTATTTGGAAAACAAGCTTTGTATGAACAAGGCTTGATAGTTAAAACTTCAATAAATACCAAATTACAAAAAATTGCAGATCATGTTTTAATTTCTGGACTTATTAATCAAGATAAAAAAAATGGTTGGAAGGGAGTATTAGCAAACATACAAAAATTAATAATCGAAGATGATTTATTAAAAAATATAAAAAATCCATTTCCCGATAAATGGGCTGTTTATCAAATAAATAATATATCTGAATTAATACTAGAAGTAATTAATTCGAAAGGCGATCATAATACCATTGATCTAAGTTCAGATGATAATAAGTGGCTAATAAAAGAAAAATTTAATATCGGAGATGTATTTTTTGCAGAATTGATAGCAGATCAATTGACTATCAGACAAATCCCAAAAATCAATGGTGCTATAGTTGTAATCGATCCTCATACAGGAAAAGTTTTAGCTTTATCAGGAGGATTTAGTTTTGAATTAAGTGAATTTAATAGGGCAACTCAAGCTAAAAGACAACCTGGATCCGCTTTTAAGCCTTTTGTTTATATAGCAGCAATGAAAGAGGGTTATACCCCTGCTACTTTGATATTAGATGCGCCTTATGTTGTAGATCAGGGACCCGGCTTACCAAAATGGAAACCTTCAAATTATACTGATAAGTTTTATGGGTTAAGTCCAATGAGAACTGGGGTAGAAAAATCAAGAAATCTTATGACGATAAGATTATCCGACAAAATAGGTATGGAGAAAATTTTAGATACTGCCAGAGACTTTAAAATTGGAAAAAATATGAACAATAATTTATCAATGTCCCTAGGTTCTGGATTGGTTACCCTTTTGGATTTAACAAATGCTTATGCAATGATTGTTAATGGTGGAAAAGAAATTAATCCATCATTGATTACGAGTGTTTATGATAAAACTGGAAAACAAATATTAATAAATGAAATTAAAAAATGCAATTCATGCAATCAAATAGATTCTGAAATTGATTACTCCATTCCTGACATTATTAATAATCAACAATCAGTATTAGATCCAAGAATAGCCTATCAAATTACGTCAATGCTTGAGGGTGTAATTTTGAGGGGGACGGGCAGAAGAATAAAGGAATTGGATACTCCTCTTGGAGGAAAAACAGGGACAACAAACGAAAATAAAGATGCTTGGTTCGTAGGTTTTTCACCAGATTTAGCAGTAGGAGTGTATGTAGGCTTTGATCAACCAAAAAGTTTGGGCTACAAACAAACAGGCTCCGCTGTTGCCGTCCCAATTTTTAAAGAATTTATGAAAGAGGCGAAAGTTAATCCAAGTAAAATTCCCTTCCGAGTTCCTTCAGGAATAAGTTTTGTCAAAATTGATCCCAAGACGGGTTTGGTTTCAAAAATTTCTGAAGGAATATTTGAACCTTTTATAATAGGTACTGAGCCTTATAATCAAAGCAGACTAAAAAAATTAGATAATCTTGGAACAATTAATAATAATTCCATTTCTGGAACAGGTAGTTTATTAAGCAACTAACTATGACACAAGAAGATATAGAGAATAATATTGAACAAATCACTCTCAATTTTGATCTTCTAAGGAGGGGAGTTTGACTATGACAAATTGGAAAAAGACTTATTAGAATTAAAACAAAAAACTAACGATCCAAATATTTGGGAAAACTTAGAAGCTAAAACACTTTTTCAAAATATTAAAATTGTAGAAAAAAAAATTGCTGATTTTCACCGTATCAAGCAATCATTATCCGATTTGAAAGAATTTTATGCCTTTGCTGTTGATGAAAACGATCAACAAACAATCATTCAATTAGTTGAAGATTCCAATCAGCTGCTTAAGGATTCTACCGAAGTCAGGTACTTGAATTTAATGAACGGAGAGGCTGACCAGAACAATGCTTTTGTCGAAATACATGCAGGTGCCGGTGGAACAGAAAGCCAGGATTGGGCCGAAATGCTACAAAGAATGTACGTAAGATGGGCTGAAAGCAAGACTTACAGAGTATCTTTATTACAGGAATCCAGAGGGGAAGAGGCGGGCATTAAATCATCAACTATAAAAATTTCGGGAGATTTTACATATGGGTGGCTAAAACGTGAAAGTGGAATCCATCGTTTGGTTCGCATTTCCCCGTTTGATAGTAATAAAAGACGTCATACAAGTTTCGCCAGTATATGGGTTTACCCGGAAATCGATGAAAAAATTGAAATAGACATTAATGAAACAGATTTACGCATTGACACTTACCGAGCTTCTGGGGCAGGAGGACAGCATGTCAATAAAACTGATAGCGCTGTTCGCATAACACACATCCCAACTAAAGTTGTTGTACAATGTCAAAATGATCGTTCTCAACATAAGAATAAATCAAATGCGATGGCAATGCTGAAATCTAGGTTATATGAACTTGAATTACAAAAAAGAAAAGAGGAAGAAAATAAGATTCACAGTGAAAAAAAAGATATTGGTTGGGGGCATCAAATTCGATCATATGTATTGCATCCATATAAATTAATTAAAGATTTGCGAACAAATCATGAGTCCTCGAATGTTAATGATATATTAAATGGAGATATAGATAAATTTTTAGAGAAATCACTTACTTTGAAATAATTATATAATTTTTATAACACCAATTTTTTTCTTACCAACACTAATTTTAATTTCATTATCTTTGGCATAGTTTGATAAAGAGCAGTCATCTTGATTATAGTTCTTATCATTAATTTTTATACCATTTGATTTAATTAATCTCTTTGTTTCACTTCTACTTTTAACCAATTGTAGTTTTTCTATTGCATCAAGCAAAGAGAAAGATGACTCTAATAGTTCCTTTGAGTTCACACTATATGAAGTAATTCGATCATCAAGTGTATTTTTTGCAAAAATATTGTCACTAATATCCATAGCTTCTCTAGCTTGTTCTTTTCCTCTTGTTATTTTTGTTACTTCAAATGCAAGTATTTTTTTTGCTTCGTTGATTTCTTGACCTTTTAATTTTGAGAGTTTTGATATTTCTTCATGAGGCAGTTTAGTAAATAGATTAAGGAATTTAGGAACATCGGCATCATTGACATTTCTCCAAAATTGGTAAAAATCATAATTAGAAAGTTTATTTTCATCCAACCATATTGCTCCATCAGCTGTTTTGCCCATTTTGGAACCATCATTGTTTGTTATGAGAGGCGAGGTAATAGCGAATGTTTTTTTATTGTTTAAACGGCGAATTAAATCAATACCGCTTACAATATTGCCCCATTGATCTGAACCTCCTAGTTGTAATTCACAATCATATTCTTTGTTTAAATGATAATAGTCATATGCTTGAAGCAGCATGTAATTAAATTCCAGAAAAGTAAGAGGTTGTTCTCTATCGAGTCTGTTTTTTACGGACTCAAAAGTTAACATTTTATTAATAGTAATTTTGGTTCCAATATCTCTTAAAAAATTAATATAATTTAAATTTGAAAGCCATTGATAATTATTAATTAGTTTTGCTTTGTCTTTTAAGTTAATAAATTTGCTAAAAGTTTTTTCTATTTTAGCTATATTGTTCTCTATATCTTCTTGCCGTAGGATTTTTCTGCTTTCATCTTTTCCTGAAGGGTCCCCCACAAGAGTTGTTCCCCCTCCCATTAATGCAATTGTTTTATGACCGAAGTAGTCAAGCCAATGAAGCAGCATTAATTGCACTAAACTTCCTATATGTAAACTATCGCTTGTAATATCAAAGCCGATATAAGCAGTAATGTTTTTTTTAGACATGAGATTGTCTAGATCCTCAATCTCAGAAGATTGATAAATAAAACCTCGAGATTCTATTTCGTTTAAAAAATCTGATTTATAGGTCATAAAAATAAAAATTAAGTTTTATTTATGGTTAATTTCACTTTAGGTTGGCTAAACTATCTTTAATATAGTTATCTATTGTAGATGAAAATTGGTCTGTAAAGTTTTCATAAAAATGATCAGCGCCTTTTATGCTTTTAAAATGTATGTTAACTTTTTTTTGTTTCTGTAATTTCTCAGATAAGATCTTTGTAGAATCAAAGGAAGTTATAGTATCTTTGTCACCATGAACAATTAAACCTGTGGAAGGGCAAGGCGCTAAAAAACTAAAATCACGGGTATTTGCTGGCGGAGAAACACTAATAAAGTTATTAATTTCTGGTCTTCTCATCAAAAGTTGCATCGCAACCCATGCCCCAAAAGAAAAACCTGCAACCCAAACAACTTTAGAATTAGTATTGTATTGCTGTAACCAATCCAAAATACTGGCAGCATCGCTTAATTCTCCCTCTCCATCATCAAACAAACCCTCACTTTTGCCAACACCTCTAAAATTAAATCTAATTGCAGAAAAACCATTGTCTACAAAAAGTTTATATAAACGAAAAATAATTTTTGTATTCATTGTACCTCCCCTAGAGGGGTCAGGATGTAAAATGAGTACTATTGGCGAATTATGGGCATTATTATGACTATATTTTGCTTCTATTTTCCCTTCAGGACCAGATATTAGTAAATCTACCATTTAAACAAAGGTAATATTGAACTAAAGCAAATTTGTAAATATAGATTAAAATTATTTATGAATAGTCTTGGTTTTAACAAACAAAATAAAGACACAAAGGTTGTCATTGCAATGTCAGGAGGAGTCGATAGCTCCGTTGCAGCTACCATGCTTAAAAAAGAAGGATATGACATTATTGGAATAACAATGAAACTATTTAGTCAAACTAAGGCAAAAAGTTCTAAATCTTGTTGCGCAGGAAGAGATATTGAAGATGCTAAAAAAGTGGCTGAGCAACATGATTTTCCTCATATAACTCTAGATTACCAAGATAAATTTTTTTCAGGAGTAATAGATAATTTTATTGAAACATATGCCGATGGACAAACGCCCGTTCCATGCATTCAGTGCAATCAAACTGTTAAATTTAGAGATTTATTGAACGAAGCAAAAGCTATGAATGCAGATACTCTGGTTACAGGGCATTACGTAAGGCGACTAGAGGACAAATCAAACGTGAAATTATTTAAAGCTAAAGATGCATCTAAAGACCAAAGTTATTTCCTTTTTGCAACTCTTAAAGATCAGTTAGATTATTTGCGTTTTCCATTGGGCAATTACCTCAAATCAGAAGTAAGAAAAATGGCAGAAAATTTTAAATTAGAAGTTAGTGATAAACCTGACAGTCAAGATATTTGCTTTGTTACTTCTAGTTCGTATAGAGATCTCATTAATAAATTAAAACCAGAATTGAATATTGAAGGAAATTTTTTAGATTCTGAGGGCAATATTTTAGGAAAGCACAAGGGAATTGCTAATTATACAATCGGTCAAAGAAGAGGATTGGGAGTTGGAGGTTCAAAATTTCCTCTCTATGTTGTTAATATTGACAAGAAAAATAATCAAATTTTTTTAGGAGATCAAAATTTATTAAAAAAAACAGTTATAAGCTTAGATAGAGTTAATTGGTTGGATGATTCGGTATCAAAAACTAATTTAATATGTTCAGCAAAAATAAGATCAACTCAAAAAGAGGCGTCTGGTTTATTAAATATAGACTCAAAATCAGCAGAATTTACCTTTGATGAGGAAATTAATACCACTTCTCCAGGACAGGCTTGTGTTTTATATCTAGATGAGCAAGTTCTGGGTGGTGGATGGATAACTAAAACAAGCAACTAATTTAGAATAGGTTCTAAATTCACCTATTTTTTGTTGAAATAACTAGAAATTATTTTATTTTTCGTTATTTGATACCTATGAATTTACAACAAACTCAAAAACAAATTGACGATTATGCTGACCAAAATTACAAATATGGTTTTGAAACTTTAATTGAATCAGAAAGGTCCGAGAAAGGCCTAAATGAAGATACTATAAAATTCATATCAGCAAAAAAAAAAGAGCCTCAGTGGATGTTAGATTGGCGATTGAAATCATTTGCAAAATGGAAAACAATGCAAGATCCAACCTGGGCTAATATTAATTTTCCTAAAATTGACTATCAGAATATCTATTATTTTTCTGCCCCCAAGGGTTTTGAAAATAAACCAAAATCTCTTGATGAAGTAGATCCCAAACTTTTGGAAACTTATAAGAAGTTAGGTATTCCACTTCAAGAGCAAAAAGTTTTAGCAGGCGTTGCTGTTGATGCTGTTTTTGATAGTGTATCTGTTGCTACAACTTACAAGGGAGAGTTAGAAAAATTAGGAATAATTTTTTGTTCAATTAGTGAAGCTATTCAAGATCATCCAGAATTAATAAAAAAATATTTAGGTTCCGTTATACCGCCTGGTGACCATAAATTCTCTGCTTTAAATTCAGCTGTTTTTACAGATGGTTCATTTGTATATGTACCTGAAAATGTTCACTGTCCAATAGAACTATCTACATATTTTAGAATTAATGCAGAAGAGACTGGCCAGTTTGAACGAACTTTAATTATAGCTGAAAAAGGAAGTTATGTGAGTTATTTAGAGGGGTGTACTGCACCTAAAAGAGATACAAATCAATTACATGCAGCAAATGTAGAATTGATAGCATTAGATAATGCGGAGATAAAATATTCAACTGTTCAAAATTGGTATCCGGGAGATGAGGACGGAAAAGGGGGAATTTATAATTTTGTAACAAAAAGAGGTATATGCAAAGGAGTAAATAGCAAAATTTCTTGGACTCAAGTAGAGACGGGATCTGCCATTACATGGAAGTATCCTAGTTGTATTTTAAAGGGAGATAATTCTATAGGGGAGTTTTACTCCGTTGCCGTTACGAATAACTTTCAACAAGCAGATACGGGAACTAAAATGACTCATATCGGTAAAAATACGAAAAGTAAGATTATCTCAAAAGGAATTTCTCTTGGAAAATCTCAAAATACTTATCGGGGAATGGTAAAATTTTTGAAAAATTCTGATAAATCTAGAAACTACACACAATGCGACTCCCTGCTAGTTGGGAATGAATGTGGCGCTCATACTATTCCTTATATTGATTCAAAGAATAATAGTGCAGTTGTGGAACATGAAGCATCAACCTCAAAAATTAATGAAGATCAACTTTATTATTGTCGTCAAAGAGGAATAAGCCATGAAGATGCTGTTTCATTAATTGTGAATGGATTTTGCAAGCAAGTTTTACAAGAGCTCCCGATGGAATTTGCTGTTGAAGCGCAAAAATTAGTTTCTATTTCTTTAGAAGGTAGCGTCGGTTAGTGTTTCTGTCAATAAAAAATCTTACAGTATCAATTGAAAATAAAAGAATATTAAACAATTTTTCATTGAATATGAACGAAGGTGAGATTCATTCAATTATGGGTCCCAATGGATCAGGCAAAAGTACTTTGGCCCATGTTCTGGCCGGGAAAGAGGATTATGAAATTTTGGAAGGTGAAATTATTTTTAAGGATAAAAATCTTTTGGATTTAAATATAGAAGAAAGATCACAACTTGGTTTATTTTTAGCTTTTCAATATCCAGTGGAAATTCCAGGCGTAAATATTACCCCCTTTTTAAAATCCTCTTTAAATGCAAAATTAAAATTAGAAGGAAAGCCAGAAATAGATGCCTTAAAGTTTGCTAAGGAACTAAAAACACTCGCAAGTGAATTAGGTATTCCCCTAGAAATGCTCTCACGCTCAGTGAATGAAGGTTTTTCTGGAGGGGAAAAAAAGCGTTATGAAATTTTGCAAATGAGCATTTTAAAACCTTCTTTATCTATTTTGGATGAAACAGATTCAGGACTTGATGTGGATGCATTAAAAACTGTTATGGAAGGGGTAAATAAAATTAAAAATGATAATAGTTCATTTTTAATAATCACACATTATAAAAAACTCTTGGACTATATAACTCCAGATTTTGTTCATGTAATAAAAGATGGCACAATTGTTAAGACGGGAGATAAATCCATTGCTCAACAAATTGAGACAGAAGGTTATAAAAATTTATAAAAAAAATGAGTATTCAAGAAACTTATTACCAGCAGCAAAATAAATTTCTGTTTAGTAATTCTAAATTATTTGGTAATTTAAGAAAAGACCTGCTTAAAAAGTTTGAATTGTCTTCCAAAGATAATAAAAATAATGAAAGCCTAAAACACTTAGACCGCAATATTCTAAAATTTTCTTATAAGTACAACAATGAATCGAATAAAATAAATTTTATTAATCATGATGAAAATAAAATTAATATAGATATTACTGATGGTAAAATTTCTCAAGTTGAAAACCAACACAAGGAAACCTTACACATTAATAATATTGATAGCAAAGATACTTCAGTAGAAGATAGGTTTTTAGATTTTCAAAAATTATTTAATGAAGACTATGTAGTTCATCTAAATTCTCTCATGTTGAATTCGGGATACGAGTTGATTGTTAATGAAAATAAAGATGCCAATATTTTTTTAACTAATGATATAAGTGAAAAAGATTTAACAATATTCCAAAAAAATTTAATTTCTTGTGGTAAAAACAGTAAAGTTAAAATTATTGAAGAGTATGTATCAGATAAGCCATCTAATAATAACGTAGTCAATTTTCTTGATATCCATGAAGGTGCTGAAGTTATACATTTGATATTTCAAAAAAATATTGAAAAAGCCAATTTTCAATCTACGAGTTATGCCAACTGCCATAAAAATACTTGCTATAAACAACTTACTTTAAATATTTCAAAAGGATCGGTGAGAAACCATCATTACGCTAATTTGTTGGGTCAGAATTCCTCAGTAAGTCTTGATGGTATTTTTTTCGCTTCGGCTAACCAAATTATTGATAACAAGACAGAAATTAATCATAATTGTCCCAATTCTACTAGTAGACAAAGGTACAAAGGTATTTTGACCGACCATGCAAGGGCGAGTTATTTAAGTAAGACATATGTAGACAAAATAGCGCAGAAAACTGAAGCCTATCAACTTTCTAAAGCGGTATTATTATCAGATGATAGCTCTTTTCATTCCAGGCCAGAACTAAGAATTTTTGCTGATGATGTTAAGTGTTCACATGGATCAACTATTGGACCCATAGATAAAGATCTTCTTTTTTATTTACGATCAAGAGGATTAAGTAAAAAAAATTCTTTATCTCTATTGATTAAATCTTTTTTTCACAAAATAATTTCAGATGTCCATGATAAAAGTTTTGTTGAAAAATTTAATTATCATTCAAATATCTGGTTAAAAGAAAATAGTATTTAAAATGTTTGAAGATATTAGAAAAAAATTTCCGGTATATGAAAAAAATCCCGATTTGATTTTTTTAGATACAGCAGCATCCGCTTTAAAGCCATATGATATGATTGATGCGATTAATAATTGTTACTCATATGAATATGCAAATGTTCACCGTGGCCTTTATTCCCTTAGTTCAAAATTAACAAAAAAATTTGAAGATGTTAGAGTTAAAGTTGGTAATTTCATCTCATCAAAATCTTATGAAAATATCATATTTACAAAAAGTGCCACCGAAGGAATAAATTTAGTTGTGGAGAAATTTAGTGAAAAATATTTAAGTGAAGGAGATGAAGTGATTATTTCATACTTAGAGCATCATGCAAATATTGTCCCTTGGCATATGGCAGCACAAAAATATAAATTTAAAGTTATTCCAATAGAGTTAACTAACAATAGTGAGATTGACTATGCAGACTTTAAAAACAAGATCACTTCAAGAACCAAATTTATTTCTTTAACACACATCTCAAATGTTACAGGGTCACTTACAGATTTTGATATCGTGAAAGGGATAATTAAAAATTTAAATATACCTCTTATGATTGATGGCTGCCAGTTTGTTGCTCATTCTGAATTAAATGTAACTGATCTGGATTGTGATTTTTATGTGTTTTCTGGGCATAAATTGTATGGCCCATCTGGAATAGGAGTGCTTTATATGAAAGAGAGATGGTTCGATGATTTGGATCCTTACCAAGGAGGAGGCTCCATGATTGATAATGTTGATATTCAACAAACAGATTATGCAAAAGGTTTTCAAAAATTTGAAGCAGGCACTCCTCCTATTGCTGAAGTTATAGGTTTGAATGCAAGTATTGAGTTTGTGACATCGCTTAATTTGAAAAAAATTTTCATACATGAAAAAGAATTGCATGATTACACTTTAGATAAATTGAAGAATATCAATAATTTGAATGTTTATGGTAATGGTTTGAATAAAGGAGCTATAATTTCGTTTAATATATCTAACATTCATGCAAATGATTTAGCAATGATATTAGATCAAAAAAATGTTGCTATAAGAACAGGACATCATTGCGCCCAACCATTAATGAAGTATTTAAATATTACATTTTCTGCAAGAGCATCTTTTGGAGTGTATAATAATAAGAATGATGTTGATTTATTTGTTAACTCTCTAGTAGAAGCAAAAAAATTTTTAACTTAATTATATAATGATAGATAAAGCTTTAAGTGATTTTTTACCTGATAAAACCACATCTTATTTCAAGGAATTTGATGTTTCTAATTCGAATATCACTATTTCTAAAGAACAGGTAATAGAGGAACTCAAGAAAGTGATGGATCCTGAGATACCAGTTAATTTATACGATCTAGGTTTAATTTATAAAATCGAAATAGATCCTCTTAATAATATTTGTATTGATATGACATTAACAAACCCCAATTGTCCAGTAGCAGGAACTTTACCTGAGAGTGTAGGTGTGGCTGTTGAGAAAATTCCTCATTTATCTTCAATAAAGGTTGGATTAGTTTGGTATCCCAAGTGGGATAAGAGCATGATGTCTGAAGATGCAAAACTTGCTTTAGATATTTTTTAAAATGCACTATAATACATATTAATGAAAGACATTATTTCAATTTCTGATGAGGCTGCTACACAGATTAAAAAAATATTATCTGCAAGCAAGCAAGATGTAAATGGTATAATTGTAGGAGTCGATAAGACAGGTTGCTCTGGATACGCTTACAAAATTGAATATGCAAACAAAGATAATACTACTAATTATGAGTTGGTTGAGTCTAAGGGTGTTAAGGTTTTTATTGAGCCCACCGCTACCATGTTCTTAGTTGGAAGTGAAATGGATTACACTATAGATAAGCTTGCGTCACGTTTTGTTTTTAACAACCCTAATGAGAAAAGTTCTTGTGGTTGTGGCGAATCTTTTAATATATAAATTCACAATATACAAGGCGGAGTAGCTCAGTTGGTTAGAGCAGAGGAATCATAATCCTTGTGTCGGGGGTTCAAATCCCTCCTCCGCTACCAAATAATCGAAGATCAATTCCCTTTTTAGTGTTTGCACAACAAATACACAACATTTCGGTTTCAGAAACGGAGTGTTTATGGCAACAATTTCAAGAAGAAAGTGGAGTAAAAAAATCTCTTATGTTGCACAAGTTAGACGTAAAGGATTTAAGACTCTAGTAAAATCATTTCGCACTAGAACAGAGGCAAAGAAGTGGGGCCGGGCTGTCGAGCGTGATTGGGATCAAGGAAAATACATTGATTATTCAGAGGCACAAGGCTTCACACTTGGTGAAGTTATGCAACGCTACATACGTGAGGACAAACATAAACAGATCAAGTCCTGGCGTATGCACGAATTCCGTATTGCAATTCTTTTAAAGGATACAATTTCAGATACAAATCTGCTGAGGTTGTCATCTAAACATTTATCTGAATTCAAGGATCGTAAGAGAAAAGAAATAGGTCCATCCACGTGGAATAAATATTTATCCCTAATTAGTGTTGTGATTGATACAGCACGCAGGGATTGGGGGATTTATCTTCCCAACAACCCCGTTCATTCGGGGGTAAGGGAAAAAGAACCACGACCAAGGGATAGAACATTAGTAGATGATGAATATCAGCGTTTATTACAAGCGTGTGATCAAATGAAACAAGTCCGCTTTAGAAGAGGCGATACTGCAATACATCTTTATCTTAAATCAATGATCATCTTTAGTGTTGAGACGGCCATACGCCAGGGCGAACTATTGGCTATGCATTATGACCAGTTTAATTTTGATAAAAGAACTTTGCATATACCGGAAACAAAGAACGGCGAACCAAGAACCATACCGTTAAGCACAAAAGCAATTAAGGTCATTCAATCTGTTCCACGAAGAATAGACGGGAAAGTATTTCCGTTGACGTGCGACAGCTTAAAGGCGTGGTTTAAAGTAGCAAGGCGTGAAGCAAAACTAAAAGATTTTCGTTGGCACGATTTAAGAAGATACGCTTGCTCGTTGTTATTTGAAAAAGGATTGAGTGTTCCAGAGCTGCAGCTCGTCAGTGGTCATAAGGATCCACGAGTATTGCTGAACACATACACAAAACTTAGTGCAGAGAATATCGCTAAGAAACTAATAGGGGAGTAATATGATTTGTTGGCTAATCGGCAATATTATTTGGTGGGTCGGATTAATTTACATAATCATTTGGTATTTCTTTTAATATCTTTATAGGGAGATCTTAATGATTGGGTCCTGGATGTTTAACATTGTGTCCGCCGAATGGGTTATTAGAAAAATTTATTTTAATAGGAGTGCCGTTTAGGTACAGGGAGTTCTTAATGGATAAAGACGCGAGATTTTGGAGCAAAATCGCTGAGAAATATGCCGCCGCTCCTGTTC
>Ga0208391_1000334_pt1 | contig 26879 bp, 23 predicted proteins | sample Knorr_S23_td_Bot_FD_185612 | JGI IMG/M metagenome (GOLD analysis project Ga0208391, IMG submission 185612) | Marine microbial communities from Southern Atlantic Ocean transect - Knorr_S23_td_Bottom_ad_3770_LV_A (SPAdes) (version 2) | ecosystem: Environmental > Aquatic > Marine > Oceanic | place... | reverse complement strand
TTTTTTATAATTCTAATTGGGTCACCAAATTGTAAAATCAGCGCTTGTTCTGTTTGTTTAACAATAAATAAAGCACTAAATAATATAAATAGCAAAAATAAAATAATAGGTATAAATATTTTTTTACTGAACATTCTGGACATTCTCCTCATTTATATTGTTAGGTTCATTTTTATTTATATTGTTAGATTCATTTTTATTTCTTTTTTTTCTCTTTGTAATTTCTGGTAAAGGTAAATAAGGAAGAACACCAGAGCCTTGTTTTGTATCTATTATTACTTTACTAGCATTTTGCAATATTGCCTCTAAAGTTTCTAAGTACATTCTACTTTTTGTTACATTTTCATTATTTTTATAAGAACTTAAAATTGAGTTAAATCTATTTGTATCACCTTCTGATCTTGCAATAACTTCTTTTTTATAAGCTTCTGATTGCTGAACAATTTGAGCACCTTCCCCTCTTGCTTTAGGTATAATATCATTTCTGTATGCTTTTGCTTCATTAATAATTTTTTCTTTATCAGCACGAGCCCTTTGAACATCTCTAAATGAGTCAATCACTTGATCCGGTGGATCAACTTTCTGAAGTTGGAGTTGCGTAATTTGCACGCCTGCACCATAATTATCTAGAACCAATTGTATTTCTTGAATAGATTGTAGTTCTATTTCTTTTCTACCTTCTGCTAAAGCAGATGCTATTGCGGTATTTGCTATAACTTCTCTCATAACGCTTTCTGAAACAGATTTTGTTGTTTTTTCGGGATTTCTTATATTAAATAAAAATTTACCTGCATCTTTAATAATCCAAAAAACAGAAAAATTGATATCAACAATATTTTCGTCTCCAGTTAACATTAAACTTTCTTCTGATAAAAATCTTGTAGATTCTCTAAATGTTCTAAAACCAATTTCAGTTTTATGAACTTTTGTAACTTTGGGTGTTTTTGCAATTTCTATTGGATAAGGTAAATGATAATGAAGGCCAGGTGGGGTTGTTCTAATCCATTCACCAAATCTCAAAATAACTCCCTGCTCATTTGCGTTGACTTTATAAAAACCGGATAAAAGCCAAATAACTAAAAGTATTAATATTGCGCTAATAAAACTTTTTTTGTTACCAGTGCCACCATTAAAAAAAATTTTTTTTATTTTAGATAAAAAATTAATCAACAAATTATCAATGTTAAAACCATAATTCTTTTTTTTTGAATTATTAGATGGTTTTTGATCTGGTTCTCCCCAGGGTTCTTTCCCATTGTTATTTTCTTTCCAAGGCATATTTTTACATTAATCTAGTGTTTTATATATATTATAGATCAAACAAAAGTCTATATTTAATACTATATTTTTTAAAAAAAAACAATGGACGAATTTTATGATTTAGATGGTATTAAAAATATAATTCCTGTAGCTTCAGCTAAAGGAGGTGTAGGAAAATCTACTACAGCAATAAATATAGCTACCGCTCTTAATCAATTAAACCACAACATTGGTATTTTAGATGCAGATATTTATGGTCCTTCAATACCAAAAATGTTAGGAATTAATGAGAAACCTAAAATCTCAGAAGATAAAAGATTTATTCCTATTGAAAAATTTAATATGAAATGCATGTCTATTGGTTTTCTTGTAGATCAAAAAACACCTTTGATTTGGAGAGGACCGATGATTATCAAAGCATTAAAACAAATGCTCCACGGAGTAGTGTGGGCTGGAGTTGATACGCTTCTAATAGATTTACCACCAGGAACCGGCGATGTTCAATTAACACTTTCACAAAAGGTAAATATTAGTGGTGTTGTCATTGTTTCAACACCACAAGAATTAGCTTTGATTGACGCAATTAAAGGTATAAATATGTTTAAAAAGGTAAATGTTCCTATACTAGGAATGATTGAAAATATGAGTTACCTTCAAACAAAATCTGGAGAAATAATTGATGTTTTTGGAAAAGGATCAGTAGAAATTGCAGCAAAAAAAAATTCCATAAATTTTTTAGGAGATATACCTATTGATAAAGCAATTAGTAGTAGTGGTGATAAAGGCATTCCTTATCTAATAGAAAATAACGAAACAGATGCTGGAAAAAAAATAATGAAAATTGCTAGTGATATAGATAAAAAAATTAAATAATTTATTATTTAAAACCAAACTTATTGATTAACTCAATCCATTCTCTTCTACTTAAACCACTTTTTTCATAACTAATTTTTTTACCTTGTAATCTTTTTTTTATAATTTCTATAGCAGTTTTAGATAAATTATAACTTTCTAACTGAAATTCTTTAAAAGCATCATAAGTATATGGCACCCATCTTTTAACTATTTTATTTAAAATAATTTCAGCATAGGCTTGAATTTCATATTGAGCGTGAGGATCATCCCTTAAATACAAAAAATGTAGAAGATTATGTAGATCAATTTTCCAATACCATTGAGTATATGTATTAAGTGTTAAATTTATTCTAGCTAGTTCTCTACTCAAACCTGTTTTATCATCATTTTTAATTTCACCGCTTTGGTTTTCATTTAACATATCTTCATAATGTTTATAATTTCTTTCTGCATCATCTTTTAAAATTTTTAAAAATCTTTCAGTATCTTTTTTAGATAAATTACTTCCTCTACCTTGTTTATTAGTTGTAGATTGACTAGACATATGTTGGGGTTTAGGTATATAAAATTCTTTATCTAGAATTGAATATCGAGCAGAATATTCATTTACATTAGCAGTTCTATGTCTTATCCATTGTCTTGCAATAAAAATAGGAAGTTTAATATGTAATTTAATTTCACACATTTCAAATGGTGTAGTATGCCAATTTTTCATTAAATATCTTATTAGACCTTTATCATTAGAAACTTTTTTAGTTCCTTCTCCATAAGAAACGCGTGCAGATTGAATTATTGCAGTATCATCGCCCATATAATCCATTACTCTAATAAAACCTGAATCTAAAACTTTAAATTGTTTATAAAGAATTCTTTCTAGAGAAGATGAGGTAATTCTTAGTGTTTTTTTTGGTTTAGATCTAAGACTCTGTATTTCATTTAATTGTTTTTTTTTTAAAAACATGACAATTTACTAATTATAATTTTTTTTAAATATAAAGAGAACTCTTTTTAATATTAAAATAATTTACTATATTTAAACTGTTGGGCAACCAACTATAGTAATAAATGTCATATTATGAAATGGCACGGACCCGGGGGCGGTACCCGGCGCCTCCACCAAATAAATTAAGAATCATGGGGGCGATATAGGATCGACGGCTATGGATAAATATGAATTTTACTCGGCATTGTACCACCGTTATCGGGCTATTTATAATTGCTAACGATAAATTAGCTATCGCTGCCTAAGTATTAGGAAAGCGGGGTCTGGGGACGCCTGGCAACAGAAGTCCCCATTTTAAATTTTTAATGGATATACTTGAGGAATTAAGATTACTTATGATTGGTATTCAAAGAAAAAAGCTAAATAGCTTTAATTTTAAAATATGAAAAAATTACCATTTTTAATAATATAAAACCATGTTTAAAGCGGGAAATTTGAGTGCTTCCATAAACTCTTTTTTTGTATTTTATAGGCAATTCAACAATTTTTAAATTTTCTTTTATCGCTCCAAAAATTAAAAGAAAATCCCCAAAAGGATCGAAATTTCCAAAGTATTTGAATGATTTTTCTATTTTTTTAAAATTAGTTTTGCTTAGTACTTTTGTTCCACATAAAGTATCAGTAAATCTTTGTTTTAATAACCAGGTAAAAATTTTTGAAAATAAAAAATTTCCAATCATATTTAAAAATCTCATTGAGTCTTTTTCTAAAGGATAAATCATCCTTGAACCATTTATAAATTCTGCTTTACCTTCACAGTACAACTTATAAAATTTTGGTAATACTTCTGGTGGTACTGTCATATCAGCATCTAAAATCATTAAAATTTCATTTTTTGCCTTATTAAATCCTTTAATAACAGCATCTGCCTTACCTGAATTATCTTGTTTAAAAAAACTTATATTTATATTTCTATTCTTTTTTTTTATTTTCTTTATTTCTTGGTATGTCCCATCTGAACTACCTCCTTCTACAAAAATTATTTCTAAATTTTTACAAAAATTAGGTATTCTTTCTACAATATTCTTAATATTTCCTCTTTCATTTTTGCAAGGCACTATGATTGAACAAGATAATTCTTTATTTTCATTAAAAAGAAGTGACCTGGAAACTATATAATTTGACAAACAAAAATTATTTATAATAGGTAAAGTAGCTATAAATTTATTAACAAAATTACCAAATCCTAAAAGTCTTTTTGGTAATAATTGTTTTTTTTCATTTTTAATGATTTGAAGGTTATTTATTTCTAATAAATTCTCAATATCTTTTGATCTCAACCAATTTTTTTCTACAGATGGAATTTTTAATTTTAAAAATTCTATAAATTTTAAAATTGGCCACCATAAAGCAGAATAATAACTTGTAATTATTCTAGTTTCTTTGTTACAAAAGGAATGTAAGTTTTTAAATAAATTATCTATATCCTCGAGATCGCCAATAAGATCAGATATTAAAATGTAATCAAATTTTTCATTTATATTATTTAAAGAATCTTTTTTTTCAAGATCAAAACAATAAAAATTTAATTTTTTATAATTTTTTTTAGCAATTTTTATTGCTTCATTACTAAAATCAATTCCAGTGCCTTTCGATGGATTAAGAGCATTTAATTTATATCCTGTACCACAACCTAAATCTAATATTTTTTTATTTTCTGGTATTAGAAATTTTAGATATTTAATATCTTGCTCATGGTAAAAAATATTTTTTTTTCTCCAAAATTCCCAATTCATGAAAATTTTATTATTTGTTTTTAAAATATTTTTTTTTCTTTCTGTCATTTCTAATTTTTAATAATTACAATTAAAGGATTAATATGGCTAAATACTAATGGAATTTCCTTAAATTGATATCTAGGTTCAAACTTTTTTACAATATTTTTATTTTTAAATTTACCTATTTTTTTTGGTTGCCTTATCACGTGAATTTCATAATCACAATTTTCTTTAATAATAATTTTATTAAAATTTACCGGTGGATAGTCAAAAGGGCTAAATTCCTTTCTACAAACAGTTTTATTTTTATCAATAATATTTTTGTTAATCCATTCTGCAGAATGCAATCTTGTTGAGTAAAGATTATTGTTTTCATCAAAATAAGCTATTTTTAATGGCAGCAATTGCAAAAATGTAAAACTAAATATAATTAAAAGAAAAATTTTTTTATTTCCTTTCAATTTATAAGATAAATATACTAACGAAATAGGTAAAATGTAAGGAATGTATCTAAATTGAATATGCCAGTCATCAAAACTAGCTACTATTGATCCAAAAAGTAAAAGCGCAATTATCCCCAATGCTATTTTTTTTTCGGAGGATGTTTTAAGAGACATTAATAAATAATAAAAAAAACATAAAGAAAAAATAATTCCAAAACCTTGTATAAAGGAATTCCTAAAAAATAAGATTATATTTTTATAATTTATGCTTCCAAGAACCCACATATATTCATCGTTAGATTCCATCATGAAGTTTGAAAAATTTATTAAAATATATGGGTTAGTGATAAAAAAAACTAAAAAACTTATTGTTACTAGAATAACAATATTTTTCTTTGATATTTTTTCGTCTTTTTTAAAATATATGAAAAAAAAGATAAAAAATAAACTAGGTATAAATAATATACTTGAGCCAATAGCAAGCCCTAGGAAGATTGAGACAAGTATCAAAAAATATTTTTTTTTTTCTTTTAAAAGATATTTCAATCCAAAAAAAATCGATAAATTAAACCATAATAATGCATACCAATTAGGTTTGATTATTTGTGAATACATTATTGAAGATGGAGAAAATAAATAAATCATTGTAAAAATTAATGAATAATTTTTAGTTGTTATCAAATTTAAGGATTTGTATAAAAAAAAAGCAGAAAAAATAAAACTTAATAAAACAAAAAATCTGCCATGGAAATAGATTTTATCAATTAAATTTTCATTTCTTACAATTGAATCAGCTTCAATATTTTCTATTAGATTTAATTTAATAAGTGAATAGTAATAAATACCCAATGGGTATATAAAAGCTCCACCATATTTATAAATTTGTGGATCAAATTTTATTTCATTAATTTTTATTTTTGATAATGCCATTATCGGCATTACTTCATCTGCATTTATACTATATAATTTGTACCTATATAACCATTTTGGATTTTTATTATCTATATTTAGTTGTTTTAGTATTTTTTTTTTTTCAACAAAACTTTTGATATCTTTAATATCAAAATTGTTTGTTTTATAATAATTTAAATCGTTAATTTTAAAACCATAATCGAGACTTGATAATTGAAAAAATAAGTAAAATATTAGCAAAAAAAAAAATAAAATATTTTTGTTTCATATCTATATGTTACAGAAAAAAAATAAAAAAAAATACACCTTCAACAATTAGGGTCTATGTTCGAGATTATTACAAAAAAAAATCAAAAATACAAAAATCGTAAAAAACTCAAAAACTCTGCACACATTTTTGAGAAAACCCTGTTTTTCTATATAAAAATCAATAAAGTCACTATATGTGGTGAGAACAGAAGTGTCCATTTTAAAAATTTATTGAAAAATTGGCTATAAATACAAATATTAAGTATTACTTATTCAAGATTCTAAATGCTTTTCTTAATTAATTTATGAGTACAACAAAAAAAAGATATGAAAATGATAGTTTTGGAAAAATAGCTGTTCCTAAAGATTGTTTCTGGGGTGCACAAACTCAAAGATCTTTAAATAATTTTAATATAGGAAGCGAAACTTTTTCAAATAATTTTATAAAAGCTTTTGCAATCCAAAAAAAAGCATGTGCATTAGCTAACAAAGATTTAAATATTTTAGATAGTAAAATTACAAATTTGATCATCAAAGCTATTGATCAAATTCTTAAAGGTAATTTAGATAATCAATTTCCATTAAAAATCTGGCAAACAGGGTCAGGTACACAAACAAATATGAATCTTAATGAAGTTATATCAAACTATGCTAATAAATTATCTACAGGAAAATTGGGTACAAAAAAACCTGTTCATCCTAATGATCATGTTAATGCATCACAATCAAGCAATGATAGTTTCCCAACTGCTATACATATATGTGCTGTAAAACTAATACAAGAAAAACTTTTACCATCACTGAATGAAATGCTTAATGTTTTACAAAAAAAAACTACAGAGTTTAAAAATATAGTAAAAATTGGCAGAACACATATGCAAGATGCTACTCCTTTAACATTAGGAGATGAATTTTCAGGATATAAAGAACAAATTAAAAATGATTTAGAAAATATAGAAAAAACTTTTAAAAAAATGTATGCGCTTGCACAAGGTGGAACCGCTGTAGGAACAGGAATAAATGCACCAAAAAATTTTGAAAAGAAATTTATAAATCATTTAAAGAAAATTACAAAAATATCTTTTTATTCTTCAAATAACAAATTTAAATCATTGTCATTTCATGGACCAATTGTTGATACGTCTTCAGCTTTGAATGGTTTAGCAGTTTCCTTAATGAAAATTGGAAATGATATAAAATTTTTATCTTCTGGTCCTAGAAGTGGTATTGGAGAAATTAAAATTCCTGAAAATGAACCAGGTTCATCAATAATGCCAGGAAAAGTAAATCCAACCCAAGCTGAAGCACTAACAATGGTTTGTAGTCAGGTAATGGGTAATAACTTAACAATTTCTATAGCAGCAGCTAATGGTCATTTGGAATTAAATGTGTTTAAACCTGTTATTGAATTTAATTTGTGCCAAAGTATAAATTTGTTATCCGATTCTGTAACAAGTTTTTGTAAAAATTGTTTAATAGGTATAAAAGCTAATAAAGATATTATAAAAAAAAACTTAGAAAATTCGTTAATGTTGGTAACTGCTTTAAATCCGTATATTGGATATGATCAATCAGCAAAAGTAGCAAAACTGGCATACAAAAAAAATATTTCTTTAAAAGAAGCGGTAAGAGAATTAAAGTTAGATAAAAAATTAAATCTAGATAAAATTTTGGATCCAAAAAATATGATTAAAAAAAAATAGTCCAAAATTAATTTAATGAATATAAAAATTATCCAAAAAAAATCTCCTAATTTTGATAAAAGACCTCAAGATGTAAAAATTAACTCAATTATTATTCATTACACTGGAATGAAAACCTTTAATCAAGCATATAAAAGATTATGTGATAAAAAATCTAAAGTTTCCTCTCACTATTTAATTGGAAGAGATGGAAGAATTATTAATTTAGTTGATGAAAAAAATAGAGCTTGGCATGCCGGTGTTTCTCATTGGAAGGGTGTTGATAATCTAAATGATAGATCAATTGGAATTGAACTTGAAAACCCTGGTCATGAATTTGGTTATATTCCTTTTTCAAGAAAACAAATGTCTTCTCTAGTGTTTTTATGTAAAAAAATAAAGAATAAATATAATATTAAAGCAGATTGGGTTTTAGGACATTCCGATATTTCTCCAGGCAGAAAGTTGGATCCAGGCGAAAAATTCAATTGGAATCTCATAAAAAGAATATTTAAGTAATTTTTCTTAATTTCTTTTTATCTATTTTAACTTGAATAAATTTAAAAAAAGTATTAATTATATATTTGCCAGATAGTTTGGTGACTGCTCACATTTTGAGAGGAAAGTCCGGGCTCCTTGGAAACATGATGACGGATAACATCCGCCGGAGGTAACTCTAGGGAAAGTGCAACAGAAAAAAAACCACCATATTATTTTTATGGTAAGGGTGAAAAGGTATGGTAAGAGCATACCGCTTTTTTGGTAACAAAAAAGGCAAGGCAAACCCCATCAGGAGCAAAACTAAAAAGAGGTGTACTTAAAATGCGTTTCCACATATACACCAGGGTAGGTTGCTTGAGATAATTGGTAACAATTATCCTAGATTAATAGCCACCGCTTAATAAATAAAAGATTCGAAGTTTTATTTGTTAGGCACAGAACCCGGCTTACTACTATCTGGCTATTTTTTTTATATTTCATTAATTATTTCTTTAATTAGTTCATTAAAAGAAAGCCCTTTGTATTTAGCCATCATAGGAACTAAAGATAATGGGGTCATACCTGGTTGGGTATTTATTTCAAGAACAAATAATTTCTTACCCAATGATTTTTTTTCATCAAATCTTAAATCTGTTCTAGTAACACCTTTACATTTTAAAAATTTATGAATTTTTACTGCATATTTTTTACATTTGTTTTCTATATCTTTTGGAATAGGTGCAGGAATAATATATTTTGTCATACCTTTTGTATATTTTGATTTATAGTCATAAAATTTTTTTTTTGTTTTAAGTTCTATAACATCTAATGCTTTGTTTTTGAAAATACCAACAGTTAATTCACGGCCTTGAACATACTCTTCTATTAAATAATTTGTATTTCTTTTTAATTTATATTTTTTTAACTCATTGATATTTTGACAAATTTTAACACCTACACTTGATCCTTCACTAACTGGTTTAATAACTACTGGAAATTGAAATGGAAGTTGTTTTATTTTTTTTTTAAAATTATGAGTGTGTACACATACATCATTTGGATATGGTACACCAATCTTTTTAAAAACCAGTTTTGCTTTTTTTTTATCCATTGCAATTTTAGAAGCTTTAGCACTGGAATGTGAATATCTTAATTTTAATTTATCAAGTAATTTTTGAACTTGTCCATCTTCCCCAAATGTTCCATGTAATGCGTTGAAAACTAAGTCAGGTCTAAATTCTTTTAAAGTTTTTATTAAAAGTTTTTTGTTAAAAGATACTCTTATTTTTTTTACTTTATAGCCCTGCTCTTCTAATGATTGGACAACATATTTTCCTGTTTCTAAAGAAACTTCTTTTTCAACAGATATACCTCCTAATAAAACTGCAATTTTTTTATTCAAAATTATCTTGATCCTATTCTTTTGATTTCCCAGTTTAATTTTATACCAGTATGTTTATAAACCTTAGATTTTATTTTATTTCCTAAATTTTCTAAATCTTTTGATGTAGCGTTACCAGTATTTACCAAAAAATTACAATGCTTATTTGAAATTTTAGCACCGCCCACCGCCATATTTATACAACCTGATTCTTTTATTAATTTCCATGCTTTTTTTTTCTTAGGATTAATAAATGTACTACCTCCAGTTAGAATTTTCATTGGTTGTTTTTTTTTTCTTAAATTTAAAAATTTTTTTATTTTTTTCTTAATATCTGTTTCTTTGCTTTTTTTTATTTTAAGCTTTGCAGCAACTATAAAAAAACTTTTGCTTATTCCTGATGATCTATATGAAAAATTAATTAAATTTTTTTTTAACTCTATTAATTTACCTTTTTTATTTATAACTAATACAGATTTTATTAAATTTTTTATTTCTGTTCCAAAACACCCTGCGTTCATGAAAATGCTTCCTCCTAGTGTCCCTGGTATCGTAGATAAAAATTCATATCCACTTATTTTTTGTTTTGACATATTTTTTGACAAATTTATGTTTTTTATAGAAGCACCACATAAAATATGATTTTTTTTATAGTTAATATAATCAAAACCACTACCAAGTTTAATAACAAAACCCTTTATTCCGCCATCTCGAATTAGTAAATTTGAACCACCACCAATTATAGTAATTGGCGTATTTTTTATATTTTTTAAAAAATACTGTAAATCTAAAAGATCTTTGGGAATACATAATACTTCAGCTTTGCCACCAGTTTGTAACCAAGTTAATTTTGACAGTGGAAAATTTTTTTTATATAGACCTTGTATTTTTGGTAGAGAATTCATTAAACGTTTAAATTTTTAATTTTTTTAATTTACTTGGTAAATCATTTACCCATTTTGATATATCTCCTGCACCAACAAAAATAACAATATCACCACGTTCTGCTTCATTTAATATAATTTTTGGTAAATGATTAAAATTATCTAATGTTTTTGCAAAATTTTTTTTATTTTTATTCATTTCATTTACAAATCTTTCTTTAGAAAAATAATTGATTTTCTTTTCTCCTGCTGCATATACATCAGATACATATAATTTGTCACATTTTTTTAGTGTTTTTTTAAAGTCAAAATATAAGTTTTTAAATCTTGAAAATCTGTGAGGTTGAAATATAACAATGATTTTTTTTGGTTTAAGAATTCTAGCCAAATTTAAAGTTGCTTTAATCTCCTCAGGATGATGAGCATAATCATCAATAATTTTTATTCCTTTAAAATTACAAACTAATGTAAATCGTCTTTCGACACCATCAAATTTTTTAAATGCATTTTTTAGATCATTAATATTTATATTTAAAATTTTTGCTACTGTTACTGCAGCAAGTGAATTTTGAATGTTATGTTTGCCTAATATATTTAATTGTACTTTTTTTATTGTTTCTTTTCTTAAAAGATTTGTTTTTTTAATATTGATGTCAAAAAAAGATCCTTTTTCATTAATTAAAATATTTGTAGCTCTAACATCGCTACCTTTTTCAAATCCATAACTAATTTTATTTTTTTTTTTACTTTTTGAAATTAAATCTTTTAAATCTAAATTATCTCTACAATATATTGCAACACCATCGAACGGTATATTATTTATAAAGCAAAAAAAATATTTCTTTAAATTTGCGTAAGTTTTGTAAAAATCTATATGTTCTTTATTTACATTAGTTATTACTGCGATTTTAGGAAATAAATTAACTAAACTACCATCCGACTCATCGACTTCAACTACCATCCAATTGCTTTGACCAATTCTTGTTGTACTTTTATATTTATTTACTATTCCTCCAATAATTGTAGTTGGATCAAAATTTGCGCTTTCTAAAACTGATGAAATTAGAGATGTCGTTGTTGTCTTCCCATGACTTCCTGTAACAGCAATAGTTTTATTGTATTTCATAAGAGCTGCTAAAACATCAGATCTTTTATAAATTAAGATTTTATTTTTTTTTGCAAATTTTAATTCGGAATTATTATTTTTTATAGCTGATGATATAACTAAAATGTTTACACCTTTTAGGTTTTTTGGTGAATGCCCTAAAAAAACTTTAATACCTTTTTTTTTTAATCTCTTAATATTTTTATTATTTGATAAATCACTACCTTGTATTTTGTGCCCTTGAGAAAATAATACTTCTGCTATACCAGACATACCGATACCACCAATTCCAAGAAAATGTATTTTATTTTTGATATTTTTTTCTAGTATTTCCATAAATCTTTTTTAAAAAATTAATCTTGAAAGCTTTAATAAAGACTTGCTATCACCTAAAGAGAACGAATTTTTAGACATTTTTTTTAATTTTTTTTTATTTTTTATAAAAGTTATTATCTTATCTTTTAAATTTTCTACTGTTAATTCATCTTCTAATAACATTATGCCCGCCCCTTTATTAACTAGCCATTTAGCATTTTTTTCTTGGTGATTATTTTTAGCAAATTTATAAGGAATCAATATGGTTGGTTTTCCTAATGCTGTTATTTCAGATAATGTTGAAGCTCCAGATCTAGAAATTACAAATTGAGATTTGAACATTATATCTGGTAAATTATTAAAAAAAATATTGCAGGTACACTTAATTTTATTTTTAAAATAATTTTTTTTTACTGAATCAAAATTATGTTTTGAACATTGATGATAAACTTCAATATTTTTTTTTATTTGATTTGGTAATAAATTTAACGATTTAGGTATTATATGATCGAATATTGCAGCTCCTTGACTTCCTCCAACGATTAGAATAATTATTTTTTTCTTATGAGTAGTAGATTTAACTTTTTTTCTTAGATTTAATATTTTTTTTCTTACTGGATTTCTTATATAAAAAATTTTTTTATTAATTTTATTTTGCTTTTTTTCACCCCATCCAAAAATAATTTTTTTTGAAAAAGGAGAAAATATCTTATTAGCTAATCCAATAATAATATTTTGCTCATGTAAAATTATTGGTTTAAACAATATCTTAGAAATTAATAAAAAAGGTATAGAAGTATAACCTCCAAACCCAATAACAATTTTGGGATCATTTTTTTTTATAAAACCAAAAATTTTAAAAAAATTCTTAAAAAAACTAAAAAAATCTTTAAAGTTTCTTGAAATTCTTAAACTATAAAAAATTACATTTTTTTTTTTAAATAAATTTTTATTTTCATTAATAATATTTCTTACTCTAGTATCAGAAAAAAAAATGATTTTTTTTTTTTCAACAATTAGTTGTTCTAATAAAGAAATTGCTGGGAAAATGTGTCCACCAGTCCCGCCCGCGACTATTGCTATCTTAGAATTCTTTTTCATCTGACGCTATGTTATCTTTATAATTTACTCTAGTTAAAGCTAGAATTACACCAATATTTAATGCCGTTGAAATCATTGAAGATCCCCCATAACTAATAAAGGGAAGCGTGGTGCCAGTTGTTGGAATAAGACCTATGGTTGAGCCAATATTTACAAAGATCTGAGAACCTAGTTGTATTACTAAACCCGAGACACTTAAAATAACAAAAAGATACTTTTCATTTTTTACCCTTTTATAAATTTTAAAAATAAGATATATAAAAAAAATTATAACAAATAAACAACTAATAAGACCAAATTCTTCAGCAATAACAGAAAATATAAAATCTGTATGCGCATCAGGAAGATTATCTTTTACAGTACCCATCCCTGTACCTTTTCCAAATAATCCACCTTCTTTTATTGCTTGCAATGATTTTGATATTTGATAATTGTCTCCAGTTGAAGGGTCAAAAAAATTATCAATACGTATTTTAACATTGCTTAAAAGAAAATAAGTAACAAAAAAAACAAAAGAAAAAAAGAAAGAACATGCTATTACCCATTTCCACTTTAAACCATTAATAAATAACTGCCCAAAATAAACAGAAGAAATTATTATAAACATTGAGAAATCTGGTTGATATAAAATTAAACCTGAAACAAATAAATATAAAATAAATGAAAAAATCTGATTATTAATTACTTTAAGTTGATTTTTTGAAGAAAAAATCCAAGCACAAATTATAATAAAAGAAACTTTTAAAAATTCCGAAGGTTGAAAACTATATCCAAAAAAATAAACCCACCTTATCGAACCTTTGCTTTCAATTCCTATAAAAAATGAGTAAAAAATAAAAAAAATAGAAATTAAAAATATAAATAGAAAAAAGCGTTTTATACCTACTTTAGAAAATAGAGAAGTAAAAAAAATAAAAAAAAAAGCAACTGGGGTAAAGATTAGATGCTTTTTTACAAAATAATATGGTTCTAAACCATATTTAATCGCAATGGATGGAGTTGCTCCAAAGGAAATTAGACAACCTATAAATATTAAAATGATTGTAGTAATAAAAATTTTTCTATCAATACTTCGCCACCAATTATAAAAAAATATATTTAATTGTTCGTTTTGCATTATTTCTTAAATTTTTTTTACAAACTTAATAAATGCATTTCCTCTCTCTTCAAAATCTCTCCATTCATCTAATGATGAACATGCTGGAGATAATAAAACAATTGAGGATGTTACCTTTTCTTTTTTAATTTTTTTTTGTGCTAAAAAATATGAGAGTTTTACAGCTTCTTCTAGATTCTTTACAATTGTACAGTCTAAAAAATTTTTTAAATATTTTTTATATAAAAATTTCGTTTCACCAATAAGAAAAACATGTTTTATTCTAAAAAAATGTTTTTTTAATTTTTGTAAATTTTTTTCTTTAATCCTACCTCCTAATATCCAATAAATATTTTTAAAATTTTTTAAAGCTTGATCTGTTGCATCAATATTTGTTGCTTTGCTATCATTAACAAAAGTTATACTATCAATCAGTCTTATTTTTTGCAGTCTATGAGGCAAAATCTTGAAAGATTTAATAGAATTTTCAATTTTTCTCCAATCAAAATAACCTAATGATAAAACTATTGCATAAACTGCAGCAATATTTTGATAATTGTGTTCTCCAAGAAAATTTTTAAATTGTTCTATATTAATTTTTTTTAAAAATCTTTTTTTTTCTAAATTTAAATTAATTGTTAATTTTTTATTTTTAATATAAATATCGGCTTTGTTATTTTTTCCTGATACTGTAATTATCTTTGAAAACAATTTCTTTTTTAATTTTTTTGCTAAATTCGATGTTATTTTATCGTCCACACCAATAATAGAAATATCATTTTCAGATTGATTATTAAAAATTTTAATTTTTTCAGCTATATATTTTTCAAAACTTCCATGTCTTTCAATATGATCTTTTGAAATATTTAGCAAAACAGCAACGTTGAGTCTTGTTCTTTTCATTAATTCTAATTGAAATGATGAAATTTCTAATATATTAAAACTTTTTTTAAATTTTTTTAAATCGAAAACTGGTTTTCCTATATTTCCGCTAAGACTATTATTAATTTTCAATTTTTTGAAGATATGACTTAATAAGCATACAGTTGTAGATTTACCGTTTGTACCTGTAACTCCAATATATTTTTCTTCAGGGTTAAATCTAAAAAATAACTCAATGTCATTTACTATTTCAACATTTTCTTTTTTTGCTTTTTTTAAAATCACATGTTTTTTTTTTCCTAAAGAAGGAATCCCAGGAGATACAACTAAAAATTCCATTTTTTTTAAATTAGTATTATTTAAATTTTTAATGTTTAATCTATTTTTTTTTGCTTTTGATAATATCTCTTTATTGTCATCCCAACCAAAAACATCAAAACCTTTTTTTTTTAAAAATTTTATTGAACTAATTCCTGTTCGACTTAAACCTAAAATTCCTACTTTTTTATTTAAAAAAAAATTCATATTTTTTTTTTTTTTAATTTCTATCTGAGTTTAAGCGTAGCTAATCCAATTAATGCAAAAATTACGGCTAAGATCCAGAATCTAATTACAATTGTATTTTCGTTCCATCCTTTTTTTTCAAAATGATGATGTAAGGGGCTCATTAAAAACAATCTTTTACCAAATAGTTTAAAAGAGGCAACTTGTAAAATAACTGATAGTGTTTCAATAACAAATAAAAAACCTATTATAAATAAAACGATTTCATGCTTAATGATTATACTAATTGAACCCAAAGCTGCGCCAATTGATAAAGAACCAGTATCGCCCATAAAAATTTTTGCTGGATATGCATTAAACCATAAAAATCCTAAACACGAGCCAACTAAAGCAGAACTTAATACTGATAATTCACCAGCTCCTGCAACAAAAAATAAATTTAAATATTCTGAAAAAATTTTATTTCCAACTAAATAAGCTATGAAAGCTAAACATGCCGCGGTTATAATAACCGGTACAACTGCTAATCCATCTAATCCATCAGTGAGATTAACACCGTTAGATGTACCAATAATTACTAAAAAAGCAAAAATAGGAAATAAAGCTCCTAAATCAAATAAATAATTTTTAAAAAAAGGGACTGCTAAAGTATTAATAAATTGATACTCAAACAAATTATACAGAAAAAAAAGTGTTATAGAGCTTATTAAAAATTGGAAAATTAATTTTGTACCAGCTTTAAGTCCTTTTCTATTTTTAGAAGTTAATTTGAAATAATCATCGACAAAACCTATGGCGCCAAAGCCAAAAGTAATTGATAAAACAAGCCATATATAAGAATTTTTTGTATCCGCCCAAAGCAAAGTACTTAATACAAATGATATTAAAATCAATAGACCGCCCATTGTTGGAGTGCCTCTTTTTTTTATTAAGTGTTTGTTCGGAACATCTTCTCTTATAGTTTTTCTGTGTCTTTGATTTTTTTTTAACCAACGAATAATAAAAGGTGCAAATAGAAAGCTGAAAATTAAACTAGTTAATAAAGCTCCACCAGATCTAAAAGTTAAATATTTAAAAACATTTAAATAAGAAAAATCATTGATAAATAATAAAGATAAATAGTAAAGCATATTAAATTAACAAAATTTTTTTATAACTTTATCTAATTGTATTGCCCTTGATGCTTTAAACAAAATAATATCATTATTTTTAATATTTTGTTTTAAATCTGAATACAATTCCTCTAAATTTTCAGCATGTTTACATTCTAAAGATGTCGGTAAAGTATTAAATAAGTTTTTCATTTCCTTGCCTATAGTATAAACGTTAGAAATTTTATTATCCTTTAAAATTTTTTTTATTTGTAAATGAAATTGTTTTGAAAATATGCCTAGTTCAAACATATCTCCTAAGACACATATCTTTCTTTTTTTACTTCCTAAACGATTAAGAAAAATAATTGATGCTTTAAGAGACTCAGGGCTAGAGTTATATGAATCGTCAATTAAAGTAATTTTTTTCTTTTTGTACTGAATATTTAATATTTCTCCCCTACCTTTAAAAGCAACAAATTTTGAAATTCTTTTTATGTAAGAATCTACATTTTTATTTAATGCTGCAATAACTGATATAATTGCTAGAGAATTTTCAATCCAATGATCTCCTAAATTATTCAAATAAAAATTTACTTTTTTACCTAAAACTTCTGAAAAAACCTTACAAGAATTTTTATTTTTATATTTAAAATTAATTAATCTAATATCACATTTTTTAGAAAATCCAAAAGTAATGACATTTTTAATGCCTAAATTTTTTATTATTTGTTGTAATAAAAAATGATAAGGATCATTTTTATTTATAACCGCAATTCCAAGTTTACTCATACCAAAAAAAATTTCTGACTTTTCTAAAGCAATATCTTTTAAAGAATTAAAATTTCCAATATGAGCATTAGAAATTTTGGTTATTAGTCCAATATCAGGTTTACAAATATTAGATAACTTTTTTATTTCTCCTTTTTTATTCATACCTAATTCTAAAATACTAATATCGATTTCATTATGAAAATTGGCTAAATTAATTGGCATTCCAATTAGATTGTTAAAGTTACCTGTAGTTGATTGAATTTTATTTTTATCGTTTAATATAAAAGAAAGTGCTTCTTTTACACTTGTCTTTCCAACGCTTCCGGTAATAGCAACCATTTCTCCTTTAATCTCTTTTCTGGAATATGATGCGAGTTGATGCAAAGATGAAAAAACATTTTTTACTAAAATTATTTTTTTTTTAAATTTATCTAATTTAAATTTTTTATACCCTTCTATATTTGCTAGAGATAAACTTGCTCCTTTTTTGAAAGCTTCACAAACATATTTATGTGCATCATGATTTTTTCCTTTTAAAGGTAAAAAAAGATTATTTTTCTTTAATGTTCTACTATTTATTGAAATACCCGAAAAAGAATAATCAATTTTTTGACTCAAAGACAGAGCTTTTTTAATTTGAATCGGTAACCAGTTTTTTTGCTTCATATATTTTTTAGTAATTTTAAAACTGTATCTTTATCAGAAAATTTATAAATCTTTTTTCCAATTATTTGATAATCCTCATGACCTTTTCCAGCAATTAACAAGTTTTCTCCTTCTTCACAATTATTAATAGCTGTTTTAATTGCTAAATATCTGCTTTTTATTTCAATTGCTTTTGGGCAATGAGAAATAATTTCTTTTCTAATTTTTTTTGCTGACTCATATCTTGGATTATCATCTGTTATATATATTTTATCGGCAAGACTATTGGCTATTTTTCCCATTAAAGGTCTTTTCTTTTTATCTCTGTCACCACCACAACCAAAAACAATTGATAATTTAAATGAATTTTTTTTCAATGTTTGTAATGATTTTTTTAATGCGTCTGGTGTATGTGCATAATCAATAAAAATTGAGATTTTTTTTTTCATTTTTTTTGGAATTCTTATATTTTCTAATCTTCCAGGAATTTGGGAAATATTTTGTATTGCTTTCAAACATTTAACAATTGGAATACCGGAAAAATAAACTAAACAAATTGCACAAAGACTGTTATAAACTTGAAAATTCCCAATCATTGGAATTGTATAACTAAAAATTTTATTTTTGTGATTTATTATTATTTTTTGAGAATTATTTTGTTCATAATAAGTAATAAGTTTTAAATCCGTTGAATTATATCCATAAGTAAAAGTTTTAATTCTGCTTTTTTTACACAAATTTAATATTTTTTTTGTCTCAGGTAGATCTGAATTAATTATTGCAATACCATTTTTTTTAAGAATTTTTAAAAAAAGTCTCATTTTAGAATTAAAATAATTTTTAAAATTTCCATGATAATCAAAATGATCCTGTGAAATATTTGTAAAAGCAGCTACATCTAATTTTATACCATCTAACCTATATTGATCTAAACCGTGGCTAGAAGCTTCACAACAAATATTATTGATTTTTTTTTTATATAAAATTGATAATATTTTATGAATCTCAACACTATTTTCTGTTGTTAATTCTAATTTTTTTTTATATTTTTCTGAAATTAAACCTAGAGTTCCAATAAAAGCAGATTTAATATTGCAATTTTTCCATATTTCATTTGCAATAAAAGCTACGGAAGTCTTACCATTAGTACCAGTTACAGCAGATATATAATTAGGTTGATTAACATAAAAATTAGCTACTATTCTTGATAAAAAAAATTTTGAATTTTTTGTATAAATAAAATTAATTTTTTTTTCTTTTAAATTTTTTTCTAATTCTTTTTTTTCTATAACAATAAAAATTGCACCTTTTTTGATAGCATCACCAATATACTTATGACCATCGTTATTTTCACCTTTAGCTGCAACAAAAATAAAATTTTTTGAAATTTTCCTAGAGTCACAATGTATGCCTTTTATATCAGGATTAAATTTTTTGAAATTTAATTTTTTTTTTTCTTCTAGATTTATTAAAACATTTGAAAGTAGCAATTTATTCTCTAATTTGAAATTTTAAAATTGATTATTTAAATTTATATGTTTATAAAAGTTCATTATTTTTTTCAGGTTCCACTCTCAATTTAGGAATCATTTCGTTAATAATTTTTTTTACAGTAGGTGCGGCTACCCAACCACCAGTAACATCATTATTTGTTTCTTTAATTGGCTTAGGTTCATCCACCATAATAAAAACTAAATATTGAGGATCATAACTAGGAAAAAAACCTACAAAACTAGTAATATTTTCTTTTTTATCTTTTATATAACGTTTTCCTTTAACTTTTATTGCGGTACCCGTTTTACCACCAATAGAGAAACCATCTATATTTGCACTATCACCTGAACCTTCTTTATTTCTAACTACTTCTCTCAAAAGTTTTCTTACTCTTACTGAAGTATTTTCAGAAATTACTTCTGATGAAAAATTATTATCATAATTCTTATTTTTTATTAATGTTGAATATTTAAATTTACCCCCATTAATTACTGAATTAAAAGCATTAACAAATTGTAAAGGTGATATTTGTATTCCATGACCGTAAGACATGGTCATTAAATTGGATTTACGCCAACCCTCAATCTTTGGTGCCCCAATTTCAGGTAGTTCAATTTTTGGCTTAGTTGTTAATTTCATTTTTTCAAAATATTCTTTCATATTTTTCACGCCTATATCATTTCCTACTTGAGCTAAACATATATTTGAGGAATACAGTATACATTCTGAAAATTTTAGTTTTCTTTTCTTTGGTTTATAATCACGAATTAGAAATTTACCTTCTATTAATGGTTCTCTAGCATCATAAATTGTATCTTCATTTAAAATATTTTTATCTAATGCTATTGCTGCCGTTAAAGGTTTAAATAATGAACCCAATTCATAAACTCCAAGAGTTGCTTGATTAAACTCTGTTTTTTTATTCATTTTATCTATTTGGTTTGGATTAAATTGTGGTAATGAATTCATTGCCAAAATTTCAGATGATTTTACATCTAAAATTATTCCAACTCCCCCTTCAGCGCTGTGTTTTTTTATTGTCTGACTTAGATGATCGTCTAAAATTTTTTGTAAATTTATGTCAATTGCTAATTGAAGTTTATTATTTTTAGCAAAATTCTTATCTTTCAAAGTTTTATCAAATTTTTTTTCTATACCTTTTATTCCTTGATTATCTATATTGACTGCTCCAAGAATATGAGAAGCGTGTTTTTGATGATGATAATATCTCACATATCTTTGTACTGAAAAAATATTTGGCTCACCAATTTTTATAATTTTATTGTATTTTTTTGGGGAGATAGATCTTTTTAAATACACAAAACTTTTTTTTGATTCAAGTTTTTTAAGAATGTCTTCATAAGCTAGATCAGGTAAGATTTTCGAAATTTCTTTAGAAATAATTTTTTTTTTATTTTTTCTAATTGCTATTGGATTTGCTACTAAATCATTCTTTATAATTGATGTTGTAAGTAACACTCCATTTCTATCAACAATATCAGCTCTAAATCCTGACATTAATTGATTTTGTTTGAATGTATTATTAGATAATTCTTTATTATAATTAGCTGACAAATTAATTATTTTTAGTGTAATTAAAAAATATCCAAAAAATAAAAAAAACAATACAACTAAAAATCTTGACTTTGCATTAATAGTTCTTTCTTTGAAATCACCTAACAATTCTAAATTATTTTTTTTTTGATCTAACATTTATATTTTAATTAATATAAATCTGATAATTTTTTTATTTGATAACTATTAGTTTTTTCTAAACCTAATTTTTCTTTAGCAATTTTATTAATACGACTTGATTTTGAGAGATTTGTAAAATCAGATTCTAAAATTTTAATTAAATTTATTTCTTTACTAATTTTTTTTTTAATTTGTGATAATTCTTTGTTTAAATCTTTTACATTATTCCTTAGGCCAAATAAAATAATAAATATAAAACAAAAAAAGCTTATTACAAAAAAAAGTATTTGGGTTTTTCTATGCTTTAAAATCATATTTTTTCTGCAACCCTTAATTTTGCTGATCTTGAATAGTAATTTAATTCAATTTCTTCTTTCATAGGTTTTATTACTTTCTTTGTAATAATTTTTAAACTTTCCCTTATAATATTATTTGGTTCAGGTTGTGGTAAATATCTAGATTTATTATAAATTTTACCTGAATTTTTATTAAAAAAATCTTTTACAATTCTATCCTCCAATGAATGAAAAGATATAACGGCTAATCTTCCTTTTTTTTTTAAAATATTAATTGCTGAAATTAAACCGCCTTTTAATTCTTCTATTTCATTATTTACATAAATTCTAATCGCTTGAAATGTTTTTGTAGCAGGATTAATAAATCTGTTCTTTGAAGGCTTTTTAACCGATTTAACTATTTCAACTAGTTCTAAAGTTCTCTCAATTCTTTTTTTTTTCTTATAATTTATTATTGCCTTTGCAATTTTTCTTGAAAATCTCTCTTCTCCATATTCAAAAATAACATCAGATATTTTCTTTTCATTCTGACTATTTAAAAATTCTTCTGCTGTTTTTCCACTTTCTTCCATTCTCATATCTAATGGACCGTCATTTTGGAATGAAAAACCTCTTTTAATATCTTTTAATTGTCTAGTTGAAACTCCAAGATCAAATAAAATACCGCTGACTTTATTTTTTAAATTCTCATGAGATGCAATTTTTTCCAAATCACTTATTTTTCCTAGTATAAATTTAAATCTCTTATTATATTTCTTCTGAAAAAATCTTGCATTCTCTTTAACATTTGGGTCTCTATCTATTGCATAAACTTTACATGTTTTATTTTTCTCTAATAAAGCTCTAGTATGTCCTCCATCTCCAAAAGTTCCGTCAATAAAAATTGTGTTTTTTTTATTTGTTAATAAATTTATTGATTCATTTAATAAAACTGGTTTGTGAACTAAATTAAAACTACTTTTTATCATTATTTGTATTTTTAATTACTAAAGATAATTTTTTTTTCTTAATATTATTTCTGGCCTTTTGCAAATAATCTTTAAAGGAATTAGGATTCCATATTTGGAAACTTGATCCTCTTCCAACAAAAGTCGCTTGATTTTTAATATTAGCAAATTTGAGTAATTCATTTGGTAAACATATTCTTCCTTCGCTATCAAATGGTAATTTATAAGAGTCTGATAAAATTGAAGTTGTTATATCATTTTTACTCTCTGAAAAAAAATCTAAATCGTCTAAACTATCAGCGATTTTCTTCATTTTTTCAAAATCTAGGCATTCTATTGCTTTAAATTTATATGATCTAAATGCAATAATTCCATTAAAAAACTTAGTATTTACACTTATACGAAAATCCGCAGGTACAGAAATACGGCCTTTATTGTCAACTTTGTATGTATATTGTGATAAAAACAACTTAATTTCTCAATAAAAATTATAAAAAAAGTATTTGGTATTATATGGGATATTATGGTATGGTATGGGAAATCAAGTAAAATGTCTAGTTTTTTTAAAAATAAGAACTTTGTAAAAATTTCTATATTATTAGGAGTTTCAGTATTTTTATTTTTTTGTTTATTTTTAAATGAAAATCTAACTATCAGAAACTTAGAAAAAAAAACTAGCAAGGTATCATTTTCTAAAAAATTGTTAAATGATTACAATGATTTCTTTGAAATTAAAAAGATTACTTTAAATGGTAGATTAAAATCAAATCTAAATTTGATAAAAAACATTGTTAACTCTGGGTTATATGAAAACAAAAATATAATTGAATACGATACATTTAATATTAAAAATTCCTTAGAAAAATTAAATTGGATTAACAAAGTTTTTATTAGAAAAATTTTTCCCAACCAAATAATTATAGACATCGAAGAACATAGGGAACTTGCAATATTTAATGAAAACGGAAAAAACTTTCTTATAAGTGATAAAGGAAAAATTATTTATGAAATTAAAAATCCAGAAGCATATAAATTAATTCATCTTGAAGGCGAATTTGCGATAAAAAATATAAATGAAGTTAAAAATTTTCTTATAAATCATGCTGAACTAAAAGAGCATATTTCAAAAATTATTGTTTTTCCTAACAATAGATGGAATATAATTGCACATAATGTTTTGTTTAAATTACCAAATAAAAATACAAAAAAAGCAATTACTCAAATAAATAGATTCACTAATTTAAAAAATTTAGAAATGGTTGACTTAAGATTCTTTGAAAAAAAAATATTTATAAAAATGAATACAAAAAAAATTGCAATGAAAAATAAAAAATGAAGATTGGCATACTTGACATAGGAACGAACAAAATATCTTGTTTTATAGTAAATATAATAAAAGATAAAGAACCTGAGATATTAGGTATAGGCCATCATCAATCCAATGGTATATCTTCAGGCACAATTATAGACATGGAATTAGCTTGTAATTCAATAAGATCTTCAATTCAATCAGCAGAAAATATGTTTGGAAGTACAGTAGAAGAATTTGTTGTAAATTTCTCCTCAGATACAATTCAATCACATACTATAAACTTAAATACTTCTTTAGATAATAATGAAGTAACTCATGAAGATATTAAAAAAAATTACAAAAAAATAGATGATTTTAATTATGGAAAAAATAGACAGCTTTTACACAAAATCAGAACTTCTTATAGTATCGACAGAAATATTGGAATAGACAAACCAATTGGTATGAAGGGAAATAAATTAATTGCGGGTTTTAATCTAATAACTGCAGATAAGAATTCCATCAATAATTTTATTAAATGTTTATCCATGGCTAAAGTAAGAATTAGCGATATTGTTGCAACTCCTTATGCTTCAGGCTTAGGATGTTTAAATAATGATGATCTTTATATAGGAACAACAGTTATAGATGTTGGCGCGGGTTGTTCTTCTATAGGGACCTTTTATAAGAATAAACTTGTATATGCAGGCATAGTTAACATTGGAGGATTTCATATTTCATCTGATATTGCAAAAGGTTTATCAACTTCAATTTTAGCAGCAGAAAGATTAAAAATTTTGCATGGGGGAAGTGTTAATTTTAATGATGAAAATGATTTAATAGATGTTCCTTTAACTGGTAACCATGAGTCAACTGAAACTCATAAAATACATAAGAAAGAGTTGAACAATATTATCTTATCAAGAATTCAAGAAATTCTTGAGAATATCAGATCAAAAACAAATAAATCTATTTTGGAAAGAAATTTGACCAGCAATATTGTTTTAACCGGAAAATCATCAGAATTAAAAGGTTTCATTAATTTAACTTCCGATTTTTTTGGAATTAAAACCAGAATAGGAAAATCAATTAATATTAAAGGTCTTGCAGAGAATACTTCGGGTCCTGGGTTTTCTGTTTGTTGTGGTTTAATAAAATATAAAATTCTTAAAGAGGAAGGATGTCTACAAATTAATTCCCCTTTAGAAAACAGCTTTTTATGGAGGAAATTTGGTTCATGGTTACAAGAGAGTTTCTCTTAAAAAAAGATTGTATTTTTATTACGAATCAATATATTATACTATATATAGCATGGTTGTTAAATATGTCTACATTATTTAGTAATAAGTTAAGTTTTATTTTAATAGAAAGATAAAAAAAAGATAAAAACATGTCAGTAAATTTAGGAGTACCAGAAGAAACAAAATCAAAAATAACACCTAGGATTATTGTATTAGGTGTTGGTGGAGGCGGGTGTAACGCATTAAATACAATGATAGCCAGTGGTCTAAAAGGTGTTGAGTTTGTGGCATGTAATACAGATTCCCAATCTTTAGAATTTTGTAAAGCTCCAGAAAGAATTCAACTTGGCATAGAAACTACACAAGGTCTTGGCGCAGGCTCAGATCCAACAAGGGGTAAAGCAGCAGCCGAGGAATCATATAATGAAATTTGTGAATATATTGATGGTGCTCATATGGCTTTTATTGCTGCTGGAATGGGAGGTGGTACAGGTACTGGTGCTATTTCTACTATAGCCAAAGCATGTAAAGAAAAGGGATTGCTAACTGTAGCTGTAGTTACTAAACCTTTCAATTATGAAGGAAAAAAAAGAATGGAAAATGCTGAAAAAGGTATTGAAGAATTGAGAAACCATGTAGATACAATAATAGTTATTCCAAATCAAAATTTATTCATAGTTAGTGAACCCAAAACTACTTATGCAGAAGCTTTTTGTATAGTAGATCAAGTTTTACATGCTGGTGTAAGAGCAGTAACAGATTTAATTATTCAACCTGGTCTTGTTAATCTAGATTTTGCCGACATTAGAACGATTATGTCTGAAATGGGAAGAGCTGTTTTTGGAACTGGAGAGGCATCTGGAGAAAGAAGAGCTATTGAGGCAGCTGAGGCTGCAATTACAAATCCTCTTTTGGAACGAGTTACTATAGAAAACGCAAAAGGTTTGTTGGTTAACATAAGTGGGGGTCCTGATATGGAGTTGACTGAAGTAGAAGAAGCAGCAGAAAGAATAAATCAAGAAATAGATCCCGATGTCACTAATAGTAAGTTCGGTAATACAATAGACAAAGAATTAGACGGAATAATGAGGGTTTCAGTAATAGCCACTGGAATTGAAAATGTTGTAGATATTAAGGCAAAAACAAGTAAAGAAGAAATTGAAAATGAAAGTTTTTTTAAAAGTGTAACTAATAAAATAAAACCAAAATTTTCCGAACAAACTGATTTAGAAGATTTTACGAATCCAGTTGTTGAAATCGAAAAAGATTTTACAAATAAAACAGATGCAAACAAAAAAACTGACGATTTAGATGAAAAAAATCTACAAAAAAAGCCTAATAGTATTCTACTAGAATTTATAAAAAAGTTTTCTCCGCTAAAAATTTTTAATCGCGACAATAAAAAAGAAGAAGAAGTTAATAATTCATTAGATAATTATCATTCTATGAATTTTTTAGAAAAAGAAAATATTCCATCAAATGAAGATAGTATGAAAAAAACAGATGAAGAAGTTATAATTAATGAAGAAATGATA
>Ga0208391_1000333_pt1 | contig 26902 bp, 22 predicted proteins | sample Knorr_S23_td_Bot_FD_185612 | JGI IMG/M metagenome (GOLD analysis project Ga0208391, IMG submission 185612) | Marine microbial communities from Southern Atlantic Ocean transect - Knorr_S23_td_Bottom_ad_3770_LV_A (SPAdes) (version 2) | ecosystem: Environmental > Aquatic > Marine > Oceanic | place... | reverse complement strand
GTTAACTGATTGATATATTTGAATTGCCCATATGTCCGAAACAATTTGTCCGGATCACAATCCGACTGATCCATGATCTCACTTAATTGATTGGCCCGGTGTCGTAGAAACAAAGGCATCTAAAAACTTAGTTTTATCAAAATGAGCATTATGGATACTTTTTTCATATCAAGTACAAATCTACCCATCATCCCATAAATATAATACCCCACTCCGCCTACAGGTTCTTATCATGCCGACTTATTTGTTCCGGCAGCCAGGCGGCGGACAAGTGGACGGGGCTTTATTGGTAGTAATATAATCGTTATGGATCACTTAAAACATTCGAATCTTTCACCAGACAATAATGGAAAACCACCAACCCGAAAAACAAACCTACTAGGAAAATAATCCAAGGAAAGGATGCTGGAATCGTTTGATTTATAACAACAGTCCCGGATATCATGAAAGAAATAATGATGATGATTCCTGCTATTATTTCCATTATCCAAAACCTTTTATCGAACTGGAACTTGTAACCCCTATTCATATCTACTAGGATAACAATACCAGCGTAAATTAGTGCTAAGGACACAAGTATTGGTGCCAGTACAGGGCCAACCCAAGGCAACGGGATGAGAAACAGAATATCCCATGTGAAAAAACTTTCAGGCCAATCCAGATATATCTTCAGGAAAAGGTAGTAGAAAATATCCCATATCCCGAAGATAATCATACATGCTGCAAATTTTTTAAGGAACGTCCGGAAGGTCAATTCTGCCACTGCCAGAATTAGGATCAGTGTCATTAACTCCCGCAACATTTCCACAGCGGCAATATCGATGTCTGCCAATACGATGGGAAACCTAAATCCATCAGGATAATAAATTTTTCGGAGGTAGATGACTATGGCTGCCTCAATATATCCAAAAGCAATACCCCACACATACAGCCAGCTTAAGGTATGTTTCAAAGTTTTGAACGAATTAGGTCGCATTGAATTATCCATTAATTCCTTAGTTACCAGCTATCTTCACCTTAAGATAAATATTTATTCTTACGCTGTTAGAATAATGATGAAAAAAACTTCTATCTTTTCAAGGGGAGTGAGCGATTTGGCAGCGATGATTTTATCTTGTTCATTCAGCATACCGAACCCCTCTTCTATCAGCTCTTCGATTATGGCTGTTTTATTTTTATAATAATAGTATAGGGTTGGGACCTGGCAATTTAGTCTGGCAGCTAATTTGATGAGCAAGTAAACACAAAGTGCTCCATGCATTTACAAAATTGAATCCACCGCCTGACGAAGTAACCCGTCCACATCGCGGCCCAATTGAACCAGGTCTTCCTGATCTGTTGCTTTGAGTTGCTGTTCCGCATCTACGGCGGAAATGGTAACTGTTCCATCTTCGTTTTCCCAAAAGATCACGTTGCAGGGCAGGAGCATGCCTACTTCCGGTTGGTGATCCAATGCCTGTTTGGCCAAGGTTGGATTACAAGCACCCAAGATCCGGTATTTGATATAATCTATATCTAATTTTTCTTTAAACGTTTTTTGAACATCAATCTCCGTAATGATTCCAAATCCAACATCCATTAAAGCATTTCGAAGTGCACCATCCACATCTTCGAAGGATCTTTTAACAGTTTTTTGATAACCGTAATTCATTTTTTACTCCATTTATTTTTTGTCAACTGGCCCTTTCCACTGCAGCATCCCGCCAGACAAATTCACAGCTTCAAACCCAGATTTAATTAAAATTGTTGTTCCTTTTGCAGATCGGTTTCCACTTCGGCAATACACAACAATTTTCTTGTCTTTGAATTTTTCAATTTCATCAATTCTTGTTTCCAGTGATCCCACGGGAATATGGGTCGAATTGGGGATATGGCCCACATCATGTTCCTGTTCTGTCCGCACATCCAGAAATATATAATCTTGGTTAGATAACAGTTTTTCCCCTTGAGGACTAGTCATGGTTGGAATGGTTTCAGGATTACTTTTTCCACAATTCCATAGAAAAATTATAGCAAGTGCAGTCGTACTAATATTAATAAATAATTTCATTTTTAAACTGGCCAAAGTATCGGTAAAAAGTAAATGGCGGTGAACCAGAATATCAATGCCAGAGGAAATCCGACACGAATATAATCACTGAATTTGTATCCACCGGGACCATAGACCATCAAATTGGTTTGGTATCCGACTGGGGTTATAAAAGATGCGGAAGCTGCAAACGCTACGGCAAAAATGAATGCCCTTGGTTCCAATCCCATTTGCTGGGTCACAGCCAATGCGATAGGTGTCATGATAATTGCGGTGGCTGCATTGGAGGAAACTTCTGTCAAGATCATGGTGATCAAATAGATCAATGCTAACAAAACATGGGGTTGCCATTCAACAGGTACCATTCGTACGGCGGATGAAATGAATCCGCCAATCCATTCTGCCGTCCCGGATGATTGGACCACAATCCCAACCGGAATTAATGCAGCGATGAGGATGATCACTTGCCAATGGATGGATTGGTATCCTTCTTGCGGTGTTAAAACTTTAAGAGCCAGCAATAAGACAACCCCGATCATGGCCCCTTTCACAATGGGCATGATGCCCGCAGCTGCCAATCCAATCGCAGCCAAAACTACCACGATGGACATCCACCAGAAACGTTGTTTTCGTAATACGGCTTCCACTTTTCCCAACACAATAAAGTCTCCTCCTTTGGATAATTCATTTACCTTATTTAAGGGACCATAAACCAAAAACGTATCAAATGCTTGAAGGACGATATGTGCAACCTTTTTCCGAAAAATGGTACCTTCCCGACGGATAGCCAGAATGAATGTGCCGAATCGGCGACGGAAATTCGAATTCATCAGACTGTGACCCACCAAGTCCGATTTTTCCGTTAACAAACATTCCACCAATACATTGTTTTCTTTTTCCAATTCTTGTTGTGTCAATTTTTCGTCAGTTAATAAAGTAATTTTTTCCACTTCTTTCATGCGCAGAAAATTGTCCAGGGTTCCCCGGACAAACAGGATATCACCTGCTTCCAATGATGTCTGGCGAATATTGGATGTAATCATTTTCTCATCCCGAAGAATGTCCAAAACCATCACATCGTAATGCTTATTGATGCCACGGTCTAAACAAGTTGTCCCCACCAAGGGTGATTCCGCTGTTATTTTCATTTCCGTCAAATATCCACCCAAACGATAACTCTTGGTTAAACTGGATGTAACCGTTCGGGATGGTAGTAATTGGGGTGCAATAAAAAGAATATAGAGTAATCCGATGGACATCAAAATTGCGCCATATCGCGTGAATTCAAACATACCCATGGGCTCAACATTAGGATTTGCTGAATAAATGGAATTCACCAACAGATTCGTGGATGTACCCACCAAAGTTAGTGTTCCTCCTAAAATGGCAGCATAACTCAATGGGATTAGCATCTTGGAAGGACTCAATTTATATTTATGGGCCAGCCGAATCGTCACGGGCATGAAAATGGCAACAATGGCTGTATTATTCACCAACGCAGAAGCCAAACCAATGGTGAATAAATAAACGGCTCTTCCCAGTAACCTGGAGCGGTCAGCGATCTTATTGATCCGAATTACAAGATATTCTAAAACGCCGGTTTTTTGGAGTGCATGACTTAAAATGAATAAGAAGGCTATGGTAAGGACTGCAGGATTGGAAAAACCAGAGATCGCCTGTTCCGGTGTCAGATATCCGAAGAGGAACAGGATAGAGAGCAGGATCATGGCAGTAACATCGATGGAAAATATCTCTGTTACAAAAAGGATAAATCCCAAGGCAAGTAAGCCAATTATGATAGCAATATCAGGTGTCATAGAAGCAAATTTAATTCAGGAGAGTGAAGAGAACAATCCGGGAATGGATCAATTGAAAGGGTGTTCTCCCACGTGGGACCGTGCCGGTTTGGCTTCGGATACATTTTTTTCAGGACTTTCGGCACTTTCGCCCTTTTCCAATATCGCATCCATAATTGTATCCATAATGGAATCCCGTCGGGTATTATTCAATACGGCCATGATAAAAATGGGATATTCCGCATCCGGGAGCACTTTTTCCCACTCATCAAATAGATCTGTCTCATCCAGGAATTTATCCACATCCGGATCTGTTTCCAGATGGTGTACCACTGTATCCATCAGGGAAATTAATTGATCTCTCAGTTCGTATTTTGATAAGGAAATTAAATTCATTCTTTACCCCAAAACGGATGCTTCATCTACCTCATCAATTTGTGTTTTTGCCACATGCTCTTCCGCATATTTTTTATAAACACCGGATCTCACGAAGATCTCAAACAAGTCCACATCGATGTGGTAATCATTTTTCATGAATCCCATGATACGCATGGCAGCTGATAATTTTTTCCCTTCCTTGTAAGGCCGATCTGCTGCTGTGAGTGCTTCATAAATATCCGCAATAGCCATCATTTTTGCCTGGGTGGACATTTGTTTCGCCTTCAATCCTTTCGGATATCCGGTACCGTCCATCTTCTCATGATGACCGCCAGCGAACTCCGGTACATTTTTCAGGTGTTTCGGATAGGGTAATTGCTCCAGCATTTCGATAGTGATCACAATATGATCGTTAATGATTTCCCTTTCTTCGGGAAGCAAAGTCCCCTTAGGGATATTCAAATTGTTAACCTCTTCTTCAGACAGAAAATCCTGATCATTCCCGTATAATTTGATCTTTTGTTCAGCGATGGATTTGACCCGTTCCCGAAGTTCCTGTTTCATGAATTCGCCACCCACATTACAGCCTTCCAAAAATTTCATATTTTCTTCAATCTGCCGGATCGTTTTATTGAATTCATCGTCAAAATTGTTTGAGGCCTGCCCATTCAACTGTCGTTTTAAAAAAGCGATTTCCGCATCCCGCTTCAACAGTTCCATTCTAGTCCTAATTAATTCTATTCTGTCAAAGATTGTTTCTAATTTGGTGCCCTTATCTACCACATGGGGCGGCGTGGCAACTTTCCCGCAATCGTGGAGCCATGCTGCGATGTATAGTTCATATCGTTCGTCAGCCGTCATGGAAAAATCTTTGTATTTTCCTTCAGTTATTTCAGCCACCGCATCTGCCAGCATCATGGTGATTATCGGTACACGGTTACAATGCCCCCCTGTGTATTCCGACTTTTTATCAATGGCGGTAGCAATCAATTTAATAAAAGCTTCGAAGAGTGTTTTTAATTCCTCTACCAATCGCTTATTCGTTAACGCCACTGCACCTTGGGATGCCAGTGATTCAACCTGTTCCTGCATTTCCACATTGAATGAGATCACCTCACCGTGATCATTCCGGGCGTTGATAAGCTGCATAACGCCAATGATCTCATTCTCATGATTCTTGAGCGGTACGGTGAGAAATGATTTTGAGTGGTACCCGGATTTTTTATCAAAATTCTTGGTCCCTTCGAAATCGAATCCTTCCTCCTCATAGGCATCCACAATATTTACTGTTCTCCCCGAGAGAGCAACATAAGCAGAAACATTTTTCTGGTTGGGGGTTTGATTATCGATCCAAAGTTTTACTGGATAATAAGGAATCTCCACTCCGGAGGTGCCACCCATGACTGTATTCATGGTATCGTTACACATGATTTCAAAATTCAGGTTCCCTTCCTTATTCATGGAATAGAGGGTTCGGCCGTCTGCGCAGGTGATCTTCCTGGCTTCTTCCAGGATCATCTCGAACAACCGATCCGTGTTCTTTTCCGTGGAAAGGGCCATGCCGATCTCGCTCAGACGATGGAGACGATCTTCTAAAAATTTGATTCTGTTTAATGCATCCATGATTCTATACTGTATCGTCCCTTTTGGACTGACAAAATTATAATATAAATAAGTGGTAAAAAGGCAGTATTTATTTTAAGATGATGAACTTTTTTTAAAACCACATTATTTTGATTTTTCGTACCAGGTTAGTAAAGTGTTAACCATGTCTCCGAACACTTGTCAACCATCTCCCCGGTCTACACAAGGAGGACCAAAGGGGGTTAAAATATTTTACAATGTTTTATTTTTTGATCTCCTTCGTATTGCCTTCTACGATTAATATCTGGGTAAAGAAAATAATCAGACCAATTATTGCCAGAATCATGGCAGAAAAAAATGCAAAACCCTATTTTCTTTAAGAATATTCTCATTTCCTGAATTCACTGCTTTTCATTGTTTTAAATCAATTTGTCTTCAATTTTCATAAAAACTCTCCATTAATTTCTCCTATGGACACAGGACTCCAAACCCGGATTAACGAAACCATTTCCCAAGCCAATAAGGGAACACTGAACGCCGATGCTTTGATCCGCTTGGTAAATGATTGTATCGATCAATCACCGGATCGGGATATTATGCATCAGTTTCTTGATCTGGCTCATTTTCAATCCGTGGCAAAAACAATCTCCCAAGCCAAGGTAAGCGAAAAATGGTTGGAACGAGTTGTTCAACTCATTGAGCTTTCCCAATTCCATACCGGATACATGATTGAACAACGGGCAAAACGGTATGGCGATATAACTGTTTTTAATATGATTCACGGTGATGATCTAACAACATTATCCTATAAGAAACTTTGGTTAAAAATACAATTCACAGGAAAAGCACTTTCTGTTTTAGAGAAACCGGAAGAGCCACCGGTGATCGGATTACTTACCCATAATCAACTGAATGGTGTTCTTGTGGATCTGGCTTGCTTGTCTTTTGGGTTTCGTGTCATTCCCATTCCGCTGAATTCCACATCCGAACATTTATCTTTTATTTTAAATCAATCAGAAGTGTCTCACCTCTTTGTGGGCGGAAAAACGGCCATTCGCCTGTGGAATGAAGTTCATCACAACCATGACATTTCTGTGATCGCCTTGAATGATCCAAACCTGATCCATGGAAATGTCATGGATTGGGAAACATTTTTCGAAAATCGGGATCGGACACAAAATTTTGATGTGGAACAGCGATTGTCTTTTGTGTCTACGGATCGCACCCAGACCATTATGTACACCTCGGGCTCCACGGCAAATCCAAAAGGGATCACGTTTAATCAAATTAATATGATGAGTAAACGGTTTGCCCGTGCATTGGCTTTGCCTGAATTTGGATCGGATGATACGTTTCTATGTTACCTGCCACTCTTCCACACCTTCGGACGCTATTTTGAATTGATGGGCAGTATTTTTTGGGGTGCCACCTATTCTTTCGCGGAATCCCCCGCATTCAATTCATTGTTGAAAGATTTTCCCATGGTGAAGCCATCTATCTTTATCAGTATTCCCAAGCGCTGGGTTCAACTCTACGAAATGCTAGAAGAACAATTGGACCTAGATTCTGAGGACAATGCAGCCATTGAGAAAAAATTAAAATCTGTTACCGGCGGAAAATTGAAATGGGGATTATCTGCTGCAGGTTATTTAGATCCGGATATTTTCAAATTTTACCAAACCCATGGTTTGAATATGTTGAGCGGATACGGCATGACTGAAGCCACTGGGGGCATCACCATGACGCCACCGGCTGAATATGTGATCGATTCTGTTGGAACGGCTCTCCCGGGAATAACCCTAAAAATCGCTGACGACGGAGAATTGTGCCTGAAAGGATCCTACGTGACGAAAGGATATTATAAGGATGATGATGCGGATGTATTCATTGATGGCTGGTTCCACACAGGTGATATTTTTATAGAGAAAGATGGGCATTATTTTATCCTCGATCGGAAAAAGGATATTTACAAAAACAGTCGTGGTCAAACCATTGCACCCCAAAAGATCGAGAATCTGTTCCAGGATTTTGATTCAGTCCAATCCATTTTTCTCGTGGGCGATGGCCGGGAATTCAATACAGTTTTGATTTATCCTGATACGAAAAATTCCCCCATTAATATTGAAACGGCAGACACTCAAACCATTCGTGATTTGTACAGTTCCATGATCTTGTCGGTGAACAGTTTCCTGTCCCCGTTTGAACGGATCGTGAATTTTGTCATCATCAAAAGGGATTTCTCTGCAGAAAAAGGTGAATTGACACCCAAAGAAACATTTAATCGAAAAAATGTATTAAAGAATTTTGCCCACATCATTGAACCATTGTATGAAAAAAATTATGTGGCACTTCATTCCGGTTCAAAAGAGATTCGAGTCCCGAATTGGCTATTGCGTGAGATTGGAACCGTGCGAACAAATGTAGGGTGGGATGGGCAGAAAGTATCAATTAAGGGACAAACCGAAACTCTGTTATTATCCTGGGCTGGATCCAAGATCCAAGTGGGTGATTTTACCTACACTATTGATTCTGATATTTTCGAATTTGACGCATTTATTCAGTCTCCATCGCTCTGGTTGGGGAATTTTCCTTTTTCAGATTTTACCGGGGAACCCATTTTCCGGTTGAAGGAAGCGGAACATTACAGTGCTGTTCAAATACATGAGCCCAAGATTGGAACTTCCTTTTCACCTGTCATCCCGGACAATAAATATGATATTGTACTTTATAATCTTCATTATACAGTTCGGCAATATTTGGCAGACGATCCTGGTGTATTTAATCTATTAACAGAAATCGTTGACGGTGATCTTGGGAATTGGTCTGGCGTTGTGATAGATACCTTTTTGAATTATCAAACTCATTCAAATCCGTCATTTCGCATCAAATTAATTGAAGCACTCACGCCGCTTTTATCTGGGGATTTCCTCGTTTCCATGCTCCGGGATGCCTACCTCTTTCAAAAAGAGCAGGACCGGTCAAAAGGATTTTCTTTCAATATCAATCGAGCTAGCGATGAACATTATCGTGCTTTTATCAAATATTTACAGGAAGCCCATTTAAATCTCAAGGAATCTGGATCCGTTGACCAAGAATTCATTCAAACCGTTTTGCTCATGGTTGCAGATTTCGGCTCGATACACCCCACCCGATTTGTCTGGGCCAGATCGGAACTGATTTGGTGGCAAATCTCTGATGTTTCCAAACCCCTTTTCTCCACTGCCCAAAAGGCGTATTACGCTTTAATAAAAGGATTTCGAACCTGGATCGGTAAATCATCTAAACTGACCATCGATCGTGAAACAGGCGAAGAATACACTTGGGATGATGTGGTCACTTTTGATGAGAATGTAAAATCCATTCACCGCAAGAGGCTGATGGAAGCCATTAAAGAAACATCCATGATTCGGGAGTCGATCTTCCTCTTCTCTTCCAATTGTATCGTCGGACTGAATGATATCCCAAAAAACAGTGTCTGGATAACCCATTTGGGGTCACGAAATAATAAAAGCGTATTCAGGATTTTGGTTCGTACACGATCTCTCGGAACGCATAATCTTGTTGTGAATCTGAATGATGGCTGGGAACGGTCTTTTCTCGAAGATGAGATCAAATGGCTTATCAACATGGGAGCCGGATTTAAGGATAAACCGCTGGTGGAAAATTTTGGTGGATATTGGCCGGAATATCAACTTTACACAGAAGAATATATTCACGGCGAGACATTAACAGCCTATCTTGAACGGAACAGAGATGATATCAAAGATGAGTCAAAAGTAGATCGGTGGCAAATGCGGTGGCTTCATTTTATTTGGAATGGGATTCAGGCTTATCAGGAATTCTGGAACCGAACCGAATTCAAATTATCGATTCAGCCGCCCTCACCTGCAAACCTTGTGATCCCGCAACATGATTATTCCACAGGCACTCGGTTGATCTCAATTTCAGGACGAAAACCAACGCAATCAGTGGCAGACCATTTTTTATCCTTATTCACGGATTATATCGTTCGGACAGAAGAAAAATATAAAGGACTGAAGCATATGTCTGACTGGGAAGTCATCTTTACCGCCACGCTCCAGGCCGTGAAAATGAAAAAAGGGAAAGAAATTTTAAACCAACTCAAAACGGATCTAAAACAGCGAACTATCCGAAAGAAATTTGAAAGTTTGGGCTGTAGTGTGGATCGAATTGACCGCTTCCTGAATGATATAGAAAAATTTGGTGTTTTGACGAAACCGGTGGTTTTTGCATCCCTTCGTTTTGAGCGTTGGCTGGACCTGAATCCCCATGCAACCTTGAAAGCCCGCGCATCCATCCTCCAAGCATTATATCAGGATTATGAATTGGATTCGCTTATGAATGAATATCCGGAAACACGCGTTCGATTTTTTATGATGACCTGTTTTAAAGAGAAAAATCCAGATTTGGTTTATGAATTTCAGTCCATGATCCAGGATATGAGACAAGAGAAATTGAGTCCATGGAATCTGCAGGAACGGATCACGCAAATTCAGTCCAATGTAAAATTAAGCGAAAAAGAAAAATTTTACTTGGCCCGGATGCTTTTCCCCCATGTTGATGCTGCCGATTATGTTGAGTTGGTCACCACAACTCATGGCGAGGATAATCGGTTGAATTTGGTATTTCAAACAGAAGGAATGGATGGTCATGTTTATCGAATTCGTCCACCCTTTTTGCCCAAGGAGATCGGTCAATTCCATTCCCTATTATCGGAATCATCTCTATCCGGGACCTTTACTGCACAGCACGATTTCCTGTTTATGTTTAATTCCCGTAATCGAATGGTCGGTGGATTGTATTGGAAAAACATGGAAAAGAATCGCATCCATTTGGAATGGGTTGCTGTTCGGGAAAAATATCGCGGGATCGCATTAAGCAAACGATTGATGGAGGATTTTTATAAACGGATGAAGCATCGGGGGGTTGAAGTCATTACGGTTGGTTTTTATGTGGAGAAATTCTTCTTTGGACATGGATTTGAGATTGATAAACAATATGGTGGATTGGTGAAGAAATTGTAATTCTTTTTTCCATCAAACGTCTTTCGCCACCCATTTTAAATCCAATCAACCATTCAACCAGCTACACAAAACCAATCACCATCCTTACGGCATTCCCAATTCTTTACAAAATGTCGTAAATGGTAAAATTCTGCATCCTTTTTTTAAGACATCCTTTGTCCCAGTATGAACCTGATAAAAAGATGGTATTTCGGTTCGCTCTTTAAAATTATTGATGGCGGGACTCAAATCTCTTTCGCTGGTTTTACATTCAACGGCAAAAAGTGGTTTTTTATCTTGGAGAATAACAAAATCAATTGCTCGTTTATCTGTATCCCGGATGAATCTCAATTCCATATTATATCCTACCGTATCTTCTTTTAAATGACAACATTTCAGTAATTAACACGCAACAAGATTTTCAAATTTATATCCTATCTCTTCCAGGATAGACCAGTCTCATAAATAGAGTTTTTGTTCTTTTTTTACAGCTCGAATTTTGGAGTACAAGGAATAATACTCATGTTTATTAAACTGCTAATTTCCCACCAATCCAATATTCCATTCATCCAGCAATCCAATATTCCAACCACCCTTTCACCACGGCTCACCAACTGCCAATCACCATTTCCCATCTTCTTTCTCCCATTTTCTAGCCAACAATCCATTCATACGTAATTGTGATATCTCAAAACAAAAAAGGCTCGCAAATGCGAGCCTTTTTTATATTCGTAATCAATCTGGAATATTAATTATGCTTGTGCTTCCAGTTCCTGAACACGATTCCGAAGGTATTGAACCTGTGCAATCAATTCATCAACCAGAGCAGATGTTGCACCTGTCGGAGCGTGGGATTTTTTGCCAAGGTCAAGTTCGGGAGCAGGATTGCCAGTATCTTTAAACTGAACATCATCCTTTTCAGCAAAGAAGGCTTGTTTTCCCAGAGTTTCAGCAATGTGATTCACCGTAGCACGTTTTGGACTGTTGACTCCATTTAACCATTTATGGATGGTATCGCGAGTAACACCCAAAATTTGGGACCATTGTTGAATGGTATATCGGGAGTTATTTAGGGAATCAATTACGATTTCTGATCTTGTCATGATTACCTCTTTTTTTGTTGATAGGTTATTTGTTTCTTAAGGTAATGGACTATATATATGAATACAAATATAATACAAGTAAAAAATTATGAAATTCAGTACAACATAAGATAAATCATAACACCAGTAATAGATACATATAGCCAAATGGGAAACGTGATTTTTGCAATTTTTCGATGTTTATCAATCTGGAAAGTCCACCCCCTGTATAAGGTCAATAATGCCAACGGAATAATGCTCACAGCCAGAATGATATGCGTTAATAGAATCATATAATAAAATATCGAAAAATCGCCGGTATACATTTTGGGGCCACTTTTGAACCAGTGATAGATCACATAGGATACAAGAAATAATGATGATGTTCCAAATGCTGTTAGCATCACATTTCGATGATGGTCCCTTTGCTTCTTCTTAATCAAAATAAATCCATATATCAAGAGAGGAATAGTTAATCCATTCAAGGAAGCATTAACCAACGGTAGCATAGATACATCCAGTGAACCTTCAATGCCCTCGGGTCTTGGCCCTAAAATGAGAAATGCCACAGCTAAACTGATGACAGCAGACACAATAAATATAATACGAGTCCAAAATTGATCTGTTTTCATATCAAACCATTTTATCCAGGATGATCATACCAAACAGTGCCGGTAAATAAACCACAGATACTTTCAAAAGAAATTTGGCATTTCCCAGTGAATAATTTTTAACCAAAGGGAAACCAGATACAAGATACCCTATTCCTAATAATAGCGCACCCCAAAAATAGGTCATGCCCAATAGGCCGATGTAAGACGGCATCAAGGATACGGGGATTAATAACAGGGCATGCCAAATAATCTGGCGGTTGGTTCGTTTCCCATCCGTTTCGAGGACCGGGAGCATTTTCAGATTCGCTCTTTTATAATCTTCTTTGCACATAAACGCGATGGAATAAAAATGGGGATGCTGCCAAAAAAATAGTATTCCAAAGAGGATCCATGCTTCCGGGTTAAGCGTTCCAGTGGCTGCCACCCAACCGCCCAAAGGTGGAAGGGCACCGGGAATCGCTCCGATAGATGTATTGAGCCAGGTAATTTTTTTCAATGGAGTATAAATGAATAAATACAACAAAGTTGTAATAAGAGCCAGGATCGCTGTTAATTCATTGATCAGGAAAAAAAGTATTCCCACACCCAAAAGCGTGATCGCAATTCCAAAGAACATGGCGTGATTTGGAGAAATCATTCCTGTTGGAATAGGACGGGATTTTGTCCTATTCATGCGTTGATCCGATTCCTGCTCCGCAAAATGATTCAATGCACCTGCACCGGATGAGACCAATCCGGAACCGATCAAGGTGATAAAAAATCTAGACCAATTATCAATTTCACCGGCTCCGAGATAATATCCCAATGCGGTTGAGACCAATATCAAAAAGGTGATGCTGGGTTTGGTCAACTCAAAATAAGCAGCTGGCAAAGAATTGGCCTTAGGCGGGACACGTTTCATTTAAGATCGAATTTCCTTTACCAGATTGTTCAAATCATTTCGCAGGACAGCTATACTGGCTTTGTCCGTCCCGTCATAATACTTCCGGATTCTTCCTTTGGGGTCGATCAATACAAATTTGATCGCGTGTCCACGGGGCAATTCATCGGCATACAACATGAATCCATTTTTCTTCAAATCTTTGATCGCATCAATGTCCGAAGTTAGGAATTGCCAGCGGTCATCATCCACGCCATTGGCGTTTGCATATTGTTTCAGGATTTCTTCATTATCCACGGCTGGATCCACCGTGATGGAAACGAATTGGACTTCCTCAACATTTGTGTAATCTTGATAGAGATGTGCCATGTTATTTGTCATGATGGGACAAGGACCTGCGCAAGTTGTGAACATGAAATCTAACACGGTGATCTTCCCTTTCAGCTCATTTTCAGAAAATGATTCTCCATCCTGTGTTTTAAATAAAAATGAGGGAACATCTTTGATCACTGGGAGATCATGGGACGAATTTGCTTTTTGGATCACCCAGGTAGCGCCGGCGCCCAAAAGAATGACAGACATTAAAATGAGTAGACTATTTTTATTCATGTGCCAATTGTGATTGGTTCCATGCGGTGTATTGGATCATAACAAGCCCAAGTATCCAGGATGCCACCCACATATGAAAAAGTTGAATGAGCGGAATAACATCGAGGAATACCAATAGTTCCCCCATGATGATCTGTGTTATGACCAATCCTAAAATAGCCGTGGATGATTGAATCATAATTGTGGATGGATTTTGGGACTGCTTCACTAAACGGAGCCAAAGTAATCCAGATAATCCCGAGATGATAAATCCAAGCATCGTATGGATGTATTTAAAGGGGCCTAACATCCGGAGTAAAAATTGGCTGTCCAGCATAGGATTATCTTCACGGATCATTTCCAATCCACCCCGAATCTCTGTCCCCAATACAACTTCAGCGAGCAAAGTGATAGACAGGATGCCGAACATCCATTTCATATTAGGAGGATATCGGCTTCCCTTTTCGGAATCATGATTTTCCAAATAAAAGGCTTCCTGCGCGGAATAGAGCAAAAGCATTACAATGACCAAGGCCAATAATAAATGGAGTGTGATCGTGATAGGATTTAATACGGTGTCCACCAAAACAGAACCGAGCCACCCTTCAACCAATGTGAGAAAAAATGCAGCAAGGACTGACCACGTGATCCGAATGACATTTCTATAATATTTAAAAGCTAAATAAGTAGTTATCATGATGGCTAACCCAACCAATGCACCCAATAAACGATTGCTGTATTCTATCCACGCTAAAACGATATTGAATTTGGCAGGATCGATATGATCCGGCAATTGATCCAGGCTGGTTGGCGGGATCCACCGGTCGAAACATTTGGGCCAATCAGGACATCCCATTCCAGCACCGGCAACACGGACCAATCCTCCAACGAATATCAGTAAATATGTCATGGCGGTGGTGATAAAAGAAAATGTGCGAAATGTGTTCATAAACAGCCGGCAAAATTAGAGCCATTTTTAGTGAATCGAATGAAACTTTTCCGCTTCAAATAGGAGATGGTAGTTATTAAATTTAGGGCTGGGTTGGGGACAATTTTCACCAAATTAAATCCATAGAATCATCAAGGAATTTAAAATGCATTTAAACCGGATTAATCTGGGCACGCAGTGTACCATTCGCGAAACAGGCGAAAGCGGCACGCTAAAGAAGATCTATTTCTACCCGACCAAGTATGAAATAGAATTTTCTGACGGAAATATCCGGCATTATTCATCGAAAGATCTTGAGTTTGATGGTATCGCACAGCCCGAGGCCAAACTTCAAGCTCCACTTGTTCCTAAAAATGGTGTAGGCGAAAGTTGGACATCCTGGGAACCCTTTGACGGCGAAAGCATCGTCAAACATCATTTTTCCACCACCAAAGAGATCATGTGGAAAATGCTCACGTCCTTGAATATGTATAATGTGTGGTTCTATGGTATTCAGCGTGCCTTACCTGTTATTGATATTGACCGCTATGTTCACAAGTATTCTTTTACCCATCTTGATTTAATTCCCGGATCATTTTTTAAGATCCGTCCCAAGACCATCGCCCCTTATTTCAAGTGCCGGATCATGACCTTGGAAAAAGAAAAGGAGTTCGGATTCACTTTCAGAACATCTCCACTGACCAGCGAATATGTTCATTTTACCATTGAAGAAACAGAGTTTGGGGTTTGGGTTACCTGCAAACGGACATCCAAAGGTCTTTTTTCATTTTTAACGCAATTTAACTGGCCCGCCAAATCACGTATCCTGCAAAAATTAGATACCGTCGTTCCCAAGGTAGAATTTAAGACCGAAGAAGATGAAGCAGGCAGTGTGGATAGCGGTGCAAACCAATTTGGCGGATTTGCGTCCCGACAGGATTATATTGATTATGGTATCAACATGGGGTTGGAAGGCAACATGGATTTTGTGAATGCCATCCCTGAAAAGCCCATCCGCGGCATGGCAAAAGCTGGGATAACGAAAGCAAAACGAACTGGAATTACTCCCTCGAAGCCAGACAAACCTGCCGTTGGCGCTGCACCATCCAGTGGCGGTGGAATTGCTGCATTATCCCCGGAGGACCTGGTGGCTTATTTGGTGAATAAAGGATTAGAAGGGGACATGGATACGGTGAATGCTCACACGGATAAAGTGACCCGCGGAAAAGCCAAAGCCATGATCGTTAAAATTAAACGGGGTACGATTGATCGGCCAGCCATGCCGGAAATTCCGGAAGCAACAAGTGGATCTGAAGATGCAGGCGAAACAGATGAACAATTGATGGAACGACTCATCGCCAAAGGATTGGAAGGCGATATGGATGAGGTCAATGCTCTGGATAACAGAGTTTTACGCGGAAAGATCAAAGCAGCAATTGTCAAAGCAAAACGGGCAGCGAAATAATGTCTGAAGCACCCAAAGTAGGCATGACAAAAACACAGGTTATATCTATGATCATATGCACGCTCTTACTTTTAATTTATGTTACGTTAGTGACATGGGTACTTTAAAATAGATAGTATGGAATGGTTAACTCTCGAATGGCTTATGCGAAATCTGGAATGGGCGGTGGGACTGCTATTGGTTGGATGCATACTCCTGTTTTTTTTTCCAATTCTTTTGGGATTGCAATTAAAACAGGGAAAAGATAGCGAAAATGAGTCGTAATGGATACATTACCCATGATCTCCATTCTGGTTCTGGTCTTTGCCATGATCCTATTAGGTGAACAAATGAAATTGAAAAAGGAAGTGCGGCGTCTTCAAAATTTAACAAAGCATTTAAAAAATGATATTGAAAAATTAAAAGTGAAGGGTGATTTAAATAATCAAGTTTGAGACCTTTTGAAAAAATGAACAAAAACACAACACCATTATCACAAAAAGAATCAAGCAGGATCTATACCCTATTTTATTCTTTTTTCCTGATCCCATTTATGATTGCCATTTTTGGTGCGGTTTTCTTTCTCCTGTTCCGTTTTATAACCCTTGAAACAAATGATGCGTCTGCTCTTTTAAACCAGGTAAAAATTGGATCAGCATCCAAACGTTGGCAATCTGCGTTTGAGCTATCAAAAGTATTTAATGACCCAGATAAGATTCCAACAAACGCATCGTTCAAAAACCAGATGGTTTCATCTTATAATCATTCTATTCATGATGATCCACTCGTTCGTGCATATCTTGCATTAGCTATGGGTGTGACTCGGGACGAATTCTATACCGATATTCTCATCGAGGGGTTGAATGATGAGAATCGGGAATCACGTCTTGCAGCTGTCCAGGCCGTTGGTTTGATCGGCGCAAAAAGTGCCGGAGCCCGTTTGAAAGAGATCTTAGAAAATTCCGATTATTCAAATGAACGCCTTGCGGCTACAATCGCGATAGGTTTAATTGGAGATACAGAAGCTATACCCCTCCTTAAGGATTTATTAGAAGATGATGAACCAAATATTCAATGGGATGCAGCAGTTGCTTTAGCTAAAATGGGCGATCCATCAGGTGCCTTCATCATTGAAAACCTGATGGATAGACATTATTTAAATGCCTTTCCCCAAGTGGATGAGGCCGAAAAAAATCAGGCGATCCTTGTTGCTATCGAAGTCTCCTCCATATTGAAACAGGATCGATTTGAAACAAAATTGGTTTCATTGGCTGAATCTGACGAGAATCTTCGGATTCGGGATGCAGCCATGAAAATCCTTCAATCTGCATATAACAGAGTCATATAATAATGAGTGAAGAAAAAATAACACCTTCGGCTTCAGTGGGGGCATCAACGCAGGATTCCGGCAAAGCAAATGAAATGGGCCGTCGCGGTTTTTTCAGATGGTTGTCAGTAGGCTGGATCGCTTTTGCCGGTGCGACCGGTGGATTTTTTACCGTAATGATTCGGTTCCTTTTCCCGAATGTCCTATTTGAGCCACCCCAAACAACTAAAATTGGATTTCCGGATGATTATGCAAAAAATTCCGTGGATATCCGTTTTAAAAAATCATTTAACATTTGGGTTGTTAGAGATGAAGAATCCATCTTTGCCCTATCAACTGTTTGTACACATTTGGGTTGCACTCCCAACTGGTTGCAGACAGAAGCAAAGTTTAAATGTCCGTGTCATGGAAGCGGTTTCCGGATGACGGGGATCAATTTCGAAGGTCCGGCGCCACGTCCATTGGAAAGATATAAAGTATCCCTTTCTAATGATGGACAAATTCTCGTTGATAAAACAAAGAGTTTTAAATGGGAAAAAGGCGAATGGGAAAATCCTGAATCCTTCTTAAAAGTTTAATTCATAAAAATAAAATGGCTAAAAACGATAAACAAAAATCATTATTAGAGCGGATGGGTGAATCCCAGGTTTGGAAATCCATCATTCGATCTGGTGTACCCCGAACACGTCGCCAGCGGATGCATGCTATCCTGGGGAGTGTTTTTCTGCACCTCCATCCTGCTCGTTTACCTAAACATGCTGTTAAGGTCGGCTATACATGGTGTATGGGTGGTCTTTCTTTTTTCCTGTTCGTGCTTCTCACGATTACTGGGATCCTGCTCATGTTTTATTACAGACCCACTGTGGAATATGCCTATACAGATATTATAGATCTGACGGAACAAGTCCCCTTAGGGATCATGCGAGAACTTCATCGATGGGGTGCACATGCTATGGTCTTGACGGTATGGCTGCACATGCTTCGTGTATTCATGACGGGTTCTTATAAACCGCCAAGGGAATTCAACTGGGGTGTTGGCGTTCTGCTCATGACTTTAACCTTATTCCTGTCATTTACCGGTTATCTGCTCCCTTGGGATCAGTTGGCAATCTGGGCAGTTACTGTTGGAACCAATATGGCTCGAGCTCATCCGTTTATTGGGCATGAAGGCCCTGGTGCATCGCTATTAGCCATTGGTGATATCAATTTGGTCCATATGGGATCCGATGTTCGATTTGCACTTCTTGGCGGACGATTCGTTGGCGAAGCAACCTTGCTTCGATTCTATGTGCTCCACTGTATTGCAGTGCCATTCATTGCAATGATTTTCATGGCAGTTCACTTTTGGCGCATCCGGAAGGATGGCGGTATTTCCGGACCCTTATAAACACTGATTTGAGATTCTTATGATTGATACATTTAAATCTGTAATCGACGCACTTTCCACGCCCACAGTCAGTTTTACACTTTTGACTATTTTCATTCCTCTGGTCTTTCCACCCACGGATTTGTTTGATAAGATCAACCGGAAGTTTGGGATCTGGAGACTGTGGACCAAGCCCGGTCTTATTGGCGGCATGGGATTCATAACCTTCTTTTTTATTGTTGGATATTTTGACAAGAACTTCAATATTACGCTAACCAAACCGGATAATTTTCCTATTGTTTTATTGATTTATTCCATGTTCTTTTTCATCTGGCTTGGCATGAGTAAAGCCATTATAAACGATGACCGGCTGGAGCAAGGGTTAAAGCCCATGGAATATAACGACCCGGATGACAAGGTTTTGGTCTGGCCTGACCTGGTTTATATTGAATTCATTTCCCTGATCCTATTCATGGTTTTCCTGATCGTGTGGTCCATTTTGGTGGCTGCACCCCTGGAAGAGCCTGCGAATCCCGCCTCAACACCGAACCCATCCAAAGCACCCTGGTATTTTCTCGGACTGCAGGAAATGCTGGTGTATTTTGATCCGTGGCTGGCTGGAATTGTTTTTCCCATGTTTATCATTTTCGGGTTAATGGCTATCCCTTATATGGACATGAATCCAAAAGGGGATGGCTATTATTCATTTAAAGATAGACGTATCGGAATTTTTATTTTTATGTACGGTTGGCTGATTCTGTGGCTCTTCCTAATCGTGATCGGAACTTTCTTCCGTGGGCCGAACTGGAATTTCTTTGGCCCATTTGAATATTGGGATCCCCATAAGGTGGTTCCTTTGAACAACGTGAACCTGTCAGAGTATTTCTGGGTAAAGATGCTCAGCACAGGTTTACCAACAAACATAATGTTTCGGGAATTCGTGGGGTTTTTGGTGGTATTTGCCTACATGTTCGTCTTCCCTATTTTTCTTGCTAAGACATGGTTCAAGGACCTGTTCGCAAAAATTGGTCCAATCCGATACACAACATTAATGCTTTTCGGACTATCCATGTTTTCACTTCCTATTAAAATGTATCTTCGATGGTTTTTCAACCTGAAATACATTATCGCAATTCCGGAATGGTTTTTCAATATTTAGGTTAATATATGTTTAATAACGACGAACGCTATTGGGATATTCAGAGACTAAATAAATGGTTCGCCATTTCTTCCATCCTTTTCCTGGTGAGTATGGTCTGGACGTTCATTGATGATAACGATGATGAGTTCAAGGATTACCAGAGACAATTCCGACAATTGGAAATTGAGGTCACTGAAAAGAATCTTGAAAAAGAATTGGAAGTTGTAAAAGCAGATCGTGTTTCTTATGAAGAGGATCTTACTGACGCGCAATCCAAGTTGGATACTCAAAATGAACAATTAGCAGAATTGGAAGCGACCCTGATTACCTTGAAGGGTCGCTACTATAACGAGAACATGATCTATCAGGGTCAAAAGGCCGAAGTAGATGGACTCAAGTATCTTGTTGAAGCAGAAAATGCAGGTCATGATGAAGGTGGCCATCATGGTCCCTCCCATAAAGATGATCATATCGCTGCATTGGATCTACTTCATGAATACAAACTCATTAAGGAAATTTCCGAGATCGAGATCAAAGATACTGAAACAGCAATTAAAGATCTGAAAGCAAATGTTAAACTGCGTCGGGAAGAGTTGAATATTGTTTTGAAGAATGTAAATATCGTTGATAACAAACTCCTCAAAATTGACCGGGAAAGAATGTCCTTTGCCAACAAGGTTGGTGATGTTGTTCGTGACCTGCCCGTCATCGACTTTTTGGATCCTTATTATAAGGTGAATCAGGTTGTTGTTCGAGAGGTGAAATATGACGTGAATTTTGCAATCGTACCGAAGGTGGATCGCTGTACCAGTTGTCACTTGGGAATCGAGAATCCTGATTTTACCGATGCGCCTCAACCCTTCACATCTCACCCTAATTTAGATCTATACATTACCTCTGCTTCTTCTCATCCAATAGATAGCTTCGGATGTACCAGTTGCCATGCTGGGCGTGGACGAGGGACATCATTTGTTTCTTCTACCCATACCCCAAGTAATGAAGAAGAAAAAGCACGATGGAAAGATGAATACGATTGGGAAGTTATGCACCATTGGCTCCAGCCTATGTTACCAACCCATTATACCGAAGCATCCTGTTTTAAATGTCACAATAATAATTTGGATCTAAAAGGCGCCGACAAATTGAATCTTGGATTATCTTTGATCGATAAATCCGGTTGTAATGGGTGTCACCTCGTACAGGATTTCCCGCAACTAACCAAGGTGGGGCCGAATTTGAAAAACCTGGATGAGAAAGTTTCCCGTGAATGGGTTGCCAAATGGATCCGGAACCCGAAAAAATTCCGCCACAATACCAAGATGCCATCGTCCTTTGGTCAGGAAAACCAGAATTCACCTGAGGTACAAGCCTGGAATGAAGCAGAGATCTATGCTATAAGTTCCTACCTTGTGGATAAAAATGGCGGCCAGATATCCTCATCTGATCACCGCTTTGTGGGTGACGCGGAAAATGGACAACACTTATTTGAGTCCATCGGATGTATGGGCTGCCACGTGATCGAGCCCGATCCCACAGAATCTGAAACAACGCTAAAAGATCAAACAAAACGTCATGGCCCAAATCTGACAGGTGTTGGCTCTAAAACATCTGCTGAATGGGTTTATAACTGGATCAAGGATCCATTGGCTTATAATCCAGATACTCGGATGCCCAACCTCCGTGTGAATGACCAGGATGCTAAGGATATCACAGCTTACATTTTATCATTCAGAAATGAGGACTTTGAGAACATGCCTGATGTGGAACTGAGTGAGGACGTTTTAAATGAAGTTGCATTTTTACATTTGTCCAAACAAATGCCTGAATCCTATGCAACAAAAAAATTAGCAGGTATGAATTTGGATGAGAAACTGGATTATGTAGCCAAGAAAAGTATCACACATTATGGCTGTTTTGGCTGCCACATGATTGATGGTTTTGAGAAAAACAAACCCATTGGGACAGAATTAACAGCAGAAGGGTCTAAACCAACCCTAAAACTGGATTTCGGTTTACTGCACACTATTGACCATACCAATTTTGCATGGTTTGAAGCCAAACTGGCAAATCCGCGCGTTTTTGATCGTGGGAAGGTCGGTCCAACTTTAGATAAACTGAAAATGCCTAACTTTGATTTCAACCAAACAGAAATTGAGGCCATCACCACAGCACTTTTAGGGTTTAATGACAACAAAGTTAATGAAGGAATAAAGGCCCATAATCGCGTGGATGAAATGGCACAGGATGGGGCGCGATTGGTCAAACAATTCAACTGCCAGGGTTGTCACCTGATCGATGACTTCGGCGGCCAGATAGTAGATCACATTGGTGCTGCGGAATACGCGCCGCCGAACCTGAATACAGAGGGTGAAAAAGCGAATCCGGATTGGCTGTTAAGTTTCTTGAACGAACCCTCAATTATTCGCCCAAATCTTGAAGTGCGAATGCCCAGCTTCCACCAGATCACCGATGAACAGTGGAATGCCATTATCAAATATTTTCAGCATTTGGATAATGAAAAGATCTCCTACCGGGATGAATTAGCTATCAATGAACATTCGATCGAATTCAAAGGGGGCGAAATGCTCCACGAATTGGGCGCCTGTGACAATTGTCATTTCTATGGTGAAACATTTCCTAAACAAGACGCATCCACCTGGGCACCAAACCTGGCCTTGACCAAGGAACGACTGAATCCGGATTGGGTAAAAGAATGGTTGCGCGATCCTCAAACTATCATGCCCGGTACGAAGATGCCTGCACCCTTCCTGCCAACAGAAGATCTGTTAACGCTGGACGGTGCAGAAAATGACTGGGGCAAAGAACTTGTCAAAATGAATGGGGATATGGAAGCCATGCTGGACGGTCTCCGGGATTATGTCTGGAGCATTAAAGGCAAAACCAACATCGATAAAACAATCCAGGATTATTTTGATGAAAACGGCTATGAGTTTGGGGAGGATGAAGAAGACGAAGATGATTGGGGTGACGACGAGGACTGGTAGAAAGCTACTTTACATTTAGATTTAACAAAAAACCTTTCACTAAATAGTGAAGGGTTTTTTGTTTTTAGGATTGGTGGTAAACTTGGGTTTGCGATGAAAAAAGTGTGCCTGCTATTAAAAATGAAACTGGTTTATGTAATGGTTCAATATGCTGTTGGAATGAGTATGTTGATTCTTAGCTCAAGTGTCTCAACAGCCTAGGTCTATAACGTAGGTGATACCATTTCCCAGAATGACCAGGTCACTGCCTTTGAGGTCTGCTATGGTGATTATCCCCAAGACAGTATTCGTCTTGTTGATATGAATGGTGCTTATAATCGAGGGGACTATACCATCACCTTTATTGCCATGCAAGTCGCCCTCTGTCCTGGGTGAGTCGTCACTGTCGGTCTGGTAAATAGCTTAATAAATATTAAGCATCCAGGGTAGTTTAATTAAAATTTTGAGTCAATAGAAAAATTTCCTTGAGAATAATAGAAAAGATATAATTTAAAGGAATGTATTTTTATCAATTTATAATAGGTGGCTTTGTTTTTGGAGTAGGCCTCTATTTTGCCTTTCAACAAGGGTATTTTTCAAAATCGTACCATGGTCTTCGGAACCTTCTTTTTGTATTAATTCCCTTATTCTTCTATGTTGTTCTTCAAGGCTATTTACAATTTGGTCGATTTGAATCGGTAAATCCCACACCGTATCATGGAGTTAGGGATTATAAACAAAGCATGGGCACGCCTTTAGATTATGGGATCATGGTTTTTTATTTTCTCATGATCCTTATTATAGGAACCTATTTTGGTCGACAGCAGAAAACGGTTAAAGATTTTTTCTTTGGCGGGCAACGGTTTTCCTGGTGGTTAATTACATTCAGTTTAATTGCCACCACCATTGGATCTTATAGTTTCGTAAAGTATAGCCGTGTTGCCTATTCGTATGGGTTTGGGAGTAGCCAAACCTATCTGAATGATTGGATTTGGTTACCCTTATTACTTTTTGGATGGCTCCCTATATTATATTTTTCCAGGATTACATCCATCCCGGAATATTTTGAACGAAGATTTGATTCAACGATCCGGAAATGGGTCACTGCATTTATTCTGATTTATTTGATAGGTTATGTGGGTGTGAACCTTTTTACAATGGGTAAAGTATTAAATATTTTACTCGATTGGCCTATATTTTATTCAGCGGTATTGGTGGCAACAGTGTCAGCTATTTATGTGACCGCCGGTGGCCAAACCAGTGTGATCATGACAGATCTTTTCCAAGGTGTGATGTTACTCGCTTCGGGCATTATGATACTATTTTTAGGTATTAATTATTTAGGTGGCTTGGATTCATTTTTGCATCATTTACCCCGAACACATAAATTTGCATTTCCCAATTTTAATCAAGATTCATCCTTCCCCAGCGTTGGTATTTTTTGGCAGGATGGGATTGCCAATACGGCCATGTTTTATTTTTTAAACCAAGGCGTGATTATGCGATTTTTATCAACCAAATCACTTCAGGATGGCAGAAAAGCGATTGTGACTGTTGTGTTGGTATTAATGCCAATTGCAGCTATTGTGGTTGCATCTGGTGGTTGGGTTGCAAAATCCCTCGTTCATGCCGGAGTGCTTCCTCCAGATATTAAACCGGATGAAGCTTTCTTTATTGCTTCTGACTTCTTGAGTCGCCCTGGTGTATTTGGTCTAATACTTGCGACCCTAACAGCAGCACTTATGTCCACAGTTGATACATTAATTACGGCTGTAGCAGCAATTGTGGTGAATGATGTTTATCAACCTCACTTTAATCCTAATGCCAACGAAAAACAGTTATTAAAAATGGCAAGAATCAGCTCAATTTCTGTCACCCTTTTGGGCATTATGCTTGTGCCATTATTCATGTCATTTAAAACTATTTATTCTGCCCATGGTGCCTTTACTGCAGCAGTAACACCGCCTCTGGTCATTACATTACTCTTCAGTGTTTTTTGGAAACGGTTTACACGGACGGCGGCATTGTATACATTAGTGGGAGGAATGGGTGCCATTATATTTTCATTATTTGTACCGGAAGTGATCATCCCGTTTTCTCATGGTGTGCCCATGGTAGAAGTGGAAGATGGATTCTTATCCGGAATGAAACAATTTAAATTTATGAGAGCATTTTATGGGATTTCTGTGAGTGCAGGGATTGGAATATTGGTGACGTGTTTTACAAAGGCAGAGCAAGAAAGTAAACAAAGGGGATTAGTTTGGGGCACAGTGAAAGATGCAATTTTTCATTATAAAGGGTCTTATGGTGATGAAAATTCACAGAGTAAATCAGTCGCATTCCCAATGATTCTTGACCAACCCATGAAAGTAAAAGGGGAAGGGAAATTACCAATTGTGCATATTTCCCAATCCCTTTCAAATGAATTAAAAGCAAAGGAAGGGGATCTCATTTATGTAAGTGACAAACGATGGTGGTTGGGCGGGTTGAATTCATCCCATTTAATTGTAGAGTCTATTTACGAAGATTCAAAAAAATGTATTCAACTGGATAGAGAGACTGGAAAGGTCATTATTAAAAAGAATAGACTTCACCATCAAGTTCTGGTTGAAAAATTATATTAATCTATTATTTACGACGAAGATTTAATACATTTAAAACCATATTTAAACTATCGGGGAAATCCGTAATTATCCCATCTACACCTAATTTGATTAGCAATTCCATTTCCTGTTGATTATTAACCGTCCAGGGGATTACGAGGAACCCTGCTTTTTGAATTTCTTGAACAGTACTATGAAGAAATAGAGAATCCTCTGGTACAATTAACCGCCAGGATGGTGAAAAAATATCAACATATGATTCTGCTTCTTTCAGGATGCCCAATGCGGAACCATCCGTTTTAAAATAATGAATTCCATTTAACCACGGACTGGGGATTGAATCATTGACAGGTTCAAATGAACCAAACCCCAAAAGGCCTGCAGTCTTTATTTCAGGGTCGATTTGTTTTACCAATTCCAATGCACGCCAATTAAAGGATTGTAAGTTGATTTGTCTCGTCATACCACTTTCTTGAATAACTTTTACCACTGCATTCACAAATTCATCTTCAGGAATGGTTACATCATATCGGGGATCAATTTTCATTTCAATATTGAGACGAACTTTACTCTTCTTTTCTGTAATTAAATCAAACACTTCATTCAGCGTTGGTATTTGTTCACCGGGAATATTAATTCTAGGCGGTTCAGGAAATTGCGCAGTATCCGGATTAATGCTTCCACAATCAAACTCTTTGATTTCTTCCAGCGTTAAATCTCTAATAAGTGGCCCTGAATACTGGGCACCTGAATCCGGTTGAATAGGAGACCCATCTCCGTTCAAACATAAATGTGGAGAAACATAAGGGTTGTGGGTAACCACAACATGTCGATCTTTTGTTACCGCTAAGTCTAATTCCAGAGTTGTTACGCCAATGTACATGGCGAATTCAAATCCGGCTAGCGTATTTTCAGGACGAAGCCCTCGCGCTCCCCGATGGCCTTGCACGTCTAAATTATAGGTGGTGCAAGAAACAAAAAGGAGTAGTGTTAATGCTAAATAATAATGAATGGTATTTTTCATATTTTAATTTTGGGTCATGACTAGATGAGCGGTTTATTTCGAAAGATTTTCAACATAATTTTGTTCATATTTTCATGTTTGTAATTGAATCTAAACTCACATTCTTTAAG
>Ga0208391_1000316_pt1 | contig 27553 bp, 26 predicted proteins | sample Knorr_S23_td_Bot_FD_185612 | JGI IMG/M metagenome (GOLD analysis project Ga0208391, IMG submission 185612) | Marine microbial communities from Southern Atlantic Ocean transect - Knorr_S23_td_Bottom_ad_3770_LV_A (SPAdes) (version 2) | ecosystem: Environmental > Aquatic > Marine > Oceanic | place... | reverse complement strand
TTACTACTGTTTTCATGATTTTTTTATTGATAAATGATATAGCACTGTTTTAATAAATCATAGATCAATAAACTGATAAATAATGAAAATTAAATTACACAAAAATGACTTACCAAACTCATTGAAGTTAGGGAACGCTATAGCTATTGATACAGAGGCAATGGGTCTTAACCATCAAAGAGATAGGTTGTGCCTTGTGCAGCTATCTAATGGTAAAGACACTTGTCATTTAGTACAAATAAACAACATAAAAAATAAACCTAAAAATTTAATTGCACTATTACAAAATAAAAAGATTCTTAAAATTTTTCATTTTGCAAGATTTGATGTAGGTATTCTTAAACATACCTATGGAATTAATATTCAAAATATTTATTGTACAAAAATAGCTTCAAAATTAACAAGAACTTTTACCGACAAACATGGGTACAAGGACTTATGTGAGGAATTGCTGGGAATACAAATTCTAAAAACAGAGCAAACATCAGATTGGGGTTCAAATAAATTAACACATAATCAGCTACAATATGCTGCGACGGATGTTCTTCATCTTCATAAAATCAAGGAAAAATTAGATAGCATGTTGGTTCGGGAAAATAGAATTAAAATTGCTAAGGCATGTTTTGATTTTGTTGAACACAGAACAAATTTGGATCTTATGGGCTGGGATGATTTAGATATTTTTAGACATTAATAATGAACAGAGCACAAATAATTTCTGAAGCAAAAAAAGTAGTATCTACTGAATTAAAAAGCATTAAAACAATTAACTCTTCGCTGGATAATAACTTCTACAGAATAGTTAAAATAATTTTTGCAACCAAAGGTAGGACTATTGTAACAGGTATAGGAAAAAGTGGGCATATAGCAAATAAAATTTCAGCCACCTTATCATCAACAGGAACTCCCTCTCACTTTATTCATGCAACGGAAGCAAGTCATGGTGATCTTGGGGGAATAACAAAGAATGATTGCATTCTTTGTTTATCAAATTCTGGTCAAACTCATGAACTAAACGATATCATAAATTATTCAAAACGTTTTAATATACCCTTATTAAGTATATCAGCAAATAAACAAGGTATGCTATATAAAAAATCTGACTGTGGTATAATCTTTAAAAAACCAATAGAAGCTTGTCCAAATAATCTTGCCCCAACTAGTTCAACAACAATGATGTTAATTTTAGGAGATGCTATTGCTGTTACTTTAATTAAAATGAGGGGATTTAATAAATCCCATTTTGGTAATTTTCATCCAGGGGGAAACCTTGGTAAAGATTTAGTTCAATTATCAGATATCATGCATGAGAAATCGGAACTACCCTTAGCAAAAATTAATGAAAAAATGTCTTCAGTTCTGCTAAAAATGACTAAAAAAAGCTTTGGATGTGTAGGGGTAATTAATTCGTCAAAAAATCTTATTGGAATAATAACCGATGGAGATTTAAGGAGAAATATGAATAAGAATATTATTAATAAAACCGCATCTGAAGTAATGACGAAAACGCCAACAATTGCAAAAAATGATACTTTGGTTGGAGAAGCTATAAATATTATGAATGCAAAAAAAATTACAAGTCTTTTTGTTTGTAATAAGAAAAAACCAATAGGTATTGTTCACATACACGACCTTTTAAGATTAAGTAGCTAAATTGAATTATCTTCTTCAATTAAATAAAAGTTTAGTTTTAATTTTTCTTATTTTTTTAACAATCATAAGTTTAGTTTTCTTTTTTGTAAAAGATGAAATTTTGTCAAAATCAATAATTAAATTTGACACTATAAGTGATAATTCTTTTGATATACTTAATCCAAAATTTACAATAAATAATGCAAATGAAATAATTACTATACAAGCTGAAAAAGGTAATTTTTTAGATAATAATAATATTGTGCTTGAAAATAACGTTGTATTTAAATCAAATAAATTCAAAATATATTCCTCTAAAGTTCTTTTTGACAAAAAAAACCAGACGGCATATAGCAAAAAAAATTCTACATTTATTTCTGAAGGAACAACCATTGAATCAAAAGGATTCGAAATAACAGATAAAGGAAATATTATTCAATTTAATGGAAAAACTAAAATAATGTTACTGAAGTGATTAAGTTATTTATTATAATTATTTTTTTTTCTTCTTCAACGTTATCTAGAGAAGTGGGTCAAACTGAAATTACAACCGATGAAGGAATTGAAGTTTTTCAAAATGAAAAATATTATCTATTAAAAAATAATGTCCAAATAATTTCTGATGATTTTCAACTTGATGCTGATTTGGTTAAAGCATATTTTGAAAAAAATATGTATGATATTGTTAAAATAGAATGTGAAGGAAGTGTAGTTTTAACTTCTTCAAAGGGTGTAATTGCAAAAGGGCAAAAATTAAATTTTTCACCTAAAAATGAAGATATTGTTATTTTAGGTATAAATTCTTCACTTATTTACGACAAGTTAAACATGCAATCTGATGGATTGATTGAAGTAAATAATATAAACGGAAAATTTAATTTAAATGGAAAAAATTCAGAATTAAAAAATGATAGCATTCAAATTATTGGTGATGCTATCAAAGGTGAATATAAAACCATTAATGGAATAAATGAAGTAATTAATTTAATTGTTACAGATAGTAATATTGCCAATATAATAACTGAAAAACTTAATATGTTTGCAATAAAAGCTACCTACTTTAAAGATAAAAATCTTATAGAATTATTTGGCAATGTTAAGGTTATTACGGATAATGAAATTATTCTAGGTGATCATGCAAAAATAAATACACTCACACAATCATATAAAGTTGTTTCTAAAGATTCTACAAAAGTAAAAATATTAATTAATAAATCTGATGAATAAATTTCAAATTTTAAACAATGGTTTACAAATAAATAAAATTTCAAAATCTTTTGGCAACAAGCAAGTCGTAAGAGATATTAGTATTGGTATTAATAGAGGTGAAGTTGTTGGTTTGCTAGGACCAAATGGAGCTGGCAAAACAACCACATTTCATATTGTTGTAGGTTTATTAAAGCCAGATTCAGGATCTATTTTTTTAGATAAAGTTAATATTTCCACTTTACCAATTTATCTTCGTGGTCAAAAAGGAATTAGCTACTTACCTCAAGAGCCTTCTATTTTCAGAGGTATGAATGTAGAAGATAATTTAATGGCTATAATTGAAATAACTGAAAATGATAAAACTAAACACCAAATTATTATGGAAAATTTGTTAAATGAATTTGATATTCATCATGTCAGAAAATCTAAATCTATAGTTTTATCTGGAGGTGAAAGAAGAAGGCTTGAAATGGCAAGAACTTTGGCTTCAAAACCTAAATATTTATTACTTGATGAGCCTCTCACAGGAATTGATCCAGTTTCAATTGAAGGAATTAAAATAATCATTGAAAAACTAAAGAATAAAAATATTGGAGTGTTAATTACTGACCATAATGTTCGAGAAACATTAAAGATTGTTGATAAAGTATATATTGTAAATGAAGGTTCTATTTTCTTTGAAGGTTTACCGGAGGATGCAATTAACAATGAAAAAATTCGCAAATTTTATCTTGGTTCTGAATTTAATTTATAAAATAAAATGCTAATAAGCTCTAAAATTAATAATGGGTTGCATGGTTGTGTTAATATTCCGGGTGACAAATCAATATCTCATCGATCTATAATAATTCCTTCAATATCAAAAGGAATTTCTGAAATTTCTAATCTACTAATGTCTGATGATGTTTTACATACTATAAATGCTATGAAAGCAATGGGGGTTAAAATTAATACATTTGAAGACAAAATAATAATTCATGGAAATGGTTTAAATTCTCTAAAAAAGCCTTTGAAAGATATTTATCTTGGCAACTCGGGTACAGGTGCAAGACTATTAACAGGTCTTTTATCTGCACAAAATTTTAAAAGTGCACTCATTGGTGATGAATCTCTTTCATCACGACCTATAAAAAGAATTACAACTCCAATTGAATTAATGGGAGGTAAATTTGAGTACAATAACGGCACTTTACCCCTTCATATCTTTGGAAAAGAATTAAAACCAATTTCATATAAAATTCCAATCCCTTCTTCTCAAGTTAAATCAGGAATAATTCTTGCCGCATTAAATACAAAAGGTCAAACTACTATAAATGAAACTAGCATTACAAGAGATCATACAGAAATAATGTTAAAATCCTTTGGTGCAAATATTAAGATAAAAAAAGAAAGTGATATGAATTCAATTTTTATAAATGGAAAACAAGAATTAACTTCTAAAAATATTTACGTTCCTTGTGATTTATCGAGTAGTTCTTTTTTCATTGTTGCTGCCATGATAAATAAAAACTCAAATTTAAAACTTCAAAATATTAATATTAATCCAACTAGAGATGGTATTCTGCATGCATTAAAATTAATGGGGGGAAATATAACAATTTCTAATCAAAGATTAATCAATGATGAAATCATTGGTGATATAGAAGTTCAATCAAGTCATCTTAAAGGATGTGAATTGAATGAGGATATGTCAAAATTAATGATTGATGAATATCCTATTCTTTCTGTTGCCGCCTCATTCGCCAAAACTCCCTCATTATTCAAAGGTCTCAAAGAATTAAAGGTCAAAGAAAGTGATAGACTAGAATTAATAAGATTTAATCTCAATCAATGTGGAATTACATGTGAAGTTTTAAATGATAATCTTTTTATTGATCCGCGTAAAAAAAATAAAATTAAAAATAATAAAATCAAAACAAACTTCGATCATAGAATTGCAATGGCTTTTGCAATTATGGGAAGCAAGTTGGACCACGATTTACAAATAAGTAACTCAAATTGTATTAATACTAGTTTTCCTAATTTTATAAAAAGTTTCAATAAAATTGGTGGGAATCTAATTGAATAATTTTATTATTGCAGTCGATGGCCCTGCTGGTTCAGGCAAGCAACGTATATCAAAATATATTGCAAAAAAATATAATTTATTTCATCTTGATTCAGGAGTTTTATATCGTCGAATGGCTTCTACTATTTTAAAACAAAAAATTGATTACAATAATCAATTTAATATAAAAAGATTAATTGATGAGATTATTTATTTGTCACCTCGCAATCATAAATCACTTAGAACAGAAAATATAGGTAATATAACTTCAAAAATTGCCATCACTCCACTTGTTCGAAAATTTGTTAATAACCAGCAAAAAATAATCGTAAAGGAAATGTTAAAACTATATATTGGTTGTGTTATAGATGGAAGAGATATTGGTTCAAAAGTTTTTAGAGATGCTAAAATAAAGCTTTTTATCGAAGTACCAGCAGAAATTAGAGCAAAAAGAAGACATAAACAGTTGATTGCACTAGGCGAAAAGTCTATATACGGCCAGATTTTGAAGGAAATTAATTTGAGAGATAAAACTGATAAAAGACGAAAAGAGTCGCCATTAATAAAGCCTGCTAGAGCAATAATTATAGATAACTCGAATAATTTTCAAAAAACTATAATACAAATTAAAAAAGCACTTATCGAAATTAAATAATATGCAAAAAAATTTAGTTAAAAAAATCACCAACTCTGAATACGAAAAATTAATATCAAATTCACTCCAACAAAAAGAAAGTAAAGAAAAATCTATTGTTAACGGAAAAATCATTGCTATAGAAAATGACATGGCAATAGTTGACGTAGGACTTAAAAGCGAAGGTAGAATTCCTTTATCGGAATTCACCAGACCAGGACAAAAAGCAGAAATTAAACTTGGAGAAATGTTAAAGGTTTTTATTGAAAATGTAGATGGAGCAAATGGTGAAACAAAACTTTCAAGAGAAAAAGCAATCAAACAAAGTGCTTGGAACTATTTGCAAGATTGTTATAATAAAAATGAAGTAGTAACAGGGATTCCTTTTAATCGTGTAAAAGGTGGAATGAGCGTTGATCTAGATGGGGTAATAGCCTTTTTACCTGGTAGTCAAATAGACTCAAGAAAAATAATTAAAGACACCAAAGAACTTCTTAATAAACCTCTTGATTTAATGATTTTAAAAATGGATAAATTCAGAGGCAATATCGTTGTGTCTCGAAAAGCTATTTCTGATATTGAATTAAAAGAGCAAAGACAAGCATTGTTGTCCAACATATCAGAAGGATCTGTAATTTCAGGAAAAATAAAAAATATTACTGATTATGGTGTATTTGTTGATCTAGGAGGTATTGATGGTCTTTTACATGTTACTGATATATCTTGGAAAAAAATTAGTCATCCATCCGATGTTTTAGAGTTAGGAGCTCAAATCGATGTAAAAATTTTAAAATTTGATGAAGAATTAACAAGGTTAAGCTTGGGAATTAAACAACTATCTGATGATCCTTGGCTTAAAGTAAATGACTTATATTCTGTTGATCAAAAAATCAAATCTCCAGTTTCTTCTATCAGTGATCAAGGTGTATCAATTATAGTTGATGAAAATTATGATGGCTTCATACCTCTCGGTGAATTAACCTGGTTAAAAAAACCACCACATCCCTCGAAAGTAGTCGAGCTAAATCAAGAACTTGAAGTTAAAATTACTGAAATTGACAATGAAAAAAGAAGGTTAATCTGTAGCTTAAAAAATCTCAAAGAAAACCCTTGGAAAGGACTAACAAAAAAATACAGTATAAATAGTAATATTGATACAGAAGTGGTCAATGTTGTTGACTTTGGTATTTTTGTTAAGGTTCATGAAGAAATAGATGGTATGGTTCATGTATCAGATCTTAGTTGGAATGAAGAAACTTGCTCAACAATACTATCTGATATTAAAAAAGGTGATATTGTAAAAGTTAAAATATTAGATATCAATGTTGAAAAAGAAAGGATTAGTCTAGGTATTAAACAGTTAGAAATCGATCCTGTTCAAAAATTTATTAATGATTACCCCTTGAAATCAAGAATTTCAGGAAAAATTACAGCAATAGATGATAAGGGTTTAACAATTAATCTAGGTAAGAATGTGAAGGGTTATATTAAAAAAACAAATTTATCTAAGGATAAGATAGATCAAAAAGTAGAGAGATTTGCTATTGGAGAAATGGTGGATTCAATGATTGTATCAATTGATAACAAAATACGTAATATTAATCTATCAATTAAAGAAATTGAAATTGATGATGAGAAAAAAACTCTTTCTAAATATGGCTCTAGTGATTCAGGTGCATCTTTAGGGGATATTCTAGGTTCTGTTATTGAAAAAAAAAATAATGCTTAATGTTAAAATCAGATTTATTATTAACGCTTAGGAAAAAATACCCCTCTCTTAATTTGGATGATATTGAACTTATTACTAATCTTTTTTTCAAAAAGATTATTAATAGCCTACAGAATGGAAATAAGGTGGAATTAAGAGGTTTTGGAACTTTAAGTAAAAAGATAAATAAAGAAAAGTATGTTCGTAATCCTAAGACTAATGAAAAGATTTATAAATCTAAAAACTATAAAATTCATTTTAAAATTGGAAAGATTTTGCATCAAAGAATAAACCCAAACTAAATAAATGACTCAAAAAAAAATTATTGTTGCTTTGGACAGCGATAATTTTAAAAATGCTATATCTCTTGTTAATAATCTAAAAAACGATGTTTATGCTTTTAAAATTGGTTATGAATTTTTTTTAAACTTTGGTATTAATGGCTATAAATCTATTCAACAAAAAAATGTAAAAATTTTTTTAGACTTAAAACTACATGATATTCCTAATAGTGTTAAAAGTGGAATTGATGCTATTACAAAATTAAATCCATATTTTACAACAATACATATATCTGGTGGTGATGAAATGCAAGAAGCGGCAGTATCTGTAAAAAAAAATACTAAGATTATCGGAGTCTCAATCTTAACAAGCCTTGATTCTTCTCAAACAAAAAAATACAATTACAATGATAATATTGAAAATATTGTTAGCGACTATACTCATTATGCTCTTAAAAATAAACTCGATGGTGTTGTATGTAGCCCAAAAGAAATAGAAGTTGTAAAGAAGATAGCATCAGATAAGCTAATTATAATTACTCCTGGCATAAGACCTTCTAGTTCGTCAAATACTCAAGATGATCAAAAAAGATTTATGACTCCAAAAGAAGCCATTAAGTGTGGTGCAAATTATTTAGTTATAGGAAGACCAATTACACAGTCATTAAAACCATTAAAAACACTTCAAAAAATAAATACATCTCTTGAGTAAATTGAAATTTAAAATTTGTGGTATTAAGAATTTAGAAACTCTAGATTGTTGTATAGCAAATAATGTAGATTTTTTTGGATTAATTTTTTATAAAAAAAGCCCAAGAAATATAGAAATTAAAGATGCTCAAAAATTAATTTTTTCTAGTAAAAATAAATCTATTTCTTCAGTAGGAGTTTTTGTTAATGAACCAATTATACAACTTCAAAATTTACTAAAAATATTAAAATTAGATTATATCCAATTGCATGGAAATGAGGATAAAAACTATATATCTGAAATAAAAAAAAAGAATTCAATAAAAATAATTAAGAACATCTCGGTTAATTCTAAAGAAGATTTACTTAAAATAGAAAAATATCCAAATGCCGATTTTCTTCTATTTGATTATAAGCCTACTGAAGAAGAATTACCGGGTGGAAATGCTAAAAGATTTTCATGGGATTTGGTTAAAGATATTAAAACTTATAAACCTTGGTTTTTATCTGGTGGTATTAACATTAATAACATTAATGAAATAAAGAATTATGCAATTCCTTATGGAATTGATATTTCTTCAGGTGTAGAAGCCTCACTAGGAAAAAAAAGTATAAGCAGAATTAATTCATTATTTCAATTTTATGACTCAAAATAAAAATACATATAAACAATTTCCTGATGAAAAAGGATACTTTGGTCAATTTGGTGGTAGATATGTTTCTGAAACACTCATGCCGCTTATTTTAGAAGTGGAAGAAGAATACAATAAATTAAAAAATGACAAGGATTTTATAAATGACTTTAAATATTTTTTAAAAAATTATGTTGGAAGACCAAGCCCACTTTTTTTTGCAGAAAGAATCACCAACGATCTTAAGGGTCCTAAAATTTATTTTAAAAGAGACGAGCTAAATCATACAGGTGCTCATAAAATTAATAATTGCGTAGGACAAATTTTACTTGCAAAAAAAATGGGCAAACAAAGAATTATTGCTGAAACTGGGGCTGGTCAACATGGTGTAGCTACGGCTACTGTATGTGCTTTGTTTGGACTAAAATGTGTTATCTATATGGGAGAAAAAGATATTGAAAGACAATCACCCAATGTTTTTAGAATGAAACTTTTAGGTGCTGAGATACATAGTGTTTCAAGTGGATCTAAATCATTAAAAGATGCAATGAACGAAGCATTAAGAGACTGGGTAACTAATGTACGTGATACTTTTTATATAATTGGAACAGCCGCTGGCCCTCATCCCTATCCCAGTATGGTCAGAGACTTTCAATCTATTATTGGAAAAGAAGTGCGTACCCAGATCCTAGAATATGAAAACAAATTACCAGATTTGCTCGTTGCTTGTATTGGTGGTGGCTCCAATGCTTTAGGTTTATTTTACGATTTTCTTGATGATAATGAGGTTAAAATGCTAGCTGTGGAAGCTGCTGGCTTGGGTTTAAAGTCAGGAAAACATGCTGCCAGTTTATCGGGTGGTCAACCAGGCGTTTTGCATGGCAACAAAACCTATTTACTTCAATCTGATAGTGGACAAATTGAAGAAGCACACTCGATATCAGCAGGTTTGGATTATCCCGGTATAGGTCCTGAGCATTCATTTTTATTTGATGAAAAAAGAGTTCAATACGTTTCTGCAACAGATGAAGAAGCTTTAAAAGCATTTCAATATTGTTGTCACAAAGAGGGCATTATTCCTGCTCTTGAACCTGCTCATGCTTTAGCTGCATTAATAAAAATTGCTCCCAAAATGAATTCGGACGAAATAGTAGTTATGAATATGTGTGGCAGAGGAGATAAGGATATTTTTACTGTTGCTAAAGAATTAAATATTAAATTATAATGTCTGAACGAATTAAAAAAGTTTTTTCAGACAAGAAAAAAAAACTGATAACTTTTGTAACAGGTGGAGATCCGGACAAAAAAACTTCCCAAAAAATTCTTGAAAAAATTGTTGAATGTGGTTCTGATGTAGTTGAAATTGGGATGCCTTTTTCTGATCCAATGGCAGATGGACCAACAATTCAATTATCAAGTAATAGAGCTATTAATAACGGAACAAACCTAGAAACTATATTTAACATTTGTAAAAATATTAGAAAAATCAATAATGCCATACCAATAGTGCTTATGGGATATTATAATGTAATTTTCCACTTTGGTGTAAAAAGATTTGTTTGTGAATGTTCAAAGATTGGGATAGACGGCCTTATTATTGTTGATTTGCAACCTGAAGAAGATCCTGAATTATTCGATGAAATTCAATTTCATGATATTGATCTAATAAGGCTCATAACTCCCACTACCGACCCCAAAAGACTTAAAAAAATTATTCAACATGCTTCAGGATTTTTGTATTATGTAACTATTACAGGTATAACAGGTCAAAAATCTGCTGATATGAAAGAGTTAAAACATTCAGTTAAAGAAATCAGAAGGCAATCGAATCTTCCTATTGTCGCAGGTTTTGGTATAAAAGATAAAAATCAAGTTTCAGAAATTTGTGCAATTACTGATGGAGCAGTTGTTGGTTCCTCAATAGTAAAAATAATTGAGAATAATCTTAACCAATCTGATGTAATATTAAAGTTAATTGGTGATTTTGTAAAAGAATTAAAAAAAGGAACCAACCAATGAATTGGCTAACAAACTTTGTTAAACCAAAATTAAGTGCTCTAGTGAACCGCAGAGAGGTACCTGAAAATTTATGGCAGAATTGCCCTTCTTGTGCAAATATGTTGCATCACAAAGATTTAAATGAAAATTTAAGGGTATGCAATACTTGCAATTATCATTTTCGAATGTCTGCTGAAAAAAGAATAGAAATATTATTTGGAGATAATAATTTTAAAGAAATTGAATTAAATATAATTCCAGACGATCCTTTAAAATTTAATGATAAAAAAAAATATATAGATAGATTAAAAGAATATAGAAAAAAAACCAATCGCAATGATGCCTTTATTTTGGGGAAAGGCGATATTAATCAAAAAAATGCAATATTTGGATTTATGAATTTTAATTTCATGGGTGGATCAATGGGAAGAGCTGTTGGAGATGGAATTGTTCTTGGTGCAAAAAAAGCAATAGAAAATAAGTGTCCGTATATAATTTTTACATCCTCAGGTGGTGCACGAATGCAGGAGGGAATAATAAGCCTAATGCAAATGCCACGAACTGTAGCTGCGGTGGAACTATTAAATCAAAATAAAATTCCATATATCGTTGTTTTAACTGAACCTACCACAGGAGGAGTGACAGCATCTTTTGCCATGCTTGGTGATATTACTATTGCCGAAAAAGGATCAACAATTGGATTTGCAGGAAAAAGGGTTATTCAAGATACTATAAGAGAAGAACTTCCAATTGATTTTCAAAAAGCAGAATATTTACATGAACACGGGATGGTAGATATTATTGTGCACCGCAAGGATCTTAAAAAAACTTTATCCGACATACTTCATCACATTTCTTAATCAAAATGCCTAAACAACTAGACAAGTTGTTACAACAACTAATCACTCTACATCCGAAATATATCGATTTATCGCTAAACAGGTTATTGGGATTACTACAAAAAATCGATAACCCTCATTTAAAACTACCTCCAATAATTCACATTGCCGGAACTAATGGTAAGGGTTCAACACTTAGTTATTTACGCCACATAATGATGGAAAATAAATTTCTTGTTCATGCGTATATATCCCCTCATCTCAAATCTTTTAATGAAAGAATTATTCTTGCCAATAAAGAGGTTGTGACGAGTAAATTATTAAAAAATTTGCAGTATATTAAAAAAATTAATAACGACAATCCAATTACTTTTTTTGAAATTACAACTGCAGTAGCTTTTTATTTATTTTCAAAACAAAAAGCAGATTTTTTAATTTTGGAAACTGGTTTAGGGGGAAGGTTAGATGCAACAAATGTAGTAAAAAATAGTTTAATCAACATCATTACACCCATAGACATTGATCATCAGGAGTATCTTGGAAAAAATATCATAAAAATAACAAATGAAAAACTAGGTATTGTTAAAAAAAATAGTAATATAATTATAGGTAAGCAAAAAAAAATAATAACTTCATATATAAAAGAAAAAATTAAAAAAAAGAAAAATACTAAATTATTTTATGGCAAACAATTTAAAATAATGAAAACAAATTCTAAAAAATTTACATTGCGATATAAAAAAATACATTACTCTATCAATAATCCGAATCTTTTGGGAAATCATCAAATTGAAAACGCTAGCTTGGCAGTTGCTGCGATTTTACGATTAAATGAACTTGGTTATAATTTTTCCAACAGAATAATTAATCAAGGTATTTTTAAAACAAAATGGGCAGGTAGATTAGAAAAGGGTCAATTAAATAATATTCCGGTATATTTAGATGGTGCTCATAACCCTGGTGGAGCAATTCAATTATTAAAATTTTTTCAAAAACAAAAAAACAAGTGCTGGTTAATATTTGGAATGTTAAATAATAAAGATCTCTTATCTTATTTGAAAATAATAAAACCTATAACCTTAGGGGTTATAGCAATTAAAATTAAAGGAGAAAAAAATAGCTTTACACCACAACAAATTAGTATGAATTGTAGTAAATTAAATATTGCTTGTTTTGAGAAAAAATCAATCAAAGATGCAAATAATTTTCTTACCACAAAAGTAATGCCAAAAAACATTTTGATATGTGGCTCACTTTATTTAGTTGGGAAAATACGTTATCTTTATTTATAAAAAACTATCAATCCAATCGCTAAGAGCAGACTTGGGTAAACTACCAACTTTTGTATCAATTAATTTTCCTTCTTTAAACAACATTAGAGTTGGTATTCCTCTTACATTATATTTTTGAGGTATCTCGGGATTTTCATCTATATTTAGCTTTAATATTCTTACTGTACTTTTTTTTTCCTCAGAAATTTCCTCAAGAATAGGTCCGATTTGTTTGCAAGGTCCGCACCATTCTGCCCAAAAATCTACAACTACTGGAATATTTGAAGATTTGATATCTTGATCAAATGTACTATCATTTGTTGAGTTCGTGGACATAAAATAAATTTAAGCATTAAATAAATATATTCAAGAGTTTATTTTATTAAATATATTTAATCCCTGTGTATCTCCAACATGAAACCAATTAGATGACATCAATTGGCCCATTAATAAATTTTTTTGAATTAAAGAATTCCAAACAGTATTTAGTGAAAATTTATTTTCTTCTATATTATTGAAAACTTCTAAATTAATCATCTGCATACCAGAATAATAAATAATTTGATCACCATCCACATATCTTCTAACTTTGCCATTGCTCATAGTAAAGTCTCCAGTATTTTTTTTTAAACCAAATGCATATTTTTTTTCAACTAAAAGTAATTTACATAAATCCTGGGATGAAAAATTATTAATTAAATTTTTAACATCATTTAAATTTGAATTTTGCCAAAAAATATCAGCATTAGTTACTAAAATACTTTTATTTTTAAAGTTTGAAATAGCATTTTTTATACCGCCCCCTGTATCTAGTATTTCATTTTCATATATTAATTCTATATTTTTCATAAAATTATTTTTTCTAATTGCTTCAGCAATATGCTCATGTTTATAATGAGTATTAATAACAATCTGTTTACATCCTAAACTTTGTAAAAAATTAATCGTGTTATCAAATAAAGTAATACCATTGATTTTTATCAAAGGCTTAGGCAAATTTGATGTTAATGGAAGCATACGCTTACCAAAACCGGCTGCTAATATCATTGTTGAAAATGAATTAAGCATAAAAACTATAAAATATATTTATCATAAAACTTTGTTAACTTATTGTTTTGAAGTATTGCCAGACTTGATTGTAATCTCAGTTTAGTTGTAGATATAAAATCTAAATACCACGGTTGGTTCAATTCATTAGCTAATTTCACCCACCTACCTAATAAACGTGTTTGTCTGGAACAATTCAATAAATGATATTTTAATTTAAATTCTTTTAAAGATATTAATTGATTGCTGTGAGAATAAAAATAATTCATAAAATAAGCATTATATTGATCAGTAAAAAAAATACGCGAATCCTCTAATAATGAAAATAAATCCCATGAGCTTTCTCCCCAGAATGAATTTTGATAATCAATTACACCGCATTTTAAATGACCTTCTCTTGAAGGTAAAAAAATAAGATTATTCATATTAAAATCTTTGTGCACAAAATGTTTGAAATTGAAATTCAGGTGTTTAAAAGACTCAATCCAAATATCAAAAAATTCATCATTTAATGAATCAATCCTATCGATAATGTTATTATAAGAAAAATAATATTGTGGAAGTTCGGCAATTTCATTTTTAAATAATTTAATATTATATTGAGGCAAGGCATAGGAAGGATTAAAATTAATTTCCTTATTTATTATACACAATGTATCTGTAGCATATTGGAGTAAGTCTTTAATTGATTGTTGCTTTAATATTTTATCATATCTTAAATTACCAAAATCTTCAGATACTATAATTAGCTTATCATCATTTTTTTCAATAAGAGTAGGGATAGAAATATCAATGTTAGATAAAATCCTATGTACAACAAGATGATTTTTATATTCTAATTTATCTGAATTAAAATCAGTACAAACAAAACTATCAGAACCTTTAGATATTTTAAAAAATAATTTTTTTGATGCACCATTTTTAATTCTTTCTATTTTATAATTCCTATATTCAGGAGATAATTTATCTAAAAAATTAAAATTCATTAAATCTTTTCTTTTTTGAATGAAACATTTTTAAATGTCTTTTTGATAAATCGATCAACTCTAATTCAATCAAATAAAAATCCTTAACACTGAGATGATTCATGATTAATTCTGGCCATTCGACAATTATTATATTACCATGCAAATTTTCAAATATATCTATCTCAGATATTTCATTTATACTTTTCAGTCTGAATAGATCGTAATGAAAAATCTCATACTTTAATAATGAATAATTAATCATTATAGGAAAAGAGGGGCTTTTTATACTTTGAGGTTTTTGTAATGATAAATTATCGAACAAAGCATTAATAAAAAAACGCGTAAAAGTTGTTTTTCCTACTCCTAATTCACCTTTTAGAAAAATAATATCTCCCACTGCGGCTTTTTGAGCAAATTTTTGAGAAAATTTATTTAATTGCTTTAAATCACAGTTACATTCAATTATTTTATACAATTAAGTTAAGTTAAAAGGCATTTTTAAAACTTTCAACTAAATCAGTTTTTTCCCAAGTAAAATGACCCTGCATAGTAGGAGTTCTTCCAAAGTGGCCATATGCTGATGTTGGAACATAAATTGGATTACTTAGTTGTAGGTGTTCACGAATACCGCGTGGACTTAAATCAAAAAGTTCTGGAATTAGATTCTCTATTTTTGTTTCATCCACTTGGCTGGTGCCGTTAGTATTTATATAAATTGACAAAGGTTTGGAAATACCAATTGCATAAGATAGCTGAATAACACACTCTTCTGCTAAATTTGCTGCTACAATATTTTTAGCCAAATATCTAGCTGCATAAGCTGCCGAGCGATCTACTTTTGATGGATCTTTTCCTGAGAATGCGCCTCCGCCATGAGGTGCAGCTCCTCCATAAGTATCAACGATAATTTTTCTTCCTGTCAAACCAGAGTCACCGTCAGGTCCCCCAATTACAAAATTTCCAGTAGGATTAACATAAAAGTCCTTATCTTTTAGTTCATTAATTAAATTTTCAGGAATGCAATCATATACAATAGGTCTAACCAAATCTTTAATGTGTCCTGGTGACAAGCCTTCTTTATGTTGAGTTGACACCACAACTGATGCTACTTTTTTAGGTTTACCATTTTCATATAACATTGTAATTTGACTTTTTGAATCAGGCTCAAATTCTTCATTAGATTTATTTTTTCTCGCTTGAGCCATCTTTAACAAAATCTGATGAGCATAATATATTGGAGCAGGCATTAAACTTTCAGTGTCTTTGCATGCAAAACCAAACATTATACCCTGATCGCCAGCTCCCTCATCTTTGTTGCTACCAGAATCTACTCCCATAGCAATATCAGAAGATTGTTCATGTAGATGATTCTCTATTTCACAATTTTTCCAATGGAATCCTTTTTGCTCATAACCAATGTCCTTAATACATTCTCGAACTTGATCAATTAAGTTATCTTTGTCAATTGAAGGCCCTCTCACTTCTCCTGCTAACACAACTTTATTTGTTGTGGCTAAAGTTTCGCATGCAACACGAGATAATGGATCTGCTGATAAATAAGCATCAACCACCATATCAGATATTCTGTCACATACTTTGTCTGGATGGCCTTCTGAAACAGATTCACTAGTAAATAAATATGGTCTTTTCATTTTTTCTCCAACAATTTTAAAACTAATACCTATATGTATCGTCTTTAAATGGACCCTCTTTTTTCACACCTATATAATCTGCCTGCCTATCAGATAACTTGGTTAATTTTGCACCAACCTTTTTTAGATGAAGCATTGCCACTTTTTCATCCAAATGTTTTGGTAAAACATAAACTTTATTTTCATAATTTTTATAATTTTCCCATAGCTCTAATTGGGCCAATACCTGATTTGTAAATGAAGCACTCATAACAAAACTTGGATGGCCTGTTGCGTTACCAAGATTTACTAATCGTCCCTGAGATAAAAGAAGCAGTTTTTTACCATCCGGAAATTCAATTTCATCAACTTGAGGTTTTATTTCATCAGTTTTATAATTACGTAAAGCTTCAATCTGAATTTCATTGTCAAAATGTCCAATATTACAAATAATAGCTCTGTCCCTCATTTTTCTCATATGGTCTAGTGTAATAATATCAACATTGCCAGTAGCGGTCACAAAAATATCACCGTATGAACATGCATCATCCATCGTTACTACTTCATAACCTTCCATTGCTGCTTGTAATGCATTGATTGGATCAACTTCGGTAACACATACTCTTGCTCCAGCTCCTCTTAAACTTGCAGCAGACCCTTTTCCTACATCTCCATAACCTGCGACGATAGCTACTTTCCCCGCCATCATTACATCTGTTCCTCTTCTTATGCCATCAACAAGACTTTCCTTACATCCATATAAATTATCAAATTTGGATTTAGTAACTGAATCATTAACATTAATAGCAGGAACCTTTAGAAACCCTTCTTTTTCCATATCCTTTAAACGGTGAACCCCAGTTGTTGTTTCTTCTGATAATCCTCTTATTTCTTTTAGTATTTTAGGGTATTTTTCATGAATAATTTTAGTTGCATCTCCTCCATCATCTAATATCATATTAGGTTTCCAATTATTAGGTCCAGATAATGTTTGTTCAATGCACCACCAAAATTCTTTTTCACTCATTCCTTTCCAAGCAAACACTGGAATACCCTTAGAAGCTATTGCTGCAGCTGCATGATCCTGTGTTGAAAAAATATTACAAGAACTCCATCGAACAGAAGCTCCTAAATGAATAAGCGTTTCAATTAAAACCGCTGTCTGAATAGTCATGTGTAAGCATCCTACAATTTTTGCTCCTTTCAGCGGCTTAAGGTTACCAAATTCTTCTCGTAAAGCCATCAATCCTGGCATTTCAGTTTCTGCAATTGCAATTTCTTTTAATCCCCATTTACTTAATGAAAGATCTTTTACTTTATAATCAGATGCCATTAGAATTCCTATAATTTACAAAGAATATTATGCTTAGCCTTTTAATGGTAATTTAATTTCAAAACAAGCACCTTGGTAAATTTCATAATGATTTTCTATCAAATTAATACTTCCTTTAAAACTTTCGATAATTTTTCGTGAAATGGATAAGCCCAAACCTGTATGCTTGTCTTTATCTTTTAACCTATCAGTATAAAAACGATCAAAAATTTTTTCTTTAAAATCTAATGGTACACCTATACCTTGGTCAACAATATGAAATATAATGTTTTCATCTTGAATTATAGTATTAATTAATATTTTAGATTTTGATGGTGAGTAAGAAAAGCTATTATGAATAATGTTATAAAAAACTTGGGCTAATTTGTTTTTGTTGGCAACAATATAAGCTGGTGCATTATTGCTCTTAAAATCTATTTTTATATTATTATGAGGCAATGATTTTATAAAATCTTCTACAATAACTATAACATCAAATTTTTCAAATATCTCTTCATCTATTTCAACCTGTGTTAGGGTGTAATTAGATATATCAGAAATTAATATATTCATTCGTTCAATATCTTTGGTCATATTCTTTATCAATAGATTTTTACTATCTTCAGTAATTTTATTTTGAATTAACAATTCACTTGAACTCTTTAAACTAGAAAGTGGGTTCTTTAATTCATGAGATACATCAGATGCAAAACTTTCAATTTCGTTAATTCGTTTTTTTAAATCATCAGACATACTTGAAATATCCTTTCCTAATATTCCTATCTCATCTTTTCTTCTTGGATATTCAAGATTATTTTTTTTATTAGATTTTTCTCTCTCAGATCTTGTAATACGAGACAATAATTTTATTGGTGAGATTAAACTTCTAGAAAAAAACAAAGATACTAAAAACATTATAAGAATAATAATAAAATACAGATTAATTAAATTAAATGATATAATTGAGATGTGATTTTCATCTTGATTTAAAATTGATTTGATTAATACAACACCATATACTGAACTATTTTTTACAATAGGTTTTGAAATAATTTGTGTTATATTATTTTCTGAATCAAGATATACGTTTGATGAACTAAGTTGTTTTTTTATTGTTTCTTGAACAACAAAAATATCGCCTCTAAAATCAATAAAAAAAGATTGTAATTTTATTTTAATAAAAAAATCATGAATATTTTGAAATAAATTCAGATATAAATTTTTGTATACATTAAAAAAGTTCCTATTTTCTGGGAAATTTTCAATATCAAGCTCCATTACATCACTTGATAAATACATTTCTTCAGTATCTACATATACTATCCACGATTCATCATAAATTTTAACTATAAAATTTTCGTCTAGATAATTTTGAATCACATATTTTTGTGTGATAGTTGGTTCTAATTGTGGTTCAGATAAAATAATATCTTCACACTCTTGAATATTATTTTTTATTTCATAATCTGAATCTTTACTTATATTTTCTTCACAAGTTTCATTAAATAATCTCACTCTAAGTATAGCGCTCTCTTCTAAATAATTAGCTATTTGATTAATAATTTTATTATTTTGTTTTAATTTAATTTTGAATCTTTTATCAGTATCCGTTGATATTAAAAAAAAATTAATAATAATAAAAAAAAATAATCCAATGATTGCAGTTAAAAAGTTTATTATTAAAATTTGAGAAGTTAATGAGTAATTAGATAATGATAATTTCTTAAAAAAACTATTCACGCCATGAATAGCCTGATCCGTATCTTGTTCTTATTTGATCAAAATTGGGATCATATGATTTAAATTTTTTTCTTAAACGCTTTATATGGCTATCAATTGTCCTATCATCTACATATATAGTATCACCATACATAGCATCCATTAGCTGATTTCGATCTTTAATAACACCAGGATGTTTTGATAGGGATCTAATTAAGTTAAACTCTGCTACAGTTAACTCAATTATATCACTTTTCCAAAAACATAATTGTTTTAAATCATCCAAAGATAAATCACCTTTTTTGAAATTTTTATTTTCTACACTATTATTTATTACATCTGCATTGCGATTTTGATGAACTCTTAATACAGTTCTTACTCTCTCATTAAGTAATTTTTGTGAAAAAGGTTTCTTTATGTAATCTGCTGCACCCATTTTAAGACCAATAATTTCATCCTGCTCTTGATCTTTAGAGGTTAAAAAAATAACAGGCATATTTTTTAAAGATAAGTTTTTACTTGAACGGACCTTCATCAATAATTCATTTCCATTCATCCGAGGCATTTTAATATCAAACAGACCCAAGTCATATTCTTTACTCTCTAATCCTATAAGAGCTTCTTGGCCATTTGCATAAGTATCAACTATATAACCTTCTGATTCTAACGCCAGAGATATGGAAGTTAGTATATTGGACTCATCATCCACTAAAGCAATACGGGGCATATGAAATTAACTAATAGTCTAATTATTTTTTATGGCAAATTTAAGTTAAAATAATTTAAAATTTGGAAACATTTCTAACTTTTATTTATGTATATTTTGTTAATGATGTTAATAAAATGTTGTAATGATTTCAAATAATTAGATCTAAAAAGAATAAATTTTGATAATGAATACATTTGACATTATTTAAAAATTAACTATGTTCTATATTTGTTCTTATTGCGATATTAACTAAATGTTGTATTGTCTTTTTTTGGCAACACTACATATTGTGTTTATCAACAATAAATTATTAAAATGAATAGAAGAAATTTTTCAGACAATTTACTCGTATCCTTAAAACAAGAACAAGAAAAAAATATTAATTTATTAAGTTTAACTGTTGTTAGACGTGATGGATCAATAACCCCTTTCAAGTCTGATAAAATATCTAACGCAATTCAAAAAGCTTTTTTAGCCCAAACCAAAATAAGAAATGATAAACAAAAAGATAATGAGCAAAGTTCAGGAATTCATAAAACTGTTGAGCAACTAACAAGTAAAGTTGTTGCAGCCCTAACTAGAAGAATTGCAGATGGGGATATGATTCACATTGAAGATATTCAAGATCAAGTGGAACTAGCCTTAATGCGTGACGCGCATCATAAAGTTGCTAGAGCTTACGTACTTTATAGAGAACAACGAGCTGCTTCTAGATATCATACAAAAAAATTAAAAGAACAGGTTGGAGTCAAAGTATCATCTATGATGGTCACTAAACGAGATGGCAACAAAGAACCAGTTTCTCTTGATAAAATAACTAATAGAGTTTCGGTTCTTTCAACAGGTCTTGCAATTGACCCAATTACAGTTGCTCAAAAAGCAATACCGGGTTTATTTAATGATATTACATCCACTGAGATAGATAATTATCTTGCTGAAACTTCAGCTGCTCTAACAGTTGAACACCCAGACTATTCTAATTTAGCCGCAAGAATAAAAGCTAATGCCCTTCATAAGGAAACGCCTGGTTTTATCATTGCAACTAAAAATTTATACGAAGACGGTCTTTTAAAAGAAGAATACTATAATAAAGTAATTGCTAATTCTGAGGCAATTGAATCAATAATCGATTATGATAGAGACTACAGCTTTGATTATTTCGCTCTAACCACTCTAACTAGAGCTTATCTTCTCAAATATGATAATAAAACGATTGAAAGACCTCAGGATCTTTGGATGCGTGTCGCTCTTACTGTTTCTTGTGGTAACTTTGATTTTAATAAAGTTAAAGAAACATATAATACTCTATCAAGCGGTATGTACACCCATGCAACACCTACATTATTCAATAGTGGACTTAAAATGCAACAATTATCATCCTGTTTCTTAATAAGCATGGAAGATGACTCAATAGAAGGTATTTTTAACACAATTAAAGATTGTGCCCTTATCTCTAAAACTGCAGGTGGCATAGGTATGCATGCCCATAATATTCGGGCTAGCGGAAGTCGAATAAAATCAACTAATGGAAAATCCAATGGATTAATACCTTTTCTAAAAATATTTAATGAGACAGCTAAATCTGTTGATCAAGGAGGTGGTAAAAGGAAAGGGTCGTTCGCCGTTTATCTTGAACCTTGGCATGCCGATATCGAAAAATTTCTAGAATTGAGGAAAAATACGGGTGCAGAAGAGTTCAGAGCAAGAGATTTATTTTATGCTTTGTGGGTACCTAATCTTTTCATGAAACGAGTTGAAAATGACGAAGATTGGACACTTATGAGTGAACATGAATGTCCAGGACTTTCAGATCATTATGGCGAAGCTTTCGAAAGATTGTATGCAAAATATGAAAAAGATCTGCCTCATTTAAAAAAAATTAAAGCTAGAAACTTAATGTCTAAAATAATTGAAGCGCAGATTGAAACTGGGCAACCTTATATGCTTTATAAAGATGCTATTAATGAAAAATCTAATCAAAAAAATATTGGAGTTATTAAATCATCTAATTTATGTGCTGAGATTGTTGAGTATTCGAATAAAAGTGAAACTGCTGTATGCAATTTAGCTTCTATTGCTCTACCAAAATTTATTGATAAAAAAAATAAAAAATATGACTACAAAAAACTTTATCAAACCGCAAAACTAGCAACAAAAAACCTTGATCGAGTCATTGATATCAATTTTTATCCAACCGATAAAACCAGTAGATCAAATAATTTACATCGTCCAATTGGCCTTGGTGTTCAAGGTCTATCAGATGTATTTTTTATACTATCAATTCCTCATGAAAGTGAAGAGGCTGGAAAAATTAATAAATTAATATTTGAAACAATATATTTTGGTTGTTTAGAGGCTTCTATGGAATTGGCAAAAGAAAAGGGTACTTATTCATCATTTGAAGGTTCTCCACTATCCGATGGAAAATTCCAATTTGATTTGTGGAACACTAAACCCTCCAATATGTGGGATTGGGAAGCGTTAAGAACAAAAATAAAAAAACATGGGACACGCAATTCACTTACAACAGCATGTATGCCTACAGCTTCCACTGGAATTATTTTAGGTAATACGGAAACATTCCAAATTCAAACATCCAACATATACAAAAGACAAACTTTATCTGGTGAATTTTTATTGGTTAATCGACATCTAGTTAAAGAGCTATCTAGAAGAAATCTATGGGATAAAGAAATAAGGGACAACATTATTTTACAAAATGGATCTGTACAAAATATTCCAAACTTTCCTGATGATTTAAAGGAAATATATAAAACCGTGTGGGAAACATCACAACGTGTTGTCATAGACATGGCCGCAGACAGGGGGCCTTTCATTGATCAAACTCAATCCATGAATTTATGGTTATCCAATCCAACTTTTGGAAAAGTAAATTCTATGCATATGTATGCATGGAAAAAAGGTTTGAAAACTGGCATGTATTATCTTCGCAGTAGATCAGCTGTTGATGCTGTTAAAGTCACTGTATCCTCAGAAAAAGTTGCAAAAGAAAACTTTGCCAACTCCATAAAAGAAGATGAGCTAGAAGAATGTTTGACTTGCAGTGCTTAAGTATTAGAGAATAAGAATGATCTCAAAAGGTATTAAATCAATCTTTCCAATCAAGAATCAAGAAATATGGGATAGATATAAATTACACATTCAATCCTTCTGGACTCCAGAGGAAGTTTCTCTTCAAGACGATTTGAGAGATTTGCAGATTTTAAACGAGGGAGAGAGGCACTTTATAAAAAATGTATTGGCTTTTTTTGCAAATTCAGAAGCTATGATAAATGAGAATTTGGCAAGCAGATTTTATAAAGAAATATTAATGCCGGAAGCACGTTGTTTTATATCGATGCAAATGCTTAATGAATCTATACATGCGGAAATGTATGCTTTGCAAATAGAAGCGTACGTTGTGGATCAACAGGAAAAAGACATGTTGTTCAATGCAATTCAAAACGTTCCATGTATTAACCTTAAGGCTAAATGGGTATCAAAATGGTTAAGTGGAAGTCAAAACTTGCTTACTCGTTTGATTGCGTTTGGTTTAGTGGAAGGTCTATTTTTTGCAGGTTCTTTTTGTGCAATTTATTATTTTAGAAAAAGAGGATTACTTCCAGGATTGGCTTTGTCCAATGATTGGATAGCCCGAGACGAGGGAATGCACTTCAGTTTCTCGGCACTTATGTTCAAAATACTTCGTGATAAATTTAACAATAACTCTCTTACGGACACTGATTTGTTAGATGTCAATTTAATAACGGGGAATGTCGCACAATCAGAATTTGAAGAAATTGTCAGGGAGGCAGTATCCTTTGAAAAAGAATTTGTACAAGAAGCTTTACCAGTGGATTTAATTGGAATGAACGCTAATCTTATGAGCCAATATATTGAAGCTGTTGCTGATCGAATTGCTGATCTCTTTGAATTTGAAAGAGTATATAATACGGAAAATCCTTTTGACTTTATGAGAGCGTTGGATGTTCAAAATGTAACGAACTTTTTTGAAAAAAGGGTATCAGAATATCAAAGACCTACTGATAGAGTGCTTAGTTTTGATGATGTTTTCTAATGAAAGCTGAGATTTATTCTAGAACTAACTGTGTGTTTTGTGATAAAGCGAAAATGCGCTTAAGCAAATATAATCCTACAGTGCGTATGCTAGATCAAGACTATACAAGAAAAGATTTCTTTAAAAAATTCCCTAATGCCAAAACCTTTCCTCAAATCATCATTAATGATGAGCATGTTGGTGGATACCGCGAATTGAAAAAATGGCTAGATCAAAATTTGTTTGACGAAGATTTTTAAACTATATTTTTTCCTTTTTTCCGATTATAATTTTTTTTATTTGCAACTAATCTTTGCTTATATTTTAATGTTCTTAAATCTTTGGCAATAGGATTTAACTTCTTCAGTTTTTTGGTTTTTTTAATCATTTAATGCGTTTCTCCCCAATCATTGCCTATGCCATGATCAACAATCAGAGGAACGATAAAATCTTTATAATTCAAATGAGTTTTTTCCATAATATTTTTTATGAGAGGAATAGATTCTTTTATTTTATTTTCCGCAATTTCAAAAACGAGTTCGTCATGAACTTGCAATATCATTTGTGCGTCAATTTTTTTCTCTTTAATATTTTTGTGTATTTCTATCATAGATAATTTAATTATATCAGCTGCTGTACCCTGAATTGGCGCATTGATCGATTGACGTTCAGCAAATCCCCGTACAGCAAAATTTTTATCATTAATACCTTTAATGTTGCATCTCCTACCAAACATAGTTTCTACATAATTATTGGTCTTGGCATGATTTATTTGAAAGTCCATATAATCTCTAATTTTTGGAAAACGCTTAAAATAATTTTCAATATATTGTTTAGCTTCAGAATTAGAAATGGACAATTGTTTTGCTAATCCATATGGGCTAATTCCATACAAGATTCCAAAATTAATGGCTTTTGCCTTTCTTCTGTGTTCTAAATTTAGATCTTTATCTTTGATATTAAAAATTTCTTTTGCCGTTGATGAATGAATATCTTCACCTGCAACAAATGCATTAATAAAATTGTTATCTTGAGAAATTTCAGCCGCCAGACGAAGTTCAATTTGTGAATAATCAAAACTTACAATTTTACAATTTTTTTCAGCAACAAAGGCATGCCGAATTTGCCTTCCTTTTTCAGTTCGAATAGGAATGTTTTGAAGATTTGGATCATTAGAGCTTAAACGACCGGTTAATGTTGTAGCCAATGCATAAGAAGTATGAACTCTTTTAGTTTTATCATCTATTTGCTCTTGTAAGGCATCAGTATAAGTTGAACGTAATTTTGATACCTCGCGCCAATCTAAAACCAATTTTGCTATATCATGGCCTTGTAATGATAAATTTTCGAGTATTCCTGAATCAGTAGAATAGGTGCCTGTTTTAGTTTTTTTGCCTCCCTGAATCCCCATCTCCAAAAAAAGAATTTCACCAAGTTGCTTTGGAGAGCCTATATTAAATTCTTTACCTGTAATTTTATAGATTTGTTTTTCAATTTTTTGTGCTTCATTTAAAAAATCTTTACTTAATCTTCCTAAATATTTTTGGTTAACTTTTACACCCAATTCTTCCATAGAAGATAAAACTGGTATCAAGGGTCTGTCTATCTTTTCATAAACACATGAACTTTTTTCTCTTATTAATCTTGGTTTTAATTCATTAAAAAGTTTAAGAGTAATTATTGCATCTTCGGCTGCATATTTTGTAGCTTCATCAATTGCAACATAATCAAACGTTATCTGTTTTTTCCCAGATCCCACTAAGTCCTTAAATTTGATTGTCGAGTGATTAAGGTGTCTATAAGCTAGATCATCCATTCCGTGCCTTGTGAGACCATTGTCAAGAGCATAAGATAATAACATTGTGTCATCATATGAAAAAAACTCTACTCCATATTTTTTTAAAATGCGAATATCATACTTCAAATTTTGACCAATTTTCAAAATGGCTGAATTAGAACAAATTAATTTAATCTTATTTATTACCTCCTTTTCTGATAGCTGATCTTTTATTATTTTTTTTGTTTTAATACTTTTATGATTAATAGGAATGTAATACGCAGCTTCTTCGTTATATGATAATGACACTCCCACTAATTCGGCTTTTTCAATATCAAGAGAGCTTGTCTCCGTATCTATTGCAACTATACCTGCGGTTTTAATTTCTTCTATGACCGTGGCAAATTTAGAAATATCATTAATAGTAATAAAATTTGTTGATACTGCGCTTTTATTTATTACTTTATTTTCAGTCTTATTATTTATAAATGAGTTATTTTCTAGACGTTGTTGAATAGCTCTAAACCCTTGCTCAATGAGAAAATTATTAATTGAATTATTGTCATGATTATCAAGCTCAACAAAGGGTTTAATTTCATCAATACCGAGAGGCAAGTCAATTTTATTATTTAGGTTTACTAAATTCAAACTTATGCGAATATCTTCTTCTGAATCTTTAATTATATTCTTTCTTTTTTCTTGCTTAATTCTATCAGCATTTTTAATCAAATTATCAATATCGCCAAATTCTTTAATAAGCTCTAGTGCTGTTTTAGGGCCAATGCCAGGAGCTCCAGGAATATTATCAATCTTATCACCGGTTAAAGCTTGAATTTGAACTACTTTTTCTGGTTCTACTCCAAACTTTTCTATTACTTCATTAATACCTATTTTCCGATTTTTCATGGGATCTAACATTTCAACTTTTTCATTAACTAACTGCATTAAGTCTTTATCCGAGGATACGATTAAGGAAGGTATATCCAATTTAGAAGCTTCAACTGAATAAGTGGCAATGATATCATCTGCCTCATAACCCTCTATTTCAAGCTGTGGAATATTAAATGCTTGAACACACTTCTTTATCAAATCAAACTGAGGAACAAGGTCTTCAGGTGTTTCGCCTCTATTAGCTTTATAATCGGGATAAATTTTATTCCTAAAGTTTTCTCTCGCTGCATCAAAAATCACAATGAGTTTTTCTTCTCCATAATCTTCTATTAATTTTACCAGCATATTCGTAAAACCAAAAACAGCATTTACCGGGGTTCCATCTTTTCTGCTCATTGGAGGTAATGCGTAATAAGCCCTAAATATATAAGCTGAACCATCTATAAGTATTAATCTTGATTTTTTATTCATCGAATAATAAAAAAGTATTAGTTTAAAAAA
>Ga0208391_1000315_pt1 | contig 27611 bp, 28 predicted proteins | sample Knorr_S23_td_Bot_FD_185612 | JGI IMG/M metagenome (GOLD analysis project Ga0208391, IMG submission 185612) | Marine microbial communities from Southern Atlantic Ocean transect - Knorr_S23_td_Bottom_ad_3770_LV_A (SPAdes) (version 2) | ecosystem: Environmental > Aquatic > Marine > Oceanic | place... | reverse complement strand
GTTTGACAGTTATAATGGTTTTCAAAGACGCCAACGGCGTTGTTGGGAATCGTCGACAGGCCGGGTTGGAAAATAAAAGGTTAATTAATCTAGAAAGGCAGGTTTTATGGTACAGGCTCCAGAGGTTCCAGTAGAAGAGCGTCCAGCTCCGCCCAGGGAACCGAATGCACCGATCACGATGAAGTCCCTCTTAGAGGCGGGCGTTCACTTCGGGCATCAGACCCGAAGGTGGAATCCGCAGATGAAAAGGTACATCTTCACCCAACGTAATGGCATCCACATAATCGACCTACAGCAGACGCTGGGGCTGATCAACGAGGCCTACCGGGCAATGGTCCAAGTTGTGGCCGACGGTGGCAAGGTTCTGTTTGTGGGCACCAAGCGGCAAGCTCAGGAAGTCGTCGAGAGTGAAGCCGAACGTTGTGGCATGTGGTACGTGAACCAGCGTTGGCTGGGTGGAACTCTGACCAATTTCCAGACCATTCGCGGGCGGATCAATCACATGATTGACCTGCAACAAAAGAGGGACGCCGGTTACTTACGGGTGCTCCCCAAAAAAGAAGGCGTAAAACTACGGGACAAACTGAATAGGCTAGAAAAGTATTTCCTAGGCATGCGGGAGATGAACGAACTGCCTAAGGCGTTGTTCGTCATCGACATCGGCAAAGAAGACATCTGTATCGCTGAAGCTCGCCGCATGGGAATCCAGATCTTCGCCATCGTGGACACGGACTGCGACCCGGACAAAGTGACCCACTCTATCCCCGGAAATGATGACGCCGTCCGGTCCATCCGTTTGATCGCGGGCAGAATGGCCTCCGCGGTTCTGGAAGGCGCGGCTCAGAAAGAAGCCATGCTCTTGGCGGAACAGGAAGAAGCGGCTCTGCTGGAACAGGCCCGGCGGGAAGAACTGCAACTGGCTGAAGACGATGAAGTAGAAATGACGGAGGGGTCGGACCCGGTAACCTCCGATCTATTCGGAGAGAAAGCCGAGATACCGGCAATGGATTCAGAGGGGCGCGAGATCGCATCTTTGGATCGCACGGTTGTTGATGAGCCGGCGCCTTCCGAACCGGAGCCTAACAACGAAGAGGCAAGCTCGTAATTAAAGCTGCCCATTGAGTGGCCGCTGGCTCAGGCTACCGGCAGTGTTGTACCGGTTCTAATCGCACGGCATAGTTTCCCTTTGAAAATACAGGAGGCATACTTGGTGGTCAGCGTCGATCAAATCCGAGCCCTGCGCACCCAAACCGGGGCCGGAATCATGGAATGCAAGCAGGCCCTGGAGCAGACTCAAGGGGATATGGACAAAGCGGTCGAATCCTTAAGGGATAGAGGCTTCGCCCAAGCAGCCAAACGGTCGGACCGTGAAACCAATCAGGGAGTGGTCCAAGCATACATCCACACCGGTGGGCGGGTCGGAGCGATAATTGAGTTGGGCTGCGAAACAGATTTTGTTGCCCGAACTCCCGAGTTCCAATCCTTAGCCCATGACATCGCCATGCAGGTGGCAGCCATGGCGCCTGCCTACCTTGATGAAAGCGATAAGGAAGAGGACGACGACCGGCCAGCGGCTCAGGTATGCTTGTTAAAACAACCGTTCATCAAAGGGAACTCAAATTCGGTCGCGGATATCGTTCAAGAGATGGCGGCCAAGGTTGGCGAGAACGTTCGGGTAGTGAGATTCAACCGATTGGCGCTGGGAGAATAACCTCAGCCGGGCCTTATGCGTCAGGCTAGCTACAATCGGATCTTACTGAAAATAAGTGGTGAGTCGTTAAAAGGCTCCGGTAGCTACGGCATTGAGCCTGCCGCGGTTAATTATCTTGCTCACCAGATAAGCCAAGCACATAATATGGGCGTCGAGGTGGCGGTAGTCATCGGAGGCGGAAACATCTGGCGCGGCGCACCGGCCGAATCTCAAGGAATGGACCGGGCAACCGCCGACTACGCCGGAATGCTGGCTACAATAATCAATGCTCTAGCCCTACAGGACGCGCTGGAACGTTGTGGAATCACTACACGTACCCAAAGCGCACTGCAAGTGCAAGCGGTGGCGGAACCGTATATCCAGCGAAGGGCTATGCGGCACCTAGAGAAAGGGCGAGTGGTCTTGTTTGCCGCCGGCACCGGGAACCCCTTCATGACAACCGACACCGCTTCGGCGCTACGAGCGCTGGAGATCGGCGCGGAAGTACTCCTGATGGCGAAGCACAATGTGGACGGAGTATACGACTCAGACCCCAACGAGAACCCCGACGCCGTCCGTTTTAACAACCTGGACTACATGGACGCCTTGAATCGCCGCCTGGACGTCATGGACGCCACTGCGGTTTCACTATGCATGGACAACAAGTTGCCGATCATCGTATTCGACATCGGAGACGAAGGAAGCATTTGCCGAATTCTGTCTGGTGAGTCAGTGGGCACCATTATAACCGGGAGCGATTGACCATGACGACAAATAATGACGGCGGTAATGACCAGACACCCGAGACTGTTCTGACCGACGTGGACCATAAAATGGACCGGGCGATCGACGCTCTTAAGCGGGAACTCAGCGCACTCCGGACCGGCCGGGCGACGCCTTCTTTGATTGAGAACATCAAAGTGGACTACTACGGTGTGCCCACGCCGCTCAATCAGATCGCATCCATCTCCGCACCGGATGCCAGGGCCATCATGGTCCAACCTTGGGACAAAGCGGCCATGAAGGAGATCGAGAAGAGCTTGCTAATGTCGGACATGGGGTTCAACCCCTCCAACGACGGAACCAATATCACGGTGCCGGTGCCTCCGCTTAACACAGAACGGCGCCAAGACCTGGTTAAAGTGCTAAAACGCAAGATTGAAGATGGAAAGGTGTCAATCAGAAACGTGCGCCGGGACGGGCAGGATCGATTGAGAAAGATGGAAAAGGACAAAGACATCTCCCAAGACCAGAGCCGCCGTGCTCAAGACCAACTGCAGAAAGCAACCGACGGCCACACCAAAACCGTGGATCAAGTCGGCGCCGCCAAAGAGGCGGAGATACTGCAGGTCTAGCCGATGCAAACTAAGCCCGCAGACTCCCAAAATTTCTCCCAAGCAAAGGGAAAAGTACCTGTACATGTAGCTATTATCATGGACGGTAATGGGCGATGGGCTCAGAAACGGGGGCTACCCCGTTTGGATGGACATCGTGTCGGCGTGGATTCCATCCAGAGGATCCTCAAGACTCTGTCCGCCAAGGGCGTGGAATACGTTACCCTCTACGCATTCTCAACGGAGAATTGGAATCGTCCCGCAGAGGAAGTCGCGGGGATCCTAGAGATTCTACAACAAGCTTTGCGGGTCCAGACCGAGGCCCTTCACGAAAACAACGTGCGCATCGTCCACATCGGCAAACAAGACCGTATCAGTCACCAACTGCAAGACGAGGTGGCCTATGCGGAGGGCTTGACCCGAAATAATACCGGCATAACCCTGAACGTGGCTTTTGATTACGGTGGGCGCGACGAGATATTGGAGGCGGTGCGGAAGATCATTCGAGACGGCATACCCGAGGATCAGGTGGATGAAGCGCTATTTCGTAAGTACTTGTTCACCGGCCACTCTCCCGATCCCGACCTGATAATCCGTACCGGCGGTGAGATGCGGATCAGCAACTTCCTGCTGTGGCAGTCCGCCTACAGCGAATACTTCCACACACCCACGCTCTGGCCTGATCTGGATTCTGAAGAGCTAGAGCAAGTCCTAGAGGCGTATAGCACCCGTCAACGGCGTTTCGGCAGAGTGGAACCCGAGGAATAACGATTGCTCCCTCGGGTTCTGACAGCCTTAGTGGGGACTCCTATCCTGCTGACCCTCGTTTGGTGGGGCGGCATTTCTCTTGCGGCCTTAGTGGTCTTGGCCGCGGCGTTGAGCATCCGCGAGTTTTACCGGCTACTGCCTCCCGAGACTGGACCGCTGCCCATCGCCTTAGGGATGGTATGGACCACCGCTCTAGTGGTGGGCGCCAGTGCCGCGTCGGGCACGCTCGACCTTCTGATCGTTTCCGGCGGCATCTGGGTGTCCGGGGTCTTCGTAGCTTTGCTCTGGATGATTGCCTTCCATTCCGCACGCCGGCGCCTAACGGCCGTCATATATCTTCTGGGCGGTCCGATCTACATCGGGTTTCTGCTAGGCCATAGCTTGGCGCTACGGGGATTGGATGGGGGCGGATCATTGGGCCGTGATTGGCTGATTTTTGCCGTACTTGTAACATTCGCCACCGATTCCGGCGCATGTTTCACGGGAAGGTTGTTGGGCCGTAGGCCCCTGGCTCCCACTGTAAGTCCCGGCAAAACGTGGGAAGGGAGCGCCGGAGGATTCGTTTTTGCGGTGGCGGCAGCCTTGGTCTTGGGGGCGATTTTTGACCTGAGAATCCCGTTGTGGCAGGTGGGCGTGATCGGCGCGGTCGTGGGCGTGGCCGCACAATGGGGCGACCTACTGGAATCCAAGCTGAAGCGGATCGCCGGCGTGAAAGATGCCGGCAATCTTTTCCCCGGACATGGCGGCATCCTAGACCGGCTGGATAGCATTGTGATATCGGTGCCTGCGGTGTACTATCTTGTAGCCACGGTGTTTACTTCATGAAGAAGATAGTAATACTCGGTTCCACTGGCTCCATCGGCAGACAAACCCTGGACATTGTGCGGGCATTTCCAGGCGAATTTGATGTTGTTGGACTGGCCGCAGGCAACAATCTAGAACTGTTGCAACAGCAGATGGCGGAGTTTAATCCGAGCCACGTCTGTTGCATCAAACCGCTGGACTCATTGCCCGATGGCGTCTCATTCACTCCCATGGCAGATATGGTCGCCCTAGAACATGTGGACCAGGTGATGGTGGCAACCATGGGCAGTGTGGGGTTGCTCCCAACCCTTAGCGCCCTGAAGCACGGGAAATCAGTGGCCCTTTCCAACAAAGAGCCCATCGTGATGGCCGGCTCCATCATCAAGGACTACGAGAAGAAATACGGTGGCGTAGTTCTGCCCGTGGACAGCGAACCCAGCGCTATCTGGCAATGCCTTCGGGGAGAGGACAACCCCATCCAACGGTTGATGATTACAGCATCGGGCGGCCCTTTTCGGACAACTCCCCTGGAAGAACTAGCCCATGTAACCCCGGAAAAAGCACTGAAGCACCCCACCTGGCAGATGGGCCGTAAGATCACCATTGATTCGGCGACCTTGATGAACAAAGCCTTCGAGGTCATTGAGACGCACTGGTTATTTAGCGTGCCCTGGGATAGGATAGAAGTAGTAGTGCATCCTCAGAGCACGATTCATTCCATGGTCGAGTTTGCAGACGGTTCTATAAAAGCCCAATTGGGACCGCCTGACATGCGGTTGCCCATCCAATACGCTCTCTTTTATCCCCACCGTCTCCCCAATGAGATGATTCCCAAATTGGATACAAGCATAGCCCATTCGCTGACTTTTGAGCCCCTTGATATGGATCGCTACCCGTGTTTCGGTTTGGCTGTGGAGGCAGGGCGGCGCGGCGGCACCTTCCCGGCGGTACTTAGCGCGGCGGATGAGATTGCCGTGAACGCGTTCTTAGAAGGCAAGATACCATTTACCGGCATATATCAATTGGTGGAGCAGGTGCTCGCCCAACATGATCCATCACCGGGCCGTGACGCCGAAGAGGTGCTGGAGGCCGATCGTTGGGCCACCGCGCTGGCCAGCAAGATAGCCGGGTAATATTTGAAGGGTAGTGGCTGAATGGAAACCTTTTTGATCGCGGTCGGCGCCATGGTTCCCATGCTGGTGGTCTTGGTGGTGGTCCACGAATTTGGTCATTACGCCACCGCCCGCAAACTGGGAGTCAAGGTTCTGGAATTCGGCGTCGGCTTTCCTCCCAGGGCATATACCCTTTATACCGGCAAGACCCGGGTCTTGATCTCCCCTGAAACCCGCTTCATAAACCTGACCGGCCCATCCGATATAAAAGTTGGCAGTTTGGTGAAAGTTTCATCGGGTGAAGATTCCCAAGGGAATCTGGTTGCCCAGGTGATTGAATCGCCTCTCGCGGCCAAGAGCTTGATAGCCAAACTGACAGGCAAAAGGAAATCCGATGCAGTTTCGGCTCCCGTTCAGCCCGACGATTTATCAGATTCCGACGAACTGCTGAAGCACGAAGGGAAGGTTCGCGCCGTCGAGGACGGATCCATAGTGCTGGCGGATATGCTTTATACCATGAACTGGGCCCCGCTAGGGGGATTTGTGCGCCTGGCCGGGGAAAACAACCCGGCAGTGCCGCGCAGTTTGGCAGGCAAGGGAGTTGGCACTCGCTTCCTAGTACTGGTCGCGGGGCCGTTGATGAACGCCATCCTGCCCATCGCCTTTTTTACCGTCCTGCTGATGATGCCCCAGGAGATTCTGGTGGGACAGGTGGCGGTGGATCAGGTCACTGAGGGTTCTCCCGCCCAGTCGGCTGGAATCAAGCAGCACGACATCATATTGAATTCCGATGGACGCCTGATAGAAAACGCCGGGGATCTTATCCGGTATATCAACCTGAACGGCGGCTCGTCCATGGAGTGGCTGGTTCTCCGTGGAAACAAGCAACAGGTCATTAACGTGCAGCCCGAGTTCGTTGGAGAGGAAGGGCGGTGGCTGGTAGGGATCGCCACCCGGTTGGACAACTCCCATATCGAGAAACGCTCTCAGGCCCCGTGGACAGCCTTCGGAAATAGCTTCGTCAACACCTGGGAATTGCTGCGACTGGTGAAGCAGGGCATCTTTGGCGCATTCTCCAGTGGCTCTGCCCCCCAACTCTCTGGACCCATCGGCATCGCCCAGATAGCGGGTGAATTCACCAAAGAGGGCGGGCTGCAAGGTTGGATGGCGATCACCATCTTGCTAAGCATCAACCTTGCCATCCTGAACATTCTGCCCATCCCCATGTTGGACGGCGGCCGATTGGTCTTCGTATTGCTGGAATGGCTCCGGCGTGGCAAGCGGGTGCCTCCGGATAAAGAGGGGTTGGTGCATCTCGGCGGCTTTGTGGTTCTGATCGGCTTCATCATCTTGATCAGCGCCAACGACATCAATCGCCTCATCCAGGGTCAGAGCTTTTTGGGCTGAACGGGTTCGGACTCCCGCGGCTATACCCTGGCACCGCTTCCCCCTTTCGTGTAACATTGTCCCCGGGAAATAGTTCCGGTTCCCAGTACCATGACCCTGGCGCAAGTTCTTACCGCCGCGCTAGCAATACCGATTCAACACCTTCGGATTACGCGAATATCTCCCTCTTTATGAGGCTTTGATAGGAATCCCCAATGAACAAACGCCGAGTCACCAAGCCGGTTACCATTGGCGGAGTCAAAATTGGCGGTGGAGCCGACGTAACCGTACAGTCCATGACCAAAACGGACACCCGGGACGTGGCCGCCACCGTACGCCAGATCCATGAACTGGAAGAGGTGGGCTGCGAGATTATCCGTAGCGCCGTACCTGACATGGAAGCAGCCAAGGCCATGGCTGAGATCAAGAAGCAGATCCATATCCCCCTGGTCGCCGACATCCACTTTCACTACCAACTTGCCTTGGAGTGCGTCAAGGGCGGCGTCGACTGTCTGCGCCTGAATCCCGGCAACCTTCGTGACGAAGCTCAAGTGCGCCAAGTGGTGCAGGCCGCCAAGGAGAGCAACATTCCCATCCGTATCGGGGTGAACTTCGGCAGCTTACCCCCGGTAGGCGGCATAGGCCGCACCCGAGGCTTCTCCCGGCACATGGACTTGGTGAACCAGTTGCCCAAGGCCGGCAAAGCCGCGGAAGGGGAGTACAGCGTCGTCGACCATATGGTCGCCACCGCCTTGTGGGAGATCAGCCTGCTGGAAGAGCAGGATTTCGACCAGATAAAGATTTCTTTGAAGGCTTTCGACGTGCCAACAACGGTCGAAGCGTATACCAACTTGGCCGAAATGGTGCCATACCCGTTGCACTTGGGAATCACCGAGGCAGGCACGGTCCAGGCTGGCTCCATCCGGTCCTCCGTGGGGTTGGGGATGTTGTTGTACCAAGGGATCGGCGACACCATACGGGTGTCGTTGGCTGGCGACTCTAAAGACGAAGTCTTCGCCGGATTCGAGATACTCAAGTCCCTGAACATGCGGCGAAAGGGAGCGGTTCTAGTCGCCTGCCCCAGTTGCGGGCGGGCGGACGTAGACGTGGTAAAGCTGGCCAATCAGGTTGACGATCTGCTAAAAGCCAGTAAAAAGGAAGTCACCGTTGCCGTGATGGGTTGCGAGGTCAACGGTCCGGGAGAAGCCAAGGACGCCGACGTGGGCATCGCCGCCGGAGCGGGCAGAGCCATTATTTTCCGCAAGGGTGTGAAGGTCAAGGTGGTAGCTGAGGAAGACATGCTGACGGCCCTGATGGAAGAGGTGGAGAACACTCCGGTAACCGTTGATTCGAAACGTCAATGAAGGTCTCTCAGCTAGTCACCAAGAGCCTGAGAGACGACCCCCCTGAAGCGGAAACGGCCAGCCATCGCCTAATGCTGCGGGCCGGCCTGATCTATCAAGTGGCCGCCGGAATTTACGCCAGTTTGCCTTTGGCCTTCAAGTCTCTTCGCAAGATCGAAGCCATCATCCGCGAGGAGATGGACCGGGCGGGAGGGCAAGAGTTGCTGATGCCCGCTCTCCAACCAATGGAGTTGTGGGAACAAACGGGAAGAGGCGCCGCTTTTGGCGACAACCTGTTCTCTTTGGAGGACCGCAGAGGCCGACCCATGGTTCTGGCGCCCACCCATGAAGAGGTGGTTACCGGCATCGTTAAGGCCAACGTTCAAAGCTATCGCGACCTCCCCGTGATTCTTTATCAGATACAGACTAAGTTCAGAGACGAACCCCGTCCCCGCGCCGGGCTGGTCAGGGTGCGCGAGTTCGTGATGAAGGACGCTTACAGCTTCAACGCCGACGAGGAAAGCCTGGACGATAGTTACCAGGCGATGGCTCAGGCCTATAAGAACATCTACCGCCGGTGCGGCTTGCCGGTGTTGATGGCCGAGGCCGACAGCGGGGCCATCGGCGGCAAAGACTCTCACGAGTTCATTTTGACCACCCCGACCGGGGAAGACACGGTCATTACCTGCTCCGCCTGTGGTTACACCGCCAACGCCGAGAAAGCTTCCGGCGTTTATCACGAGTTGTCCGCCGAAGACGAAGAATCTTTGGAAGAAGTCAGCACCCCCGGCGTAAAGACCATCGACGGCCTGGCCCAGTACTTGAATATCTCCGACGAAAAGACCTTCAAGGCTGTCTTCTACATGGCCGATGGGGAGCTGGTGTTCGTAACCATTCGCGGCGACTTGGAAGTCAATGATATAAAGCTGAAAAACGCCCTCCACGCCAGCGATCTGCACCTGGCCGACGACCAAGAAGTCGCCAAAGCCGGGTTGGTGGCCGGCTCCGCTTCGGCCATCGGGATCCACGACATCAAACGCGTCGGCGACTTGTCCATCACCCGCGGCAACAACTTCGTGGTGGGCGGTAACAAGGCGGACACGCATCTGCGCGGCGCGAACTATCCCAGGGACTTCCAAGTAGACATCTTGACCGACATCGCCTTGGCCAGGCCGGGTCAGGGCTGTCCCAACTGCGGCCAGCCCCTGGAAGCAGTCAGAGGCGTCGAGGTGGGCCACATCTTCAAGCTGGGCACTTTCTTCAGCGAAGCTCTGGGCGCGAATTATCTGGATCAAAATGGGCAGCATCAACCCATACTGATGGGGTGCTACGGGATCGGCGTGGGCCGATTACTGGCAGCGGCGATCGAGCAGAATCATGATGACAAAGGGATCGCTTTCCCGGCTACTATCGCTCCCTATCAGGTGCACTTGGTGGGCTTGAATCTGGCGGACGAACAGGTTGCTGAAGAGGCGGAACGGCTGTATCAGGAGCTACAAGACCAAGGTATAGAAGTTCTCTTTGATGACCGCACTGAGCAGACAGCCGGGGTCAAGCTGAACGACGTCGACCTTCTTGGCTTGCCGGTTCGGCTCGTGGTCAGCCCGCGAAACATGAAGGCCGGCGTGGTCGAGTTCAAACAGCGCCTAGATGAAACATCCAGCCTGGTGCCGACCGGTGAGGTCGTTGCCGCGCTGCAAGCGTTGCCGGAGATTACGTAAAGCACGGCTCAAACAAGCCTATTCCTGCCGCAAACTCCGCATCGGCGCTAAGCCTTGATCTCTGACGCCGTGGTCATGATCGACCGGAGAAAAGCCAGATTTTCCTGCAATTGGGGCGCCAGCACCTTGTGGGAAGAAGCCAACAGTAGCAGAAGCCTCAGTTGGGCCGCCAGATCCGCCGCCAGAGCCGTCTTGGCCTCGGCAATGGTGTCACCCTCCACGGGCACCCGCACACCATGAAGGGGTAGCTGGACACGGGACTCCGCAGCCCAGTACTTGTCCAGGCTGTCCATGATTATTATCGGGACTTCTTTCGATAAAACGAACTGCCCGTCCGGCGGGGAATCCGATGGCCGAAGCACGTCCACGATGATGCGGCTAACGTCGCTGTGGGTCAGGTGAAAGGTCGCCCGGTTGGGCAAACTGGTCCCTACATTTCTCCAGGGCCAATCGGCCGGCTCCGCGTCATCAACGCCCGGTTGGATCTGCACCGGAATCGCAAAGTCTTCCCCCAGCGTTCGGTCCTCGTCCTCCATGTTACTCCTCCGTGCTCAAATCCCAGGCGGAGTAAACCTGATCGGGCAGGGATATGGGCCCGACGGCCTCTTCGTACTCACGAACATGTTTAGTGGTGAGCAGAGCGATAGCTTTCAGCATCTGCGGACTAACCTTGATACGAGCCCGCAGGATAGGCTCCCTCTCTTCCATCTGCTCCCCGAAGAAGATGACCGCTGAGTACAGGCTGCTGAAGATGTGCATGGAGTCGCTGTAGAAAGTTATCGGATCTCCGGAGGAATCTTCACTTGACTGGGTGTCTCCGGGGTTCGTGTAGCTCTCCTCCTGGGGCACCTGGTCTTCGGGAGGGACGTAGGGGCGTTGTATGATCGGCATTGCCTCTCCAATTCCACGGGGTTTCCCCGTAGCCGGCATCCGTTTCTGAGTGCGGTTATTTGTTACGGGGGTTCCCGTTTCTTAGACTTGTTGTAGAGGCCATATTATACACCGCCGGTTGACACCCTTTGGCATGTCCAGGATTAACTCCAAGTGGCCGCATCTACTGCCAGTGGAAGGCATCCAATCGATCGATATCAATGTCGGCGGTCCGTGCATACACGTGAGTGTTTACATGGTCTTTGGGTAAAGAACTGCCGTTAACCAGCCAACAAATCGTTCGCAGAAGGCAGCCATGTCCGAACTCTCAGAATTCCGGGAAGGCAAAGACCGCTATTTCGGCCAGGACCCCGATGCCCCCCTTACCCCTGAGCAACAGGGCCGGTTCGCCGGGCTGGCCTACTATCCGGAAAACTCAGCCTTGCAATTTGTTTTAACGATCGATGATCTGAGCGACCAGGAAAAAGAAACCATCGAGATCGTCACCAGCACCGGAGATTCTCAGCCCTACGTTCGTTGGGGAACGATCTCTTTCCAGGTTGAGGGAGAGACAGCCACGCTGACGGTTTATCGAGATGAAAATGACGGCGAATTCTTCTTGCCCTTTACCGATCTAACCAGCGGACAGAGTTCCTATGGAGAGGGGCGTTACGTGGATCTGGAGCCCCTGCATCACGGCCGCTTCCGGTTGGACTTCAACTACGCCTACAATCCCTATTGCGCCTACAACGCAAACTGGAGTTGCCCCGTTCCACCTGTAGAAAATCGGCTGGATGTGGCGATCGAAGCCGGAGAAAAGAGCTTCCCCGATGCCGAAGGCCACTAGAGGACAGGCATTGCCGGCACCGGAAAACGTTCAACTGGGCGGGTCGGCCGCCGCGTCTCCCCGGGTTAGATGGTAGTGGCCAACGGCCAAGGCCTCCCACTCATGGGTAGTCTTACTTTGGCCGATGAGGCCTAGACAGGCCATGACCGCATAGGCGAGTTGGTCACGTGAAGCGTTGGGATGGCCGGCCATAGATTCCCGAACCTCTTGCGCGGTATAGGCGTATACAGCCAATCCGTGTTTCCGGGACCATTGGGCCAAGCTATCGCTCAACAGATCTAGGGCAGGCACCGGCCAGCGGATTCCCGAGGGCAAGCTGTGGGTCACCTCTTCCGGCCGCCAGCGCTCAACCAGCAAGTCCAACTTCTCCACCAAATGGGAAACCCTTATTTGAGCTTCGGTTCTGCGTTTAGTTCCGGCGCCGATAACTCCTGTCGTTACCGTGCGTCCATCCTCAAAGACAGCCCAGCCGCTCTCCCTTACCCCGGCGTCTAAAGCCAAAAGGATTCGGCTGCCAGTCATGTCTGGAACAGCGTAGCCGCGATCGCCGAGCCTCTTGGCAAGCTAGGCATAGCTAGATATAGGCGATTCCGGGGCTCCATAGGTAGCGGCGAAGATGGGCCGGTTCCCATTAGTCTAGCGTATCCGGGTGGCATCAAGATTGCAGCGCCGGCGGCCTTTTCCTCGTCCGGAGATATATTATCCGATATAATCGCCTCGGTACGGGCGTCGGCTGGAGCGGACTCTTGATACAATCCAGTGTAATAATAGATGCCGCATTGCAGGCATAGCCAGTCCGAATGGTCCAAGACCAAGTCGCCCCGGCACTTTACACAGGCCTTGAAACGGAACCAGGTCATGGTCTCACCCTTGTCTGAGTCAAGATTGCCGGTAGGAGCCGGACCGGCTGTTGATGTAGAACCACGATCATCATATCAGAACATATGTTCTATAACCATGAGCCACTGTCATTACCCCTTAGACACCAAGCCGAGGGGGCTGATCTCCTTGACCCACCTTCCGACGAATCCTATAATGGTCAAGCACAATATGACGAATTAGGGCCACGCCGTAGTGGTGAAGGTAACCTCACTTGACCCAGCCTACCAGCCAATCCTCTGCGCTATCCGTCCAGGATTTAGTTGACACGGCGGCCGGCGAATTGGCGGGCATCAACGATACCGAATCTCTAGAGGCATGGCGTGTGGCCTATCTGGGCCGGCGAGGCCGCTTGACCCTCTTCCTGCGGGGCTTGGCCCAGTTAGACCTGGAAGAACGCCGGGTGGCCGGCGCTATGGGGAACCAGGCAAAAGGTCGCCTGGGAGAACTACTAGACGAGCGGTCGAAGTCTATCAAGGAAGCCCAACTGACCAGGTCGGCCTCCGAGGACCGCCTTGACGTTACGCTGCCTGGACGTCCTCTGGTCAGCGGCCGCCTTCACCCTACCACCCAGATCGTTAGAGAGATCTGCAACGCCTTTATGACGATGGGATTCAGCGTGGTGGAAGGACCCGAGGTGGAGACGGACCACTACAATTTTGAGATGCTAAACATACCCTTAGGTCATCCCGCCCGGGACATGTGGAACACCCTGTGGGTAGACCAACAAAACGAAGACGGGAAAAATCCATTGCTTCTGCGGACCCACACTTCGCCGATGCAAGCTAGGGTCATGGAGAGCACCCGGCCGCCGGTCCGGGTGGTGGTTCCGGGGAAATGCTACCGGTACGAAGCCACCGATGCCACCCACGAATGGCACTTCTACCAGGTCGAAGGACTGGCGGTGGATGAAGGAATCACCTTCGCCGACCTGAAAGGCACCTTGTTCGAATTCGCCCGCCGGTTGTTCGGCAGCGACCGAAAGGTGCGTTTCCGGTGCGACTACTTCCCCTTCGTCGAGCCGGGCGTGGACATGTCCATCGACTGCTTTGCCTGCGATGGAAAAGGTAGCGGTTGCCGCATCTGCCGGGACAGCGGCTGGATAGAGATCATGGGCGCGGGAATGATCCATCCTAAGGTGCTGGCCGGTGTAGGATACGATCCGGAGAAGTACACCGGGTTCGCTTTCGGCCTGGGCCCGGAGCGCATCGCCATGCTGAAATACGGCATTGAAGACATTCGTTTGTTCTATTCCAACGACCTAAGGTTCCTGAGCCAGTTCTGAGGCGTCCAAACGAGTGTCACCGAGACGCCCTCCTAAAATCACCTTGATGCCAACCTGGCCTGAGCGGAGACAGACATCGAAATAGTCAACGAAATACCGGTCCATCTCCCAAAGTGGACCAACGTTCCGAAAAGGCAGCTAACCGGCATGATTAGGGAGCTATAGGAGCCCATGAAAGTTCCCCTAAGTTGGCTACGTGAGTACGTTAACGTGGATCTGCCTGCTGCCGAGCTGGCCCATCGGCTAACCATGGCCGGCGTAGAGGTCGGCGAGGTTGTAGAGATGGGCGGGTGGAAAGAGTGCTTCGTGGGACAGGTCGTCACAAAGGAGCCTCACCCGCAGGCAGACCGGTTATCACTTTGCCGGGTATCCACCGGTAGCGAAGAGATGGAAGTGGTCTGCGGCGCGCCCAACGTAGCGGCCGGCCAGAAGATCTGCTTCGCGAAGGTTGGCGCCGCCCTGTATAACAGCCATTCGGGCAAACAAGAAGCGCTCAAGCCCGCCAAGATCAGGGGCGTGGTGTCCCAGGGAATGATCTGTTCCGCATTGGAGTTGGGGTTGAGCGAGGACCATCAAGGTATCGTGGTCCTCCCTGACGACGCTCCCACCGGTATGCCATTGGACGATTACCTGGGAGACACGGTGCTAGACCTGGAATTGACTCCCAACCGGCTGGATTGCTTGTCCGTGCTGGGCGTAGCCCACGAAGTGGGAGCGTTGACCGGACAGCCGGTGCGGGAGCCGGACATAAGCTATCCGGAAGATGGACCGGCCATAAGTAGCCAGGTGTCCATATCGGTTGCCGACCCAGACCTGTGCCGGCGTTACACCGCCAGCCTTATCACCGGCGTCAAGATCGGCCCGTCGCCCCGCTGGCTGCAAGAACGATTAACCAAGGCGGGGTATCGCCCCATTAGCAACGTGGTCGACGTGACCAACTACGTCATGCTGGAATACAACCAGCCGTTACACTCCTTCGACTACGACCGTCTCAAGGATCATACCATCATCGTGCGCCGGGCCAAGGCGGACGAGACGTTGGTCACCCTGGACGGCGTGGAGCGTAAGCTCACCCCCAACGTTCTGGTTATCGCCGATGCCCGCGACCCCATCGGCATCGGCGGGGTGATCGGTGGCGCCAACAGCGAGATCGGGCCGGACACGGTATCGGTGTTATTGGAGTCGGCCACGTTCAACGAACAAAACAACCGGGAGACCGCCCAGAGCATGAACCTGCGTACGGAAGCCACGCTGCGGTTCGAGAAGGGACTACGCCCTGAATTAGCTCCCATGGCTCTACGCCGGGCGACCCAGTTGATTCAGCAGGTGGCCGGCGGTCAGGTCGCTCAAGGAATCATCGATGTGTATCCGGGCGAAGGGGCGGCTCCTCAGACAGTAGGATTGAGCACGGAGCGGCTGAAGAAGCTGCTGGGGATGGACATCGACCTAGAAACGGTGGAACGTGTCTTGCAGTCGCTGGGGTTCCAGTGTCAGAGAAACGGTCCCGGCCGACTGGAAGCAACCATACCTTACTGGCGCAATGACATCAACATAGAGGAAGACCTGGTGGAGGAGGTGGTGCGGATCATCGGCTATGATTCCGTTCCCACCACCATGCTCTCCACGCCTATCCCATCACAGGAGACCACTCCGATGACCTCCATCGTTGGAGCGGTCAAGGACGCTTTGGTGGCCGCGGGGATGCAAGAAGTTATCAGCTATCCACTGGTGAGCGGGGCAGACCTCCACCGGGTAGGCCTGCTTGACGAGGCCGAACCTCCGTTGCGGATAGCCAACCCGATGAGCGCCGCGCAAGAATACCTCCGGCCCACGTTGCGGGCCAGCCTGTTGGCCACGTTGGCCGCCAATGAAGGGCACAGCGAAGGTCCCTTCCGGTTGTTTGAAGTGGGACGGGTGTTCAATCCCAATGGGGACGAACTGCCTGAAGAGCGCGAAATGGCCGCCGGCGTCTTGGCCGGCAGGAGATGGGATCCATCCTGGCTAGTTGACGACAGCACTCTGGACTTTTACGATGCCAAGGGTCCGATTGAGTTGGTGATGGACGATCTAGGTATCACCTGCGTCTTCGAGCCCGTCGATGACCCATTTTTTCATCCGGGAAGGTGCGCCCGTATCTTGGCTGGAAAGGAATCCTTGGGAATCGTCGGCGAAGTGCATCCATCCATCCTAGACCGGTTCGACTTAAAAGCCCAACCGGTTGCTCTGTTGGAATTGGATCTCCCGGCGGTTTTGCAGTCCCAGAAGGGGATCAGCCACCAGTTCAGATCCCTGTCCCGGTACCCGGCCGCCACCCGGGACCTGGCCCTGGTAGTGCCAACCGGCGTGCCCGCCGCCCAGGTTCAAGAGATCGTCTCAAAACACCGGCTGGTGGAGCGAGTGGAGTTGTTCGACGTATATTCCGGTGAAAATATCGCCTCGGACTCCAAGTCCCTGGCCTTTCATGTGTTTTTCCAATCCCACCAACGAACCCTGACCGCTGAAGAAGTCAACCGGGCGCTGCAAGGATTGCTCCGCACGTTGGAACAGCAGGTTGGGGCCACGTTGCGCGCCTGAAGAGAGCAAAGAGGAGCCATATGGCAAGCCACAGCCACCGTGAAGGCCACCAGCAGTCTCAAGACCACGAACATGGCCATCGCCACGCGGAAGAGGACATGTTGAGCGTGGAGGAAGCATTCCAGCGCATCATGGCCTCATTTAGCCCCCTGGAAGCCGAAGACGTTTCCTTGTTGGACTGCTTGGGCCAAGTGCTGGCCGAAGACATCCAATCGCCGCTGGACCTGCCTCCTCTGTCCAACTCGGCCATGGACGGTTACGCGGTGCTTAGCGCCGACATACAGGGTGCCTCTCCGGAATCGCCCCGTAACCTGGAAGTTATCGGCTTGGTCGCGGCGGGCCAGGTTTCCAACCAGACCGTTGTCTCCGGAGTGGCGATCCGCATCATGACGGGCGCTCCCATCCCTGCTGGAGCCGACGCCGTCGTACCCTTCGAAGAAACCGACGAGGTGGAGCGCCGCCAAGCAGGCAGACCACTGGACCAAGTGGCGATATACTCCAGCTTACCCGTGGGCGTAAACGTGCGGCCGGCAGGCGAAGACGTCCGGCGGGGGCAGCAAGTGCTGGATGCCGGAACCCCGATACGGCCTGCGGAGATAGGTGTCATGGCCTCGCTGGGGTTGACCTCAGCCAGGGTCATTCGCCGGCCGGTGGTGTCCATCCTGGCCACGGGCGATGAGCTAGTGGCCAGCGGACGGTCCTTGGAAGAGGGCAAGATCTTCGACAGCAACAGCGTCAGCGTTGCCGGGTCTGTGCTTGCCTGCGGCGGCATCCCCCGCGTACTGGGAATCGCCCGAGACAACCTGGAGGACCTGAACAACAAGTTGACTGAAGCGGCGGGCAGCGACCTTATCGTTACTTCCGCCGGTGTTTCCAAGGGCGACTATGACATCGTAAAAGATGTGTTAACCGAGCGAGGCGACATGAACTTCTGGTCGGTGCGGATGCGCCCGGCCAAGCCCTTGGCATTCGGACATCTCCGGGAGGACGGAGGACGCTCGGTGCCCCTCCTGGGCCTGCCGGGGAATCCGGTCAGTACCATGGTGGCGTTCGAGATGTTCGCCCGGCCGGCGATTCGCATCATGTTGGGCAAACGGATCCTCGCCAGGCCGATGGTGGAAGGGGTACTTACGGCGCCCATCCACAATGCCGACGGACGCCGCGTTTACGCCCGGGTAGAAGTAACCAGGAAGGATGGGATGTACTACGCCAATCCCGTCGGACCCCAAGGCTCCAATATTCTCACATCCATGTCCAAAGCCAACGGTCTAGCTGTTTGTCCCGATAATCTTCCCAGCAAAGGCGCTGGCGAGCAGGTCCAGATCATCATGTTGGACTGGAACGAAGAGGTTGACGTATGACCAGCCCCAAAGCCCGAACCAATAATCCGGAAGAAGAAGTTGTTGAGGTACCGGAGCCTCTGCTGATTAATATCAGTTTCACCCGTTTAGCGGAGTTGAAGCGCTCGGCGATCATGTTATTGGCGGCGCGGCGGCCCCCGACTTGCCCATCATTGGACCTGCCCGACACCGAATTGACCGACCCACAGAAATTGGTCAATGAAATAGCGGACCATTACGAAGATTCTGAAGAGTTTATCACCAGCGCGATGACCATTCAGGAAATACTTTTCCGAACGTTGTTAACTCGCCGCAACGCGCCCACACTATTGAGCGACCTCCATTACGAACTCACCGAACGTTGGTCGACTCCGGTTCGCCCGATCAACGTCACCGAAGACGGGCTTCGAACGATCCTGAAATCTGATACTTACTACGGATTTGCCACGGTTGATAAGTAGAAGCCGGATAATCGCACTGACATAATCTCACGCAAACAAAAAAGGTGCGGTTTACCGCACCTTTTTTGTTTGTAGCAAGGTTACTTCGTTTAAGCGGCCGTTTGTTGTCCAGCCAACTCGATCAATTTCTTGAAGGCCGCTTCGTCCCGAACTGCCATATCGGCCAGTATCTTTCGATCCAACTCGATACCCGCCAGCTTCATACCATGCATGAACTGACTGTAGGTAGTTCCGGAAGCCCGGCATGCCGCTCCGATGCGTATGATCCAAAGCCGCCGAAAGTCGCCTTTCCTTTCACGGCGATGACGATACGTATGGGACCAAGCGTGAATCAGGGCCTCTTTAGCCCATTTGTAGTTCCGGTGGGAACTTCCGTGGAAGCCCCTGGCCGCCAGCAAAACTTTTTTATGGCGTCGATGTTTGGTAACGCCGCGTTTAACTCTGGACAAGATTGGTCTCCTAGTGTGGTGTGGGGCCCCTAACCATAGGGGAGCAAGCGGCTCAAGCGGCGAACGTCGCTGCTATCGACAAGTAGTTTGTCGGAGTACTTGCGAGTGACCTTGGTGGGCTTCTTACGCCTTAAATGGCTGCTCATGCGCTTGCGCCGCATCAATTTTCCGGTACCGGTGATGTGGATGCGGGCTTTCGCGCCCTTGTGTGTCTTAAGTTTTGGCATCTGCTGGTTCTTCTACCTTCTGGTCAGTAGCTTCGGCTTCCTGGTCAGTAGCTTCTGGTTTTTGATCCTCAGCTTCTGGCTGCTGACCGGTGGCTTCCGGTTTTTGGTCGGTCCGCTCCGGTTTTTGAGGCGTGGGCAGGAGAATCATCGATAGCGCCCTGCCCTCTAAAGCCGGTGGCTTCTCCAAGCGAACTTCATCTCTCAGATCGTCGGCTACCCGTTTCAAGACTGCCAGACCCAGTTGCTGATGGGCGGCCTCTCTGCCTCGGAAGCGAACGGTCAGCTTGACCTTGGAACCGTCCAAGATGAGCTCTCTCACCTTCCGAGTCTTCGATTCCAGGTCGTGGCTACCGATATTGGGCCTGAAACGTACTTCCCGAAGGTCGGTGCTCTTCTGACCCTTTCTGGACTCCCGGTCTTTTTTAGCGGTCAGGTAGCGGAGCTTACCATAGTCTAGCAAGCGGCAAACCGGGGGTTCGGAGTTGGGAGCTACCTCTACCAGATCAACTTCGGCTTCCTGGGCAAGACGAATCGCCTGGGCAACGGCCATTACCCCCAGTTGACTGCCGTCTTCGCCGATAACCCGAACCTGGGCAGATGTGATTCTATCGTTTACCCGATACTGCCTAGCTATGCTTTCCTACCTCCGACAGATTAGCCCCCTGATTGAAGGGGTAAAGTCGATTCACTCTACCACACGCCCATGGGCTCGTCAATCCGCACAATGTTGGCCCTGTAATTGTGCGGCCACCAACTATTCCGCCCTTAATAAGTTACATAATTCGTAACAACATAGGTAGATTATTGCCCAAATCTATGCATAAGCTGATAGATTGCCTCCGTTCCAAACGTCAGAGCGTCCACTGGGATGCGCTCATCCGGCCCATGAATCAGCTGGGAAAATTGGAATTCGGGAGGCAGCTTCATGGGCAAGTAGCCGTATGTTTGGATACCCAGCTTGGAGAAAAATCGGGCATCGGTGGCCCCCCGCAGCAGAATCGGGATCGGCTCACCATCCGGGTCAGCCGAACGCAGGATTCTTTTTAATGTCTCAAACAATGTCATGTCCGGTTCGGCAGGCCCGGGGTCGTGCCTAATCACCTCCAGTTCCACCTCATCTCCCACATTGTGGCGCAACTCGGAGATGAGATCTTCGGGGGCATAGCCCGGAAGCAACCGCCCGTCCAATTCCACCAACACAGTGCTGGGCACAACGTTTACTTGCTCACCACCCCGAACAACCGTAGCATTGGCCGTATTGCGGAGCAGGGGCTCAAAGGGCTGTCCTTTTTCGCCCATCAGTTTCAGAACCGTGTCCGTCATCCTTGGATGCAGTAGCTGACGGAACACCGTACCCTGCGGCCAAGGCAGTTTGGCGGAGATAGTCTGGATCATGCTCCGAGTAACCGGCGTAACGTGCACGGGCAGGCGGCGCCGCTCCAACCTACGTAAGAAAGAGGCCATACGGCCCATTGCCCCTTCCCGTTGGGGCAATGAACCGTGCCCGCCCGGACCTCTGATCGTCGCTTGAAGATGGCAGATCGGTTTTTCGGCCACCATGATGGGATAGAACCTCTGCCGCCCGACCTCGTAGCTGAATCCCCCGAACTCGCCGATGGCGTATCGCCCCCTTGAAACAGGCCGCTCTGGTTCTCTACCAGGTATTTCGCGCCCGCGTCTCCCCCACCTTCCTCGTCGCTGACCAACGCCAATATTACGTCGCCTGCCAGATGCAGGTCTTCGGCCTTGGCCCTCAAAAAGGCGGACAGCATCATGACGATGCCGCTTTTCATATCCAGAGCCCCCCGGCCCCAGACGTACCCGTCCACCAGCCGTCCTTCAAATGGTGGATGTTGCCAAGTTTGGCCGGCGGTAGTAACCACGTCTACGTGGCCGTAGAGCAGAAGGGGTGGGGCATTGCTTTGACCCTTCAACCGGGTTATCAAGTTGGGGCGGTCCGCGGAACTTCCGACGATCGTGCAGTCGCACCCAGCTTCGGCAAGCAAGTTGGAAATATAGGCAACGCACTCCCTTTCATTGCCGGGCGGGTTGGTGGTGTCGAAGCGGATGAGCCGTTGCAGAAGCTCCACCGGATTGAGGGAAGTGCTTTGGCTCTCCTGAGTAAACGAAATAGACATCAGACTCGCCTACCGGAGAACCGGCAAGAAGCCAGGTGCAAGAGACCAGTTGAAAGTAAGGGAGTGCTTTCGGTCTTGATCCGCATAGGAGGGAGAAGATTTGCTGGATAAGCAGACTTAAGCTGCCGAAAATAAGAGAGGCAAGTTAATAGGGTTCAGGTCTGGTCGGGCGGATCAAAATCCTGGTTCAACCCTCGAAGGAATTCCTCTATCTTGGGAGAAAGCTCGGCCGGAGTGGAGGGCTCTCCGTTCTGTTCCCGGTCGTACCGCTCCTCCAAGCGCTGTAAAAGGGACGAAACTTCAGAAGCGTCGGTGACGATGTTCTGCAGTGCCTCGTACTGTTTCCGGCCTCGCTCGGGCTCCTTGAGCCGGTCGGGAAGGTCGTACAGACTGCAGAGCACGTCCATGAGCCGCGCGGTTCCGGTAAAGTCCTCATCTACTTGGAAATATTGGGGCAAGTGGACCACGAACGTACGGGTATCCATCCCTAGGGCTTCCGCTTCCTGAGAGATCAGGTAAGTGATCGTGGTCGGCCCTTCGTAGTTGCTGGGTCGGGCGCCCACCAAGCGATACTCCTCTTCATCCTGTCCCTGGCTGCTGCTGCCGGTAACCAATAGGGGTCTGGTATGGGGAACCATGTCGTACATGGCGCCGATCAAAGAATACCGGCGAGCGCCGACAAACTTGAGCAATTCCACCACCGAGTCTGTATAGTCCTCGCCATAGCATTGAGGCTCAAGGAGGTGGAGAAAGATCAGGTCCTGTCCTTCTTCCCGTATCGAATAACGAACTACCGTGTTAGGAATGGAGTAGCCCCGTTTGCCGTGTTCGATATAAGAGCGGGGCCGGTATCGGGTAAAGTCGTAAAAGCGTCCAGGCCGGGCCAGACGGCCCAACTCCTCGGCTTGTAGATGTCTTTCTATCCTTTCCAGACTCAGCGTCCCAACATTGCCGACGTCGATCCAAGGCCTGAGGACCGCAAGCACGTGGGGCTCTTTAAACTCGGGCAATTCGCCGGGAATCTCGAAATCGCCGATACGCATAGTATTAGTTTGACAGCGGGTAAATCTATTTACAAGGGCTGGGAGTCCGGTTAAAGGCCAATTGAGGCCGGGCACGCACCAGGGCAGTAGTCGTACCTGAAACAACACCTCGGTTGGCGTTCGGAGAGACGGTAGATCAACACTGCCCCATGTGGGTCAGCCGGCCCTCTCTCCATACAACGTTGCCGGCCCGGACGGTTAGGAAGGTGTCCAATCGGACCTTGCCCTCAACGTTGTGCCCGGCCATGTCGTGCCAGACGAAGCGGCCTTCCCTAAGGTCGAACACCGCCGCGTCGCCGGACATTCCGGGCTTCAACGAACCGATGGACTCTTCCAGTCCCAGGACCTGGGCCGGTTTGACCGTGGAGGCGGATATTGCCCCTTCCATGGAAAGACCCAAAGCATAGAATTTGCTCACCAAGTCGTTCATTAGGTAAACGGTCCGGTCGGGAGGCGGGACGTGGATGTCGGTGCTGATGGTGTCCGGGAAGAAGTCCTGCTCCAGGGCCGCCTTCACCACCTCGGTGTCGCAGTGTACACCGGCGTGGGCCACGTCCATGATTACGCCCCGGTCGGCGGCGGCGCGGGCTTCCGGGCGAATCTTGCCGTTCCGGTCCAAGATGGACTCATGGTCGCCATTAAATGCGTGGGTTGAGATGTCGCCCGGTCCCAGGAACTCCAGCACCTCGGGGAGAGGAATCGGAGTGCCGCTGACGTGTACCATCAGCTTGCTCCCCGATTGGTCGGCCGCTTTCCTGGCAAGTTTCATGGCTTCCCGGGCGTTCCAAGGAGCCACCGCGTTGTGGTGCATCCGTACTTTCACGCCGAAGCAGAAATTTGGGTTGCTCTTGATGGCGTCGGCGGTTTGATCCACGTCGATGACTCGCATGTCGTGCAGGCCGCCCCCCAGAACCCTGTTGGAAGCCAAACCCACGGCGCCGATATGCAAGAATGCCAATAATCGGGTCTGGTGCGCTGGAAATACGTAGTCCCGCATGGCTTGATAATTCAGAAAGCCCGCGCTGCCGGCGTCGACGCCGGTGGTCGTGCCCGCGGACAAGCAGTTCTGGTCGGCGTGAACCGCCGAGCCATTGCCGCCGTGGTAAAAGTGGCCGTGCAGGTCGATGAGACCCGGCGTTATCAGCTTGCCGGTCACATCGATCACCGTGGCGTCCGCATCCGCCTCGATGTGCTCGGCCACCGCAGCGACCAAGCCATCCTTGAAAGCCACATCCCTCCGGCCGTCGATGCCCTGACCGGGGTCCAGGAGCGTGCCTCCGGTAAGTATCAAATCATAGCCGGTTGATGTAGTTGTCAAAGTCCTCTTCCTTAATTATCTGGGAATTTAGTTGGGGATTCAGTTGGCGCGGCAGGGAATGGCTTATTCAGTTCTATTCGTCCTCTGGCGGAGGCTCCACGTACTCAAGTCTTCGCAACCTGGGGTAGACCAACTCTTTGGGATTCTGGAAATCATTGTCAGAGATATCCGAAGACTCTTCCATTCTTTTAACGCCGAAACTATCTATGGTTTGTTGCACCAACAGATTAACAACCTGCGGAGAACGGCCATCCAACCGGCCCAACTGGTAGGCCAAGGTCACCGCCAACTGGTTCCTGGTTATCTGATCGAAGGCCGTCGAATCGTTCAGGTCTTCGGGCATACCACCGCATTGGTCTAGAAAGTCGTCCAGCACTTGGCCGATAATATCGGACAACCCCCCCAACTCAATCTCTGTCATGTATCCGGTGAGCTTGTCGGTAAGCTCAACTATCCCTTTTTCAGGCAGCAAGAGACCGTCCAAGTCCATGCCGGAAGTGTCGTTTGGGTCTTGAGCCATAGGATTCGAATCTCCTGGATCGATGGAAATACGGGTAACTGCCGGTCTGTTCAGCCGATAGCGATAGCGGTGAGACCCCTGATCACCGGTCCAAGCACGGTTTGCAGTATACCCAGTCCAACCGCATAGTCCAACATGATGATTCCGATCAGGATCACCGGGCCGTACTGCTGTAGACGGGCGTAGGAAGCCGCATGTTCTCGTGGGATAAATCCCTCCAATATGCGGGAACCGTCCAGTGGGGCGAGGGGTATCAAGTTGAAGACAGCCAAGAGGAGATTAAGGGTGATGATCAGCGTAAAAAGAATCGAGAATACGTTTAGGATGCCACCGTTGATCAGTTCCGAAATGCCGTAGATTCCAAAGCCGGTGTAGTCTAGTATCCCTACCTTAATCGGAATGGCCAACACGAACGCGACCGATAGGTTGGAGATGGGTCCGGCGGCGGCAACCAGAGATGTTCCCGTGGCGCCATGGGCCAATCGGTGGGGATTCACGGGCACGGGCTTGCCCCAACCGAACCCGGCTAGCAGAATCATTGCCGTTCCGCTGGGGTCTAGGTGCTTCAGCGGATTAAGGGTCAGACGGCCCAGGCACTTCGCCGTCGTATCTCCCAGTCCGGTGGCAACCACGGTGTGGCTGAATTCGTGGATAGTGATCGCGACGACCAACGCCACGGCCCAGAAAGCCATCATGATTAAAAACGTTAATGGATCGTCTGGGAGAAGGTGATAAAAACGGAATAGCATCGGATATCAACGAACCTGCCGGTCCCAAGTGGGCCGTTCGGGGTCCGCCATCATCCCAGCGCTATAGATCCAAACCACCAAGATGGTCAACTACTCGTCGTCGTCGTCTTCGTCCGGCTCTTCGGGGGCCGGGGTCCGGTCTACGGCAAATACCGACCTTGGCAACACCGCTGCGTTCCGGTTTTTACGGCCAGGCTGAGCACGAGGCATCTCTTGCAGGTCTGATTTGAGCTTGGATAGGCTTTCCATAGAAACCGAACCAGCGTCTACCACCACACCGTGGACTCCAGCGTCCCGCAACACTTCCAGGTCCTTTGCCCCCGGGGGTTCGCTGATGGAGACCAGGATGTACTGACTGACCCGGCTGCTGATGGCTGTGATATTGGTGAGATCGGCCAATGTCCACGTTCCGGACTGACTGGTAACGTCGATCAAGACAGCGTCCACCGGTAGTGGGTTGATCGCCCTAAGTTGCCGTTCATCGGCGCTGGGATCCAGGCAAAGCAATCGGGCCATCTCTTCGGACTTTAGAACCGAGACCGGCGTATCGGCCAAACCGAAGGCCAACATATCGCATCCCGCTTCCTTATAACCGTTAACACTATCCTCGTCAATCGTACCTGGGCTGAGTCCCCAAGGCACGGATGGGAGTCCCGGCGCAATCTTCTTCAATGCCGCCAGATCGTCGATCCCCGAAAGCAGGACCGCTTCCGGGGAGAGATCGGAGATAGCCTCGCAACCGGAGGCATGATCCGAAGATATTTGGACTATCAAGGCCATTCCCGGGGGCCGCTGTTCCCTGCGTACGCCAAAACCCAAAGGCGCCGGGGCGATGATACTAATCTTCTCGAGACTGTCTAGAAATTTGCTCATCCGTTAATTACCGCGGTTGGGATCCGGGTTAACCCAGCCTTATCCGCGGTTGTTACCTCGCGATTGAATTTGAAATTCTGCTTGGCTACGAAGCCTTGGTGTCTGGGTCTGTTCGCGCTCCCGCCAGCTTACCGTGATTATAACGCAAAGCGTGGGATTTGTCGGCAGCTTGAGTCGGACAACGCGGCCAGCGCGAACTTCAACTTAAGCCAGAATCGATCCGGATGTGGGGAAACAGGCGGCGTAGACAGAGGGCATTCTTTGGGATAAAAGTGAATGATTCGGATACATAACTATCAATTATAGGTAAAAGCAGTTACTAGATTTAAATGATTATTAAAAACTACCCAATTTTAGAAAACGCCCTAAATACTGTTGACAGTCTCACCAGCATATCATATGATTTAGCCTGTAAATTCAGCCTAGAGTGGGGTTCGAAAACCTCGTTCGAAATATATAGCTTAAGGGGGCGTCGAATGGCAAACAAAGAAGACCTTGCCCAGATGGCTCATCTGATGCGCCGGGCCGGATTCGGAGCGACGCGCGAAGAATTGGAACGATACGTGGCCAAGGGCTACGATGCAACGGTGGAGGAGCTCATTAACCCGCCCGACGACATGCCGGCCGGCAACATGACCCTGCTGCTGCGGTACATGCCGGGTTGCTTACTACCCGGCGGGGTTCCCCAACCGGGTCAGTACAATTGGATGTACAACATGATCACCACCAAGCGGCCGTTGGAAGAGAAGGTAGCGCTTTTCTGGCACCAGGTCTTCGCCACCGGCAACTCCAAGGTGGACAACTGCGACCAGATGCTGGAGCAGTTGGTAATGTTCCGCAAGTACGGAATGGGCAACTACCAGGAAATGCTGGTGGAGCTGTCCAAAAACCCAGCCATGCTCTATTGGCTGGACAACAATGAGAACCACCGCGACGCCGTGAACGAGAACTGGGGACGGGAACTGCTTGAGCTGTTCTCCATGGGCGTCAGCAACTACACCGAGGTTGACGTACGGGAAGCATCCCGCGCCTTCACCGGCTGGACCATCGCCCCCAAGCTGCCTCGTCAACCCTTTGGACGCTTCCCCTGGGCTTTCGAGTACCTGGGCGAAGACCACGACGACGGCGAAAAGACTTTCCTGGGTCACACCGGAAATCTGAACGGGGAAGACATCATCGACATCATCGTGAAGGAACCGGCCACGGCCCGGTTCATCTGCCGTCACCTTTATAGCTTCTTCGTGGCTGACGAGGTGCAGGTCCCGGCTTGGACCATCCAGGACGCCCGGGACGAAGACGCGCTGGAAATGATGATCAACGCCTTCGAGGAGTCGGGCTACGAGATCAAAGCGGTGCTCCGTACCATGTTCAACTCCGACTTCTTCAAGAATGCCCGGTACTCCAAAATTAAGAGCCCGGCTGAAGTGGTAGCTAGTACTTTGAAAATGGTCGGCACCTATCAACTCCCCGAGCCCACCATCCCGGACATCGGCCCCGAATCGACTTACATGGGTCAGTCTCTGCTTGACCCGCCCAGCGTTGAAGGTTGGTACACGGGACAGGAATGGATCAACAGCGGCTCCCTGCTGGCCCGGATCAACTTCGTGGCCGACCGAGTGGCCAACACCAGCCTTCCCGGCATACAGACAATCATCGACCGGATCAAGGACGATGGGGTCAACACTCCCGAGGAACTGGTGGGAGCGTCTCTGGAATATATGGGCTTCCTGGAAGTTGGCGATGTGACGATGTCCCAGTTGCTGGACCATGCCAAAAGCGAAGGCAACATGAACTGGAGCGACGAAAGCGCCTCAGGTACCCGGGTAGGCGAGATGCTGGCCCTGGTCGGCGCCACCACCGAGTACCAGTTTGGATAAATA